>Ga0315289_10003166_pt1 | contig 25018 bp, 20 predicted proteins | sample YL17G11_40_MG_FD_203452 | JGI IMG/M metagenome (GOLD analysis project Ga0315289, IMG submission 203452) | Sediment microbial communities from Yellowstone Lake, YNP, Wyoming, USA - YL17G11_40 | ecosystem: Environmental > Aquatic > Freshwater > Lake > Sediment | place: USA: Wyoming | collected...
AATAATTCATTATATAATCTAAAAATGTTGGAATGCAATCAACTTAATAAAAAAAATAACTTCTTAGCAGACTATTTACCAATAGTTTTTCTAATTATTCTTGCTCTTATTATAAGATTGTATAAACTTGATGAAATTCCACCCGGAAATTGGTATGATGAGGCTATCAACGGTCTTGATGCCCTCTCCATTCTAAAGGCAAAATTCCCACCCGTATTTTTTATGACCGAAGGGCATCCAAGAGAAGCTCTGTTTATGTATTTAATCCTTCTCAATTTCAAAATCTTTGGAATATCCTACATTACTTTAAGATTGACCAGCGTTATAATCGGAACAATTACAATTCTCTTTTGTTACCTTTTCACAAAGGAATTTTTTGATAAACGAACAGCTTTTTTATCCGCATTAATATTAGCCCTTCTAAGATGGCATATCCATTTTAGTCGAACATCCTTCAGAACTATTCTAACTCCATTATTCTTACTCCTTGTATTCTATTTTTTGAAAAAGGGAATTAAGAACAAGAAAACTATTTTCTTCATCATTTCAGGGATATGTTTCGGACTGGGATTTCACACATATTTGGCATTCAGATTATCAATTATAATTCTTATTATTTATCTGTTAAGCGAAATAAAAAAGTCTCAAATAGAGTCAACTGAAAAACTACCAACGTTACTTAAAAACGAGATTGATTCGTCGGCTTTGCCTCCTCACAATGACACAACCAATATTGTCATTCTGAGCGAAGTGAAGAATCTCGTAATTTTGTGGAGAGCTCAAATAAAACAGTATTCAAGACATCTTCTTCTTTTCATTTTATCAGCATTTATCGTATTCCTACCCCTTCTCATCGATTATATAATAAATCCTATACACTTTTTAGGAAGAGCAGATGAAATCTCATTATTCAAAAATGGATTTGTATCAGGAATAAAAGAAATTCTATTAAACATTAAAAATGTTGCGATGATGTTTGCTTTCAAAGGTGACCACGTAGCTAAACATAACATTCCTTATATGCCTGTATTTGATCCATTAACCGCAATTTTATTTTACCTTGGGCTAACAATTTCTATTTGTAACGCAGGTGTCCCACCTGCTACAGCCGACAGGATGTCGGCGTTACCAACCATCTCGATTTGTAACGCAGGCGTCCCGCCTGCTGTAGCCGACAAGATGTCGGCGTTACCAATTTTGAAAATTAGGCAATCATCATCGTATTTGCTTATAATAAGCTGGTTTTTCATAATGCTTCTCGCTACTATTTTATCCTACGGTTCACCCAATATGTTAAGAACTGTATCTATTACACCTGTTTTAGCCATTTTTATAGCAATAGGATTATTAACAATCACCGATAAATTAAAAAGAAAATTCTCGCCTCAGTTATCAATAATAATCATAGCCATATTCATAATGTATTTCGCATCTGTTGAATTATATCGTTATTTTTTTATCTGGGCAAAAAACCCTCAGACCTATCTTGAATTCAATTCCAATTTCGCTGATGCGGCAAGAACATTAAATAAATTAGATGAAAATACAACAATATTCGTCTATGAACCACTCTTTAAACATCCGACTTTTGACTTTGAAACTATAAATCATAAATCAAAATATGAAACATTTACACGAACAGAAGACGGTAATTTTCAATTCTCGAATGAACCTATCAAAGGCTCATTAATCCTTGCAACAGATTGGGACAGAATATACAATTTCTATCTAATAAATCATTATCCGGATGGAAAAATAATTGGCGGCTTCAAACTTCCGAATGGTTACCTCTGGGCAGTTGTTTATAAGGTGAAGTGAACCAGAATGATGTTTATAATTTTATTTACACTCCCATAAACAAGTTGAAATAATTATCAAAACTTTTTTGAAGGAGGAATTATAATGAATAATCAACAGGTATATAGTAATGTATTAAAACATTTAGAAACTTTCAGCAACAACAAAAATAATTATGAATGGTATAAGGAATTAAATAGAATTATTAAAAAGCATAGTACAGAACCCATGCTTTATACAAACTTTGGGAAAGTATTTAAGTATAATAAGAATCCTTTAACATCTATAGCTGAATATATAGACAATTTGATAAAATCAAGAATTCCTAAAGATTCTATATTAGCAGCAAAAAAATTAGCAGATAGAAAATTAAAATTTGTTGGAACAACATATATATCAAGTATAGGTCATTGTATACACCCAGATCACTTTGTAATTATAAAAAATTGGGCACTTTCAGCTCCCTATTACTTATCTTATTTCATTAAAATAGACAGCGGTGGAGTTTTAAATGTAAATCAATATATTATATTATTGGCAATAATGAATTCAACGCCAATGCCCAAAAGATATTCATTCGAGAATCTTTCTGAACAACTATCGAATGAAGCAAAATTTACCCAAAATGCTAAAAAGCCCCAAAATACTATAAATCGAACTAGAAAGGATAATTATATTGATCAAAATCAATCTCTTCTTAATGACAAATACTTCAACTCAATACTTGAGAAATTTAAGAGTGCAATAGAAAATAACTTATCTATAGAAAACATACTTGATATTATTTCTGATTTAACTACGGCAGAAGATAAACAAAAAACAACACAAGCAACAAAAACCAAAGAAACTTATACAAGAAGAAAAATTGATGAGAAAAATTGGATTGATAATGAAAATTCATTAGAAGCATTAGAGGGAAATGAGAAAAAAGTAATACGATCAGTTAGAGAACGTAATTCAACACTACCGAATAAAATTAAAGAAAAAAGACTTAGGATAGAAGGAAAATTACAATGCGAAGTTTGTAAATTTGATTTTAGTGATTTTTATGGTGAAATTGGCAAAGATTTTATAGAAGCTCATCATAAAATAGAAATTAGTCAGCTTACAGAATCCACCCAAATATCTGAGTCTGACTTCAATCTGATCTGTTCAAATTGTCACAGAATGATTCATTCAACGAAACCTTGTCTTACCGTAGAAGAATTAAAGGAAATGATTAAAAAGTCATAGATGCAATTAAAAAGTATTAATTTGTGGAGTAAAAAGATATTTCACCGATAATCTAAAAAATTATAAACCACTGATAAACACTGATGAACAATGATTTGTAAGGACAGAACAATGTTCTGTCCCTACAAAATAAATATTTTCCATCTGACATTAATTATGTTTGATGTGTAACAGGAGTTAGACGATAAACACGAGCTAATTTGCTTGCTTTAGAAATATCCTCTTTACGCAAAGCTTCTCTGACATTATCCAATTTTTCCGCATCGTTAACTGATAAATAAGGAGACCATCCTTCACCTGTATCAATTAACTCAATTTCTACTTCAGCAACATAGTTTCCTTCGTGCACTAATTTTTTATGCTTTCTCTTTTTCATTTTCTTCTCTCCATAAAATCATCTGTCCATATAGACAGGTTAGGTCGATAAGCTGTAACCAATACAGCAGGCGAAGAAGCATTTTTCGGAATTCCCCAGACAATATGCATCAGATTCCCCTGTCTATCTCTTTGCAATACGAGTACACAGGGTCCCTTGGGATAATCTGGATAGTCCTCAACTACTTTCCCTTTTTTCACATTTGCAATAATTTCCCTCACTATAAGACCATCCTCTGCTAATTCATCGTAACCATGATTTGAGATTACTACTTCGCCTTTTTCAATAAGTTCAATGATTTTCTTAAATGTTTCACTCAAAGACTGACCTCCAATTCTTTTAATACAACCCCTGGTTATGATTTTATCTGATTAACCTTTTCTAAACCTTCCAGGTAACAAAGAATTGCCTGCTTCGCATTTTTTAAGGCTTTTTTTTCTGTCTCGCCTTGAGTAAAACATCCATCTAATGCCGGAACAGTAACATTAAATCCTCCTTCTTCTGCTGGTTCAAGTATTACATTAAATTTCATAATTTATACCTCCCTTAAGGTTAGTTTCTAAAGGTGGTAGAACTAACATCATCTTAATAATTAATTTGGGTGCAAAACAATTTTTTGACAGGATTTACAGGATGCACAGGAATAAAATATTAAAATCTTGTCCTCGTGAAAATAGGGATATTCATCCTGTCTATCCTTAAAGAAATCCTGATTATTTTAACCACGAAAGCACGAAAAAAATGAATTGTTTTTAATTATTTATTCTTTCGTGATTTCGTGTTTTCGTGATTTAATGATTAACAAGATAAATTTCTTTTCATAATATCTTTAATATAAACTTTCAAACTTTTTAGAGTCAATGTCAAATATTTCTTGCAGGATTTAGCAGTTATAAAAGTATTGTCATTGATTCCTTGACAATGATATTCAACAGCACTATCAAAACTAATATCTTTTTAACTTGGAGGAAAAACTTGTGGAAAGGTCACTTGTTTTTGTAAAACCTGATGCAGTAAAAAGAGGTTTAATCGGAGAAGTAATCAGTAGATTTGAAAAAAAGGGCTTTAAAATCATCGGAATAAAGATGATTCAATTTACTAAGGAATTATCTGATAAGCATTATGAAGAGCATATAAATAAGCCATTTTACCCTAATTTATTAAAATATATATTATTGGGACCTGTGGTAGTATTTGTTGTTGAAGGCAAAGACTGTGTTCAAATAATCAGGCAAATGATGGGAGCTACAAAACCGACAGATGCTTTACCAGGGACAATTAGAGGCGATTTTGCTAATGATGTTACCCAAAATATAATTCACGGTTCCGATTCAATCGAAAGAGCTAAAAAAGAAATAAAATTGTTTTTTAAAGATAATGAATTGTTTGTTTAAAATATTGCGGTGCGACATTTATGTCGCAACGAAATGTAGGGGCGGGATCACCCCGCCCTTAAATACGGGCGAGGAAACCTCGCCCCTACAGGACAATTTGTGAACAATATTTTTGGAAAAATTATTATGTTGCAGAAATTGCAAGATGAATCTCGCACCACGTCTCAGTATTACTGACTGATTGTTTTTTCAAGAACACTTTTCATCACTTCAATATCAGGTTTCACACCTGTCCAGATTTCAAATGCTGCCACTCCCTGATATAATAACATTCCAATTCCATTTACCGTCCTACAACCCACTTTTTTAGCACTCTTTAAAAACTCTGTTTCTAATGGACAATAAATTAAATCCATCACAATCATTTTGTTATTGAGCCATTCGGGATGCAATGGAATTGGGTCGTCAGACTTCATTCCCAATGATGTTGAATTTATTACAATATCAAAATCTCCCATCAAATGGTCAATCTTTGGGTCATTTAGTTTCCAGGTTGTGACTTCAATTTTAGGATAAAACTGATGAATATTTGTTTTCAACGATTCTGCATTCTGTTGATTCCGATTCATAATTGCGATGCTATTTGCGTGATTTTCCGCACAAGTAAAAGCGACGGCTCTCGCCGCTCCACCTGCTCCTATCAATAATACATTTTTATCTTTGGGTTCTGTTCCACCATCCATTTCTAACGATTGTAAAAATCCAATCCCATCCGTATTATGTCCGATTATCTTATCCTCTTTGAACTCAACAGTATTAACAGCCCCGACTTCTCTCGACAGTTTTGTTATCTCGTCAAGATGCTCAATGATTGCCTGTTTATGCGGAATAGTAATATTTAGTCCAGCTAAACCTAAGGCTTTCGCACCAAATACTGCATTATACAGAAATAATGGGTTAACAGGAAATGGCACATATACATAATTTAGACCCATTATCTCAAATGCAACATTGTGAATAGCAGGAGATAGTGTATGCTCGACAGGCCATCCAAATATCCCAATCACCTTTGTCTTTCCATTAATCTGCATTCTCATCCCCTCCTCGATAAATATACACTACAATAAATAACTGTAGCGGTGCGATTTATCGCACATTTATCGTCGCATAAATGCGACCGCTACATCTCCTCGATATAAATGTCGTGCCACAATAATAAAAATTTATCTGAGAACTTTTTGATAATCGTCAATAATGTTTTCAGCAATAGTGTCCCAAGAAGAATGAATTATTGAAAATTCTTTAGCATTCTGACTCAACTTCTCAAGCAAATTGTTGTCTGAAAACACTTTTATTATCACTCCCGAAAGAGATTTGGAATCTTTTGGTTTAACCAGAAATCCCGTCTCACCATTCTTAACAACTTCGGGCAATCCTGCTATATCAGTCGCTATAACTGGCTTTGAGAAACTATATGCAGTCTGAACAATCGCACTCTGCTCAAGAAATGTATACGGAACAACCACTATATCTGAGGTTAAAAAGTATCTTCCTACTTCGTTAATAGGAATGTATCTCAAATCAAAAATCACATTTTTTTTTATATTCAATCGATGCACTAAATCTTTGTATTTTTCTGTATATCCCATATCTTTACCTGCAACAAGTAAAATTGTATCAGGAAAGATTTTCACAACATCACTCATTGCCTTAATTAAATATGCCAGACCTTTATCCGGTCTTATGTACCCAAAAAATAATATTACTTTACTATCATCATTAATTCTCAACAACTTTCTTGCATCTGATTTGGTTTTTACATTATCTAAATCTAAAAGAAAATCGTAATTTCCCATTGGGATTACACAAATTTTTTCAGAAGGTAATTTATAAAGTTCAACAGCCTCATTTTTCGCCTTCTCAGAATGAAAATAAATCATATCGGCTTTCTTAAAAATATATTTGTATTGTGCAAACCAACCTGAAAATTCCTTTCTGGGCTTGACATTGTGCGGTGTAAAAACAAGCGGAACCTTTGAAAGTTTCAAGAGAAAAAAAGCATACGCAGTCAAGATTGGAACATAAATTCCGTGATAATGAACAATGTTATATTTGCCCTTCAATATCTGAAAAAAATATTTCGTAATGGCATAAATGAAAAAAATCACATTCAGAAATGAATTAAGTTTTATCGTTCTAACAAATTTATTGCATTTCGAACCTCTCATCCACCGCACATCTTTATTGAACTTAAAATGGTGTGGCAAATGCTGAAGTTCATAATCACTGGACGTTAGAAGTGTAACATCGATACCTTTCTGACTCAGCATCTGCCCTAATGAATAAACATATTGGCAACACCCACCTTCTCCACCAGGGTCAATTAAAAGTAATTTGATATTTTTATCTTCTCTTTTCAAATCCTCTCCTTGCATTGTTTTTAAATACTGATAATAAGTAGAGAGCTCTAAAATCCTGGATAATATGTCATTCCTGCGAAAGCAGGAATCCAAAATCATATAACATTTGGTTAAATTCTCACTGGATTCCCACTTTCGTGGGAATGACACAGCCTCGGTTGTTGGTTTTTCAGAGGTCTCAAGTAGTTAAGTTATTTCACCACATAATTAATCAAAATACTCAATAAATTAAGTATTTAAAAAAGTAAACAACAAAAAATAAAAATATTTCATTTACATATTAATCGATTTAATATAAACAAACAATCTAACTTATTAAAAAAATAAATTCTATGAAGATAAATCTGAAGAAACTCGACATATCAGTCCGAGATTTTCTCATTTTACTATTTTCAGCAATCTTACTAATTCTTTCATTCCCCAAAACGGATTTGTGGTTCTTAGCCTGGATTGGTCTAGTCCCATTCTTTATTCTTATCGAGAATATATCAACTTCTAAAGCCCTAAAATACAGCTTAATTTTCGGATTCATATTTCATTATGGCAACATTTTTTGGTTGAATACAGTGCGAAAATTTATTTATCAAGGTGTAGAATATCATCCAACAATAGCATCTATTGCTCTTGTCACACTTGGAATTCCACTGATGGGATTATGCCTTGCTTTATTTACTGCCCTTTTTACATTAAGCTATAAATATTTATCAAAATATTTTCCGCAATTCAAATTTCTTCTCGCACCATCTTTATGGATCATCTCAGATTATATTAGGACGTTCACGGAATTGAAATTTCCCTGGAACTTTCTTGGATATTCTCAATATAAAATCTTGCCCATCGTTCAGATAAGCTCCGTAACAGGTGTTTATGGCGTTACATTTCTAATAGTTTTGTTTAATTTTACCCTCGCAAATCTTTTTCTCTCACATAAAACAAAAAACAATAAAACTGCACTTAGAGAATTTTTACTTACTCTCATCTTAATTATCTCTGCCTTTCTTTTTGGGATTTCTTCCATTGCAAAAAATGATGTTTTATCACAGGATTTGAACAATCCAAACTTGAGAGTTCATATAGTTCAACCCAATATTAACCAGACGGATAAATGGAATCCTGATAAATATGTAAATAATTTTACTACAATAAGAACACTAATATTTAAAGCGCAAGAATATCCAAAAGCAGATTTAATTATACTACCTGAAACTGCGGTTGATTATTTCTATCTTGAGGAAGTTAAAAACGAAGTAAATAATTGGGTTAAGCAATTGAATATTCCTATTGTAACAGGCACTGAAAGTGCATCAATCATTAACAAGAGAGAATTTTATTATAACAGTATTATTTTGCTCAATACTGATCTAACTTATCAAAAATATGATAAGATTTATCTTGTTCCATTCGGTGAAGGACAGCCTTATTTATGGGCATTAAAAAATATTTTCTACAAGCTTTATGAGAGCACCAAAATTGGTTTCTTTTTTGAACTCTATAATTTAGTCAGGAGTATCCCATCATTCGACAAAGGTAAAAACGAGACTATCTTTAATCTGAAAATAAAAAATTATGAAGAGCCCATCAAATTTGGTTCAGTAATTTGTTTTGAATCAGTGCTTCCATTCTTAAATAGGAAACTTGTCAAAAATGGTGCGCAATTCATTATTATAGTAACCAATGATGCGTGGTATGAAAATTCCCGAGGACCCTATCAGCATTTTCAAGCCTCGATTTTCAGGGCTGTTGAAAATAACCGTCCTGTTATACGATGTGCTAACACCGGCATTTCCGCAATTATTGACCCGAATGGGAAAATCGCCAACTATATCCCTTTAAACAAACAGGGAATAATAAATGACTTAATCAATTTGACCAATAACAATAAAACTTTCTACACAAAATTCGGTGATGTCTTCTCTCAACTTCTCCTCGTTACTATGTTAATTTTATTCTTGCAAATCTATATTAAGAAAAGAAAAGGTAAAAATATAATAACCTGAATTCATTTATAACCTCAAAGGTATGTAGGGGACGCATATATGCGTCCCCTACAATAAATTTCTCTGCGACCTTCGTGCCTACTTTGCGTCCTTTGCGGTTAAATTCTTTTTAATAATTTACTATGATTCCAATTCGAGATACCATAAAATCTGATTCATATCCGTTTGTTACAACCTTAATTGTTGTGGCAAATATTATTGTTTTTATAAAAGAATTACTCTTGGGTCCCGCATTAGAAGAATTCGTCAACATCTATGGGGTCGTTCCTATAAAATTCTTCAGCTCCACCTATATTCACCATACCAGTTTTTTAGAACTCATTACTCCCCTATTTACATCAATGTTCATTCATGGAGATATTCTACATATCCTTGGAAATCTTTGGTTCTTATGGATATTTGGTGATAATGTTGAAGATAAAATGGGGCACTTCAAATATTTGCTATTTTATTTAATTTCAGGTGTTATAGCAATGGTTTTTCACATCGTAACAAACTCGATGTCACAAGTTCCAGCCGTTGGTGCGAGCGGTGCAATTGCAGGAGTTATGGGTGCCTATATGATATTATTTCCAATGTCGAGAATTCTAACGCTTGTTCCCATATTCATTTTCTTTTCCTTCATTGAACTTCCTGCTTTCTTCTTTTTAGGTTTATGGTTTGTTTATCAATTCCTACTCGGAACAATAACAGTGGGAATGTCAGAAGTTGGTGGAATTGCCTTCTGGGCACATATTGGTGGATTCATATGGGGACTCTTCATCGCCATTTTATTAAAATCAACAATCAGGACAAGAAAAAAAATCGTGTTCAGAAAACATAAAGTCGATTGGGATAAAATTTTCTCGGAAGATGAAAATGAATGAAATTAACGATTAAAAACGAATAACTGGCAATTAAAATTGAAACAACGAAACTACTAATATCACGAATTATATAAATTATACTGTTATTTCAAGCCACAGGCAATGGTCCTGCTGCAACAAGCATTTTCTTTTGTGGATCTACAACAAGATTGAGACCTTCCAAGGTTCTCGAACCCAATAGAATTAAATCTCCTTCTTCAGCAAATACAACTTCATCAATAGTAAAATATTTATCAACTTTGATTATGGCAAATCCAACACTTCTTGTAATTTTTAGTCCATTTGCCATTATAAACGTAACATCTTTTTTCTCACGCACTATACCAATCTTTTCAAGAGTAACCTCAGGAATCCAGGTAAACTCACTACCTGTATTAACAAGTAACTTTGGTATTTGAATAGATTTTGCTCTATTTATATGATTCTCAATCACACAGCTCGTATAAAATGTTCCCATTGTAATCACCGTTGATATTTTAATTTATTTTTTAAGATTTTAAAACATTATTATCATTAAATCCCCAAATTGGTCAAGTTAATTTGCTAAAGTAATATCCTCATTTCAATTTCTTTGCCCTGAAGGACAAAAATGGCACATTATGCATCTTAGGTTCATTAGTCCCATTTTTAATAAGAATTTCTCGGAAGCCAATACAACTCAAAAGATATTTCAAGGCAGGTTCGTTATAAAACCAAAAGTGGTCAGAAATTCCATAATCTTTTAATCCTTCTGAATATGGAACTTCACCAAATACGATTCCATTAGGTGAGAGAATTCTGTAAATTTCTTTGAGTGTCGGAACAGGATCATCTAAATGTTCAAGAATATGAATAAGTGAAATCATACCAAAATAATCGGATGGATAATTCGCTTCAATAACTTCACCGCATCTGACATTCTCAACTTTTAATTGTCTCTTGCAATATTCCACTGCCCATTGCGATTGCTCAATCCCTTCTACTTCCAAACCAAAAAATTGCATTAATTTCAGCATCATCCCAACACCACAACCCACATCTAAAAATCTATTATTGGGTGGAACAAATTCGTGGGCATTAATTCCCCACATTAATACTGCACGACACATTAAATAGGGAAATCGCTCTTCAAATATTTCTTTTCTGATATGCGTCGTCTCAATAAAATACTTTTCATCATAACTTGTATCTCTCTCTTTTAATTCAGGTCTATAGACATCAAATGCAATCTGACATTTTTTACATCGCACAATTTTCTTCGGATGTTTTCTTATTAAAACTGTTTCTTTATGCTCACATAAATCATCAATTGTAAGCTTATCATAATTAACATCAATTTCTTTAGAATGATAAACAATATCCACATATTTTATCCAGAGATTATGATAAATATCCTTTATGAATTGAGGTATCCACCGCTTTATTAAAGAAAGCATAGGTAATTTCCCTATTTGAAATCTCTGAAAAATCACCATTTTATAATTGAAAACGAGATTGATTCGTCGGCTTCGCCTCCTCACAATGACATCTTAGGATCTCTGTCATTCTGAGCAAAGCGAAGAATCTCGTAATTTGATTAGTTTTCCAGAGATTTCTATTTAAAATATCCTTATACTTTATGAAAATCTTCACTTAATAAAAACTTACAATTAAAAATAATCAATTTAAAAATTTGATAAAGAAAAGTTTAAAGATACAGGTTGAAAGTTAAAAAAATTAAATTCCGTAATGTTCGCAAATTTTTATAAAAAGCCTTTCTAATTACTTCTTGACAAATTGCAACGTAAAAATCCAAATATTTTTACAAAATTTTTTAAGCTTAAAATTAAAATTTTCTATCTTTATTCTTAAAAGATACAATGTTTCGTAGTGGCAACCCTCGTGTTTGCCGAATATAATAGGGCAGGAATAAATCCTGCCCTTACAATAAAAAATTCGACTAATCGAAAAGGAGTAAATAATGAGCCCTAATAAAAAGAAAATAAAAGTTTTACAATACGGCTTTGGACCAATTGGTCAGGAAACAGTAAGAGCAGTATTGAAAAAAGAAGGACTTGAACTTATAGGTGTTGTCGATATTAATCCTAAGTTCATTGGAAAAGATGTAGGTGAATTATTAGGAGAAAAGAAGTTAGGAATCACAGTAAAGCAGTCTTTAGCAGAAGCCCTCAATGGTCAAAAAGCTGATATCGCTCTTCATACAACTACTTCGTTCGTGAAAAGTGTTAAACCTCAACTGGAAGAATTGATCAGAGCCGGAATTAACGTTGTCTCTTCTACTGAAGAACTTCTGATTCCTCATTTACAAAGTCCAGAAGAAGCAAAAGAAATTGATGAATTGGCGAAAGCTTATAATGTCACAATTCTTGGAACAGGTGTCAATCCCGGTTTTGTTATGGACACTTTACCTTTATTCTTAAGCAGTACCTGCCTCGATGTCAAAAAAATAGAAGCTCGAAGAGAAGTGGATGCAGGAACAAGACGATTGCCTCTTCAAAAGAAAGTGGGTGCTGGACTTGATGTAGATGACTTTAAAAAACTTGCAAAAGAAAAGAAGCTCGGTCATATTGGTTTAATTGAATCCATCGCTCTAATAGCAGAAGGACTTGGTTGGAAACTGGATGACATTCAGGAATCTGTTGAACCGGTTATTGCAGATAAGCATTACAAAACAAAATACTTAGAGGTGCAAAAAGGTCAGGCAGCAGGATTAAAACACGTAGCAAAAGGATTTAAAAATAAGGAAGAACTAATTCAACTCGATTTGAGAATGTATGTGGGAGCGAAAGAACCCTTTGATTATATTCATATTATAGGAACACCAGAAATAAAATGCAAATTTGAAGGTGGAATTGCAGGTGATCAAGCAACTGTTGCAAGTCTTATTAATTCCATTCCCAGAGTTCTGAAAGCATCTCCAGGACTTGTTACGATGTATAAACTTCCCGTTCCTTATGCCCTCATTAACTCTAATGCACTCTCATAGTTAATGTAGCGGTTTGATTTATCAAACATAATCGTCGCATAAATGCGACCGCTACAACTCAGGTGTCATTCTGAGTGAAACGAAGAATCTCAAAACTTTGTAGGGACAGAGCACTGTTCTGTTCCTACTTTATACATTGATAGTAGTGATAATGACTAAGGTTACCGTCCAAAAAAATTTCTTGAATCTTCAACTCTCAAAACTCATAAAAACAATTAATTTCTACTCGATGAATTTTACAGCAAAAGAAATTTTGGTTCGTTACGATTCAAATAAAATTTAAAAAGGGAATAATAACATCAATGGTAGAAAATAATATCATTGAGGACAAAACCAAGAATTTCTTCTATTACTATTGCCTAACATTTCCATTTCTTATTTTATTATTTTTATTCATCGTTCTTGGAACTCTTTTTATTCGCGGTTCTTTACAATGGGATGAAAAACCTCTTTATGGAATAATGACAGGTAATACGATACAAATTCTTTCAGCTCTTGATGCCTATAAAATAAAATATGAGAGTTATCCCCCAGGTAAAACATATTACGGTTATGCCCCTGATAACCTGACTACTCCCATAGCTTTTACAAAGATGTATAATGATCCATATAAACTACCCAAACTTTATAATACTTTTCAACATCTCAATAAATATCTCTTCCATATATGCGGCTTTTTATTCCTTATAAGTCTGTTGGTATTATTAACGTTTGAAAAGATTTATAATAAAGATTTTAAAGGTATCAAACTCTTTTCAAGTTTACTATTCTCTCTAACAGCAATTCTGTTCACTCTGAGTTTTATGTTTAGAACTGTTTATCCTTCAGCAATTGAATACGGAACAGGTAGTCTTATATTATTAATCATCACATTTTTTATTTCTACTATTATACGTTCTGTATATGGGGAAAAAATCGCTGAGTCTATTATCGGTGGTAAGATTTATTTATTATGCTCAGTCATACTCATAATTATTCCACTTTTATTTGTTACTACCAAATCAATTACCTTAAACTCTCTTCTAAAAAAGCCTGAATATAATAAGACTTTTCATTATTATACAAATGGGAAAAATTTCTATAATTTGATATCGGTCGGTCCTGATCTTGAGATAAATCTTACTTCGGAAATCTTTAAAAATTTAGATTTGTCTGAGAAAATGTCTTATGAAGATATGAAGAAACAGTTGAATTCTTATATGTTCGATCCAACAAATGGCTCAACAAGCAAAGGTGATATATTCAACTTCAGGATAATCAGTAAAGAGAATTAGTTGGTCTTGAAAAATCCAATTTTTGTAGTCACGATCTTTAGATCGTGTAGCCCCGAAAGCATTCTTAAGAGGCAAGAACTCGCTCTTTTTACTGCGTAGCAGTAAAATATTTTTCAGCTACAGGTTGACCTTTTTTACGGTCTACTCCTAGAAAACAGAATAAAAAATTTTTCATTAGAGGCAGAACTATCTCTTCTTACTGCGTAGCAGTAAAATATTTATAGCTACGGGTTGACCTCTTTTATGGTCTACCCGTAGAAAACAGAATAAAAATTTTCCATCATCTAAAAATTATTTTACCCCGTAGGGGTTTGATTTATCAAATCCGATATATTCGGTTCGATAAATTAAATCCCTATATAATACCTTTCCTCACAATCGACACCATTGGTCATCAAAAACCAACACAATATATTATCTTTATTTAACCCCTAACGGGGTTAATACGTTTTTATATCAATCTTTTCTATTATTTCTACGGGTAGCTTCGCAACCCGCAGCTTTGTTATTTTACTACTATGTAGTAAAATCCAAAACCACTACTTGAGATCCCTGAAATACTGCCATTTTGTAACTATAAGCGAGATTGCTTCGTCTATCATACTGATTTTGAAACGAGTTCAGGATGACATTACTTGTTTCAGCATCGGAATAACATCTTCCTCTTCCATTCATTCTGAGCAACATCTTCATCTTCCTATCATGCTGAACGACATTTTCCCCTTCCCGTCATGCTGAACTTGTTTCAGCATCTGGAAAAAGATTACACGCTACTATATTTTGTATCCTTAAATAAAAAAGAGGGAACAAATCCCTCTTTCACATAATATTTATATTAAACCAAGATTTTATATAATGCTCACAACAAGCTCGGTTCGACCATCCAATTTCTCTTTGTAATTAAATATACTCTTGGAGTCCCAGGGGGTCCAGCAAGTCCACTATACATATTATCCCATCCCTAAATACGCGTTGGTGCTTCATAAACAGGGCTGCCGTATCTCCAATTTGCTGTTGCTATTTCACTCGCATACATACATATTATAGAACCATTAAATCTGAAATTAACACCACTCCAATTCTCTAAAAATCTAAAATAATTCTCAACACCACCACTATAATTTGAACCATCATGAGAAGGGACATTCCCTTGCCACATTACCGAATTAACAGTTGTTTCATTCGGTGTTCTGTAACTATAACGGTTATCAGCGCTATTGGCATCATTCCAACTGTTAGAAAGAATATTTATCGCATCCGCAGCTACTAATGAATATTTCTTATTAACATTATTGAAATTCCCTTGTACATATATTGGGTCATCAGTAGCTATCGTAAAACCATTCGCCATATTTGAAGGTAATGTACTACCATTTGTAATTCTCACACCACCTCTAACCGTTGGTGATTGCTCTACTGATACATATAAAATACCATTATCTGGTGCTATTCCACTCTCAATCAGATTTGCAATATTAATATTAAGTAAATTAACTGTCCTTGCTTCTCGGGAATCCCGAAAACCAGAAGTTGTTTGACTATATACGGATTTTGTCTGACTTGGATTAGACGGATTAGGATATGTTAAGCTTACAGCATTATGTTCATCTGGAGGATAACCATCATAAGCAGTAACTACACCCGAAGCATCTCTATAAATACACAATCCTGCCTGCCACTCAAATTTTGTATCTTTTAAACTTATCGGGTCATCTGCATCAGCTCTTTCAATTAACACAATAGGAGATGCAACGGGTGGTATAGGAAGGGGTAATTCTCCTATACCATGTGCTCCATCTTTCACATGTCCATTCCATCTATCCTGAGAACCCTGAGCCCAATTAGGATTCGTATGATCCCACCAACGATTCCTTGTAGAATCCCACATACTAACATTCGTTGTCCCATTCCAATAAGAATTACTATGACTGCTATTGATTGCACCATGGTTACTATTGGGGCTTATACCACAAATAATGTTTCCTGCTGAAGTCACGTATGAAGTCCGTGTTCCATCACTTGTGAAACGCAACACACCACCATCTGAACCTACATATAAGTTACTATTAGAATGAACCCTCCCATAAATATCCATATTAGGACCCGGAATAATTTCACAATCAGGGTCATAGAAAATGGCAAATAGATATAGCGGAACATACCTTGTTTCTAACTCTTGCGATATTTGAATACCTGGATGCTCAAATCTCGTTGCCATACCTTCTGTTCTCTTGGCACGTGAAGAGATTTTATATCTTCTTGTATTTAATGAAAGCCCATTATATGGGGCAAGGTTACCATGGGTGTCTGTAACAGTTGACATCCCTTCATATAACTTAGAAATTTGAAATTTTGTAAATGTATAACCATCAACCGTAGGAGGTTGAATAGCTTGAATGGCAGTATCAATATCAGTTGTTCCGTATTCAAGAATGAACTTAAAATGGGCATAAGCCTTGTTCAATCCTGATTCTGCGACTGCGAATTCATCCTTATAAATTTCATATCGTGATGCATTCTTTAAGCTAAATAGACTATAACTGAGTAGAGCAGTCATCATAAATGCCGCAATCCCCAAAATTATCAGGACCAATAATAATACATTCCCATTATTTTTATTGCTTCTCTTTTTCATATTTTATAACCCTCTTATCCTTGGTAATTTTATTATTAAGCGACATTAATATCGCAATAATTTGTGAGATAACTCTTGTGTTATAACATTATACTTATGCAACTACGGCTAAGGCGTTGCTGTCGGCAATGCCGTATTTCTCAATGATATCATCGTATTAATATTAAGTCCTTGAATTCCTCCACCGGTATCTCTATTAAAACCAGCATTTGAATTAGAATCTGGATCACCTATCCTGAGCTTCACTAATACCGGGTCGTAATAAATATCAGTCGGAGATGAACCATTTATGCCTTGAAAAATCGGATTATTACTAACGGGTGTTACATATTTAGCTAATAATTTTACATCATTTGTATCATCGTTAATATCTTCATCATACCATATAGAATTATCATTAATGGTATTTAAATTACCATCTGCATCCCTGAAATAAAAACCACTCATCACACCCACGGGGACTGAATTGAATACTAAAAGTGTATTCCCGTTATCATCCTCAGGTATCTTAACATAGATTCCATGCCTTACTTCAGCCGATAATTTTTCTATAAATTTCTTCGCATAAGCAGCACAATTTAGCTGAGTTGTTACGGACTTATTCATCTTAAGAACAATAATAAAAAATTCCATAACTGCACCCACAACTAATGCGGTAATTGAAACAGCTATCATTACTTCCACGAGTGAAAATCCCAGAATCTCATATTTTTTCATTTTTTTCACAGTTACACATCCCTTTTTACCAGTGAATTATTGCTGAACGCACAGTTTCTTGATAAAGTTTGCCTTTATATGTCCATTCTGTTGTTACTTCTATTGTTTTCCCACCATTAATCAGGTATTGCGATGTGCTATCTACTGCATAAACTAATGGAGTGTCTAATACAAGGGTATCCTCAGTATTAGAACTTATGGTGGTAATTTGTCCCCACCCTTTTCCTCCAATAATGAATAGAGTATCACCAGCCCATTCATTGATTATCCAATTTGCACCCGAATCCTCAAGGGTAGATGAAGAACCAGCGATTGCATTTCCATAGCCTGTTATTCTTATTATTACCCTGCATTTCGTTTGATTAACCTCATCAAGATACATAGGATTAGGCGAATCATATTCAATATCAGGATAATTAGCTGGAATCACATTATCATAACCATGAAGAATCATTTTTTCTATTATACCCTGGGCAATATTTTTTGCTGCAATTTTATTGGAAACGACCTTACTGACCAAGGATGCATTAAGTAAACTATAAACAATTACAAGCATAGCAATTGCAAGGATTGGTATTGCTATTATGACTTCAACAAGAGAAAATCCCTTATTTTTTACTGACTTTGTTCTATCCATAACTCAATCTACTTTTGATTAAAAATTAGTTAAGTACCATTTTACACAAATATTAATGAAATTAATATATTTCTTCACTGGTATTTAAAGCAATTATTATATCTCCTATCAATTAATAATTATTATCATCTTAACTAATGTAATTTTAATATTCTACACTTCTGAGATGGCAAATTCAATAGTGAAAAAAACATTAAAAAGTGTAAGAATTTTTACAAATTAATATTTTTTTGTGAAAATTCTGACTAAAATCCTTTTTAATTTCTTGACTATTTAAATATTTAATTTAATAAATCTTCACTAAATCCAAAGTTCAATAAGAGATGGACAGTTTTTATCCATCTTTCATTTAACCATAAAAAACTCTAATTCCCTAAAAAGGAAAGTTTGTAGTCCCCACTTTAGTGGGCACAATTCCCCCTGCTGAAGTAGGAACTACAAACAAGGAAAGAAACTTGAACCCACTAATAATAAAACTTCGCGAACTGCAAAGACTTGATAATGAAATTAATGAGATTAATCTCCAAATAGATGCTACAATAAGTCGGTTAAATCCCTTAAAAAAAGAGATAAAGAGGATTGAAGATGAACTCGCTTCTTTAAAAAAAGAAATAGAAGACAATGAATTGCAGAGAAAAAGACTCGAAATTGAGATTGGTAAAAAAGAAGAAGATATAAAAAAGTATCAGAGCCAACTGTATAATGTTAAAACTCAGAAAGAATATGATGCCCTTGAGCATGAAATTACTAATCTCAAAAACCTTAATTCTAATGATGAAGATAAAGTTCTTGAGATTTATGAAATCCTCGATTCGGATAAGAAAAAGGTTACAAAACTTAAGGAATTAAAAGTTAAAAAAGATGAAGAATTGGGAAAAATTACGAATGAGACTACCCTGCAGGTTTCAAGTAAAAAAGATGTCCTCTCCCAAAAAGAGTCAGAAAGAAAAACCGCAAGAAAAAGTGTACCAGATAATTATTTAACTATTTACGACAGGATTTACTCCAGATTCCCCGGTGATGTTCTAACAAATATTAAAAATAATATGTGTATGGGATGCAGAATTTCATTGCCACCTCAACTTCAGCAGGAAATATATTCTGAAGAAAAGATTATATTTTGTGAAAGTTGCTCAAGAATCCTATCTCCTACTGATGAATAATCGAAAAACAAGATATGTAACCACTAATCTCATAATTCTTCAGAAATAAATACTTTAGCCACGAAATTACACGAAAATAAAACATAAGATTCTTCGCTGCTTCTTCGCTTTGCTCAGGACTTCGGCTCAGAATGACAATTATATATTGCTTGTTGTCAGTTTTACATTCTTTTATTCGTGCCTTTTGTGGTTAACAAATTTTCACACAATCTTTTTAATATATGTCAAAAAACGAAAACTATACTTATAAAAACCTCATTGACCTCAAGGATAAATTTTCTCAACCAACAATAATCATTGACCTTGTTAAGAGGAATTCGAAAGTTCTTGATGTCGGTTGTGGGAACGGCTTCCTCGGAAGATATTTAAAAGAAAAGTGCGGATGCAAAGTATTTGGAATTGAAAAAAATGAGGTCTGGGCTAATGAAGCTAAGAAATATTATGATAATGTGGTAATTGGTGATTTGAACGACGAAAAAATATGGGAAAAGATACAGGATAAATTTGATACAATTATTCTCGCTGATATCTTGGAACATTTAGTTAATCCTGAAACTGTTCTTGGACAAATAAAAAAAATCATAAGAAGAGATTCGGAAATAATTATATCGTTACCGAATATTGCCCTCTGGAGAATACGATTGAACCTCTTAATAGGGAAATTCAACTATACCAAGAGAGGAATTTTAGATGAGACACATCTTCATTTTTTTACATTAAAATCAGCAAAAGAAATGATTATCAAATCAGGATATCAAATCCAAGAGATTTTTATAGCCCAACCCCAAATACCATTCGAAGGTAAACTCAGATTAAATCAGATACCCTTCGTAAAAGACTTATTAATTGAAATAAAAGGAGTTGTATTCAAATTCTTTCCTGCTCTTTTCGGAACCCAATTCATCTTCCACTGCAAATTAATAGACCAATTATAATAACAAATCCATTGATATAATTAAGAAAAATTCTATTATAATAAATTATTTTAAAACAATAGTTGATTAGAAAGAGTCTATTAATTGAATTCTATGAAGGGAACTCTTATGGAAGACAACGTCATATTTAAACTCATAAAACTAAAAAAATATTATTCACAATTTATTTTGTAGGGGCGGGGTCACCCCGCCCTCATAAAGTCATGCTGAACTTGTTTCAGCATCTAATGAGATTCCGAAACAAGTTCGGAATGACATAATCCCAACATAAGAATTTGTGGACAATAATATTTTAAAATTTATAATGCGACCGCTATATATTCAATGGATTTATTATAAATGAACATACTAAACAAAAAACTGATACGAGACATTAAGAGAAGCAAAGGACAGGTCATCGCAGTTACCATTCTTATTATGTGCGGTATTGCCTCCTTTGTTTGTTTCTTTTCATCATATAGAAATCTGAAACTCTCAAGAGATTCATATTATTCCCAATCCAATTTCGCTGATTTTTATATTCCTCTGGAAAAGGCTCCCAATCGAGTTGTCTACACAATCAGTAATATTAAAGGTGTGAAAACAACCCAGGGAAGAATCGTAAAAGATGTAAGCTTAGATATTCAAGATGATGATAGACCTAAAATAGGCAGAGTAATATCCTTGCCTGATAAGCAGAACTTCACAATAAATAATATCTATCTTACCGCAGGAAGATATTTTTCTTCAGACCAACTTGATGAAGTTATAATCAACGATAGATTTGCAAAGGCAAATAATTTAAAAATTAGCGATCCGATTTTTGCTATTATTGATAATAAAAAACATAAACTCAAAATCATCGGAACCGCCCTTTCACCTGAATTCGTCTATATGATAAGAAATTCTCAAGAAATCATACCCAATCCAGAAAATTTCTGTGTCCTTTATGTCCGAAAGGAATTTGCGGAAATGGCATTTGATATGAGTGAATCCTGCAATGAGATTCTCGGACTCACTGATAACGATGCAAATCTTGATGAACTCCTCGAAATTGCAAAGAAAAAACTTGAACCTTATGGTGTCTTTACTACCATCAAAAAGAAAGACCAGCTTTCAAATTACTACCTGAGTAATGAAATCAAAGAATTATCTGTTACCGCAACAATCGATCCTTTCATATTTCTTGGAGTTGCTTCGAGCATATTACTGATTATGTTAGGTCGATTAGTCAAAAGGCAAAGGGGTGAAATCGGTCTTTTAAAAGCCTACGGATATTCAAACTGGATGATTATGACTTATTATCTTAAATTTGCATTGTTTATTGCTTTAAATGGGGCATTATTAGGCTTTGTAACAGGACAAATTCTGGCTAATAGTTTGATGAAATGGTATGTAGTATTTTTCCAGCTCCCTATTTACAAAGCAAAATTCTATACGGATATTCTTATAATGAGTATTGTCATTAGCGCTGTGTTTGGTCTCATTGGTGCTTCAAATGCGGCATACAGAGTAATGAAAATAGCTCCTGCAGAATCAATGAGACCTGAATCACCGAAATTAGCAAAAAAATTACTCCTCGAAAAGATAACTTTATTCTGGGAAAATCTTTCCTTTACAGGAAAGGTAATAATGAGAAATATTTTTCGTTATAAAATTCGTTCCTTTTTTTCAGTCATAGGAGTAGGACTCGCAACAAGTATATTAATCGTTGGATATTTTTCATTTGATTCAGTGAATTTTCTAATCAACAATTATTTTTTTCAAACACAAAAGCAAAATGTAAAAATTGCTTTTGAGAGTGAAAGAGGAAAAGATGCATTCTATGAATTAAAACGTCTAAATTATGTGAGAAAAGCCGAACCTGTTTTTGAGTATCCTTTCGAGATCAAAAAAGGTTGGAGAAAGAGGGATATTATAATTACAGGTTTAATGAAATCCTCACGTCTTCTTCTATTAATGGACTTAAATGGAAAAACATTAAATATAAGCGAATCGGGTTTAATGATACCGGAAATCATCGCAAATGAAATGGCGATTAAGGTCGGTGACGTTGTGACTTTAAAACCGCTAATGGGAAAAATTACTAAAGAAAGAGCGGTTAGAGTTGATAACATCATAACTCAATATATTGGTCTGGGTGCCTATATGAACATCGAGCAACTAAGTAAAATAATGGATGAGGGATTTGTGATAAATAGTACTTTACTGGATGTGGAAGAGGATAAGATTATGAAATTAAATAAAGATTTAAAAGATGTCCCTGCAATCGCTGTTGTTGAAATCAAAGATGATGTAATGAAAAATTTAAGGCAAACGATTCAAAAATTATTAAATGTTATGGGAACATTCTTGACATTCTTTGCCGGTGTAATTGCCTTTGCGATAATTTATAACTCTACATCCATAACGATTATGGAAAGGCAAAGAGAATTAGCATCATTAAGAGTTCTCGGATTTACTCCTAAAGAGGTTGGAAATATTGTTTTTAATGAAAATATTCTTCTCTCAATTATCGGAATAATTTTAGGAATACCTATTGGGCTTTATTTTTGCAAGCTATTAGTAAAGGCTTACGAAACAGATTTGTTCAGATTTCCATTTTATATTAGAAATGAGACATTTGTCACATCTGCTATTACAATACTTGCATTTGTAATAATTTCGAATTTATTATCTAAACGAAAAATTAATCAATTAAATTTAGTGGAAGTCCTTAAATCACCTGAATAAAAAAATGGATTAATTCAGGCTTTATAAAATATAGATGAGGGATACATATTCCTAATTAATTATTATAGTCAGCAAAAATCATTGTTCACAAATTGTTCATTAGAAAAGAATGTAATGCGAAACCCTTTCAGGGTTTAGATAATTTATGTCATTTTCTTATACCCAGCGTGATTACGCTGGGCTGATATTCAAAACCCTTTCAGGGTTTTTGTAGCTGGCTATCAGGATGATTTTTTTTACTGCATAGCAGTTCAATAACATAGCTACGGGTTGCGAAGCTACCCGTAGTAATAAGGAATACCCCAAAGTAATTTATACTCCATAAGAGTTAAATAAAAAAAGCACTCTTACAAAAGATGAGATTCTTCGCTTCGCTCAGAATGACAGAAATTGCAGTAGTGCTGTCGCGTTACAAGATGATTTTTTTTACTGCATAGCAGTTCAATAACATAGCTACGGGTTGCGAAGCTACCCGTAGTAATAAGGAATACCCCAAAGTAATTTATACTCCGTAGGAGTTAAATATTAAAGTATTAATATAATATTTCCGAATTTGTTATTTAGAATAAAGGAGCAATGGGATGAAGAGAAAAAGACTCTTTAGCATAATACTTATAATCGTCATATTACTTATTGCGTATCTACTATTAAGCAAGAAACCCATTACTGTTGAAGCAGCAAAAGTATCATCCGGAGCCATTCGTGAATATATCGAAGAAGAAGGCAAAACAAGACTCGATGAAAAATATATTATCAGTATGCCTGTTGATGGAAAGTTACACAGAATCAAACTTAATGAGGGTGATATCGTAAAAAAAGACGAAGTCATCGCAACCGTGGATGATTTCCCCACAAAACAAAAAATAGAATCGCTGAACAACAAAATAAAAGAACTCAACGCATCAATCGAAGGTGTTGATAAGGCTAAACCAAAACTGGACGAGATAAAAGCAACTGAAATCAACCTGAGCGAGGCAAAATTGAAAATAGAGACTGCTGACAAAGAGTTAAATATCATAAAAATTAGCCTTCAAACTAAAGAAAAAGAGTATGAAAGAATGAAACAGTTGTTGGACGATAAGGTTATCAATCAGGCTGAATTTGACCCTGTGAATGAATCTTACAAGAGCCTGAAAGAACAACTCAAAAAGGCAGAATTGGGCACAGAAGAAGCCAAACTCAATTACGAAATCGCACAACTTAAAAATAACATTATCATTCAATCTACCGAAGATAACGAATACCAGAGAAAGGTCTATCAATCACAGATTAAACAGACAGAAGCGGAATTAAATATTCTTAAAGATAATCTCGACAAGACAAAGATTAAATCACCTGTTAATGGAATCATCCTTGAGAAATTTGTCGAAAGCGAACAGGTCATTCCTGCTGGAACTTCACTTTTAGTAATCGGAAATTTGGACACAATCGAGATTGAATCTGATATTTTATCCGAAGAAATCGTCAAGGTAAAAGTCAGTCAAAAAGTCGAAATCACAGGTAAGGCGCTTGATAACAAATCAATCATCGGCGAAGTCAAAAGAATTTATCCAACAGGCTTTAAAAAGATTTCTTCATTAGGAGTCGAACAACAACGGGTCAAGACAATTATTGGTTATGATAATAAGGAAATTGGATTAAGACCACAGACCACTGTCGATATAAAAATAATTGTCAACGAAGCAAGTTCTGCATTAATCATTCCTGAAAGAGCGATGTTCAAAACTGATTCTCAATGGAATGTCTTTAAAGTTGAAGGACTAATTGCTAAACTAACACCCATCAAAATCGGAATCAGAGGCGATGAAAACGTCCAAGTCCTCGAAGGATTGAAAGAAGGCGAAATGATTGTCTCTGAGCTTGTGAATGAATTAAAAGACGGCTCAAAAGTGAAGATTAAAGATTAAAAGACTTTTAACAAGGATAGACAGGATATACAGGATTTGAGAATAAAAAA
>Ga0315289_10003167_pt1 | contig 25018 bp, 14 predicted proteins | sample YL17G11_40_MG_FD_203452 | JGI IMG/M metagenome (GOLD analysis project Ga0315289, IMG submission 203452) | Sediment microbial communities from Yellowstone Lake, YNP, Wyoming, USA - YL17G11_40 | ecosystem: Environmental > Aquatic > Freshwater > Lake > Sediment | place: USA: Wyoming | collected...
AAACTTCTTCTCCTTTCATCAAGCACACCAAAGCTCCAGGCACAGGTTCTAAGTTTCCATTGGTTTTGAATACGGTAGCAGTGAATAAGCTGGGTCCCCCTGGAATGGTGTCAGAGAACTCCATACTCAAATACTCCGGCAGGTCAGTCCAGATAGGCATCTCCGGGTCTCCTAAAAGATTGATTTCATACATACACCAGCGGTAAACGTTTTCCTGTTGTGATCTGGGGACATAAAAAGTTTTCATATCTGCCACCGTGGCTCCAATATGATAAAAATCTCTTGAAAACAAAGCGGCAAAGAATTGTTGATCATATCGATCAGAATACCCATACTCAGGATTTCCCGGCGATCCCCAGCCATATCTCGAATTTCCGATGAAAGCCACACCCCCGCCATTGGGGTTATTGATGAAATGCTCTGCTATGCAATCATAATCAAAAGCCGCAGGCCAACAGCCAATGGAAAAAAGAATAGAATTGCGAGGATGATTATGCAACCCATCCATATCCGACCTATATAGATACCCACTCCCCACCCCCATCACACTATAATTAGCGTGTCCATCGTGATTGATGATGTTTTGACCTTCATTCATGGCGGCCATGACCATGGTGCTGCTCTCATTTCCTAATGCCTCATAAAGTTTGGTGATGGGATCAAATTGAGAAGGCACATATTTCTCATCAATTAAGTCTTTCGCAAGGCCCGAGTTAGTATATGGGTCAGACCATAACACCTCGGCACAAAAAAGCATTTGGGTTTGATAGTCAGTAGGTGGGAGTTTCTCATAGGTCAAAAGCTTATTAACTAAAGCCTGAGCTTTGGCTACGGTACTACAGGAGGCTCTTCCCACAAAAACTTCCGGGTACATGTCAATGGAATCTTCCACCTCTCCATAGACATGGTTTCCGTTGGCATCCCAGGTGCCATCCAGGTCGGAAAAATACAGATCGCATCTTATATCATTCTCATCGGGATAGATCCCCGCTTCGCAGTCCATGGCCCAGGCGATCCTTGCGGGAACCATGTTGGTATCACCTCCCAATAAGACCCAGATAGTCCCCCAGTTCTGATAAGCATCCTTGATGAAATTTCTCACCTTCTCAGCATTATCATAACCTGAATAGCTGGCATAAATCCAAGTGGTGGTGACGATTTTTGCCGGAACCCCCTTTTTGGTCTTCCAGTCAACTAAAGCTTGAAAGGTGGACACAAAGGTGGGGTCGGTAATGATCACATACTCGTAATCCCCTGGAGGAAGCAAGGAAAAGGTGATTTTCTCGGCTTTCAAGTTCAAAGAAACGCTTTTAGGATTCAAAACTGCCCTTTTCACAATACCTTCATAAACTACCTTTCCCGGCTTGGATCTTTTCATCACTGGAAGGGGGGTCTTTCCTCCAGAAGAATAACGAACCTTAAATTCTATGTGAGAATAAAATCTAATCTTTTTTTGGCTTGGTATATATTGAACCGGATAAACCAAAATACCAGCTAACTGATACCCACCTAAAAATCCGGTTTTGGTGTATTCTATCAACTTGCCAGGATACTCTTGGGTCAAACTATAAACCTTAGGCTTAGGTGGAATAAAAGAGATCGGTTCATTAGTTAAAGAAAGAATCTGTGGTGGCTGCGCTGGAAACAAATGGTACTCTTGGGGGAGAATTTGGCTCTCCGCTTCGGTTACCACCACCTGCTCAACTTTTGAACCTGGAGGCAATGCTATATGCAAAAGCTTCACCGGAAGCTGTGGTTCTCCCACCTGATCGGTGATGTCGCAACTTTTCAGATATATGATGTCGAACCCTTGTGAAGCTGAGAAGACCAGATCGGCGATGGAGAAATCGACCGACTGCAAAAGCTCATCTGCCTTAGCCTGAGAAAACCAAAAAAGGAAAATCAAAGCTAAAGCTAAAAAGATTTTGGTTCGCATAACCACTCCTTTGCGTGATAATTGAATTAGATAATTGGGTCCTTAGAATATCATCCCAGCTTCACCTAACTAAGGAGTTGAAATAACAAACAACTTTAATTATAAATATACAAAAAATATTCCTTTGTCAACAAAAAAACTTGCCCCTCTCGCACCAGGTCTCCAAAAATTCAAGTCGGACTTTAGCATATCCATCCATACGAACTTTAAGAATTTCAAGATTTTTTAAGTTAAGCAATCTCTCCCCCTAACCGATAAGAATAAAAGAACTTAAACTTGTCTCAAGACACAGACCTTGTGTTTTTGAATGAGAGTTGACTTAAATGAGGTGAAAAGAAAGGTATGTCAGATTCCGATAAGAGTGAATATAAAGAAACCGAACGGGGGGTTTTCTTCGGAAAGACAGAAATTCCCCAGGTTCATGACAAAGGGGATGGTAAAGACAAAACTGAAAAAGTGAAACTCAACGACATGTTGACTGAGATGGAGTCAATCTTCGATCAGGTCAAATCTGCCCAGCCCCGGCTTGAATCGGAAGAGAAGAAGTCGTCACCAGAAGAACCTGCCCGGCTCCGAAGAAACGACTTGGAGGCTTTGTTGGACATCAACAAAGCCATCAACTCCACTTTGGTCTTAGATGATATTCTGCAGATGGTGATGAAAAGGGCCATCAAGCTTTTGCGGGCTGAACGTGGGTTTCTGATGCTTTTGGATGATGAAGGCAGCCTGCAGTTTAAGACCGCATACAATATCTGCAAGGATTCTTTGTCCAAAGAGGATTTTAAGATATCGATGTCCATCGCCACCAGCGTAGCTAAAACTGGCAGATCCATCTATACCTCTGATGCTCAACATGACGAGAGATACTCAAAGCAGAGAAGCATTTTGGAATTGGATTTGAAATCGATCATGTGTGTCCCTCTTAAAAGCAAGGAGAAAATCATCGGGATACTGTATTTGGATAATAGCTCCAAAAGTAACATCTTCTTGCAATCGGATCTTTATCTTTTTGAGCTCTTTGCTGGACAGGCCGCCATCGCCATTGAGAACGCCAAACTTTATGGAAATCTGTTATCCATGAAAATCTACAACGAGAATGTGGTGAACAAAACCCCCATTGGGATAGTGGTGCTGGACAACAACCTTAAGATCACCATCGCCAACCATGCCTCGCGGGATATACTTAAGAAGGCAGACTGGAAAAGCGAATATGAGGAAAACTCTTTTAAAGGACTTTCTCTTTTAGATGTGGTTCCCCCGGAAGAGAAAAACAGGTGGAAGAAGATCTGTTACCAGGTACTTTACTCCGGAGAAGCTTTCGAAGAAGCTAAATCCTATCATAAACTGGATTCGGAAGAGATGTGTTTGTCTTTGAAGATGAGTCCTCTGAATAGCCATGATAACCGAGCCATGGGATTGATCATGGTGATCGAGGACATAACCGAGAAGGTGATTTCGGAAAGATACCGGGTCCTTTCGGAAAAACTGGTGGCAAAAGGGGAGATGGCCGCCGCCATAGGGCATGAGCTCAACAATTATCTGACCATTATCCTGAATAACGCTGAGCTTCTCCCGCTAAATTTAAAAAAGGGGAATTTTGACAATGTGGAGAAAAATACGAAAGCCATCCAGGATAGCGTGGAGAATATGAAGAGATTCACGGATGGGTTGATGGATTTCTCCAAACTGGAGAGTCAGATGGTAGAGTATGATCTACGGAGAGTCATTCAAGATCTGATATTCTCTTTGAAACCTCAGAAACAGTTTTCTTCAATAAAATTTATCACTCGTTTTGACCCTGAACTCCCCATGTTATTTATCGACGTAGGGCAGATTAAGCAGGTATTGTTGAACCTTTTTAACAATGCGGCAGAGGCTATAAATAACTTGCCCGAACGGAAAGGAACCATTACCATCATCGCTAATTATCTGGAAAAAGAAGAAACGGTAGAAGTTAAGATAAAAGATACCGGACCCGGAATACCCAAAGAACTTCAAGAGAAGATTTTTGAGCCACGTTTCACCACCAAAAAGGATGGGCATGGATTTGGATTAGTTACTTGCCAGAAGCTTATCAAAAACCACCATGGCCAAATCTCGGTGGAGAGCCCGCCCGGTGAGGGAGCTACCTTCACCATTACCCTTCAGGTAAAAAAGCCCGACAAGTTTCGAAGAGAAGAATTAGTTGAAGCAAAGAAAAATGATTTTTAATCATCTATTTCTTTCACCCGCACGAAGTCTGTGTCCACAGGAAAAAAGTCTCCCTCTTTCCTCATAAAAATGTTAAAAGAGAAAGTTACCCAGTCCGATGGATCCAAATTCGGAAAATCCGGGGGGCTCAAAAGACCGAATTGTCACGAATTCTGTGCCCTGAGGCAGGATGAATCCTTCAGATTTTCCGACCGTTACAAGATAATCGAAGATTTAGGCGAAGGGGGAATAGGCAGAGTATATAAAGCTTATGATTTATGGAATAGAAAAGAGGTCGCCTTAAAAATCCTTGTCTCTGTAAAAGAGAACCCTCTTCTTTTGGAGAGCTTCAAAAATGAATTTCTTCTTTTGACCCAACTTCGACATCCCGGAGTGGTGGAGGTTTTCGATTTCGGATATACAAAGCTATCAGGGTGGACCAATGCCACAGGTGATATGACACCTCTTTCTCATCTCCCGGATGAGGTTCCCTATTTCACCATGGAATTTGTGGAGGGCCAGACCCTTTATCATAGCTTTGATCTATCAAATTCTAAAGATTTCAGCCAGAGGGAATCTGAGAAACTTTTTCATTTTATCTGGCAGATTTGTGATATTTTAGAATACCTTCACCTAAGAGGGATAGTTCATTGTGATCTGAAGCCGGACAACCTGAAGGTCACCGACAGGATTTTCAATCTAAAACTCTTGGATTTTGGGTTGTCGGAGGAGAGTGGGAGCAAAAGGGAAAAAACGGCCAAAGGAACCCTCCCCTACATGGCTCCCGAGATCTTTTCGGACGAGCCCCTGGATGAAAGAACGGATCTTTATTCGTTGGGGATAATCCTTTATGAGTTGGTGACCTCGAAGCTCCCCTTCATCTCAGATGATCCCATGAAGATTGTATCCGGGCATCTGGAGCAAATGCCTGTTCCTCCCCAAGATCTGAATCCATATCTTTCTGAGCCTTTAAACCAGCTTGTACTGAAGTTGTTGGAGAAATCTCCTTCCCAGCGTCCTCAAAGTGCCTCTGGGGTGAAAAAAATTGCCATCCAGCACCTAAGAGAAAATTCAGAGATTTCTGAAAGGAAAACCTTCTTGACTCACCTGTATAGCGGAGAGCTGGTGGGAAGAGATGAAGAAGTAGCTCAAGTGACGAAGCTTCTAAAACAGACCATATCTTTAGGAGGACGGACGGTTCTTTTGTCTGGTGAGCAGGGGGTGGGCAAGAGTTCCTTTCTTAGAAATCTAAGGATAAGATGCCAGCTCCAAGGCATATTATATGTGGATTCAAACTGCCTGGAAAATCAAACCATAGCCTACCAACCTTTGATCGAGATTTTACGAAAAATAAAACCTTATTTGGAAGATTACGATGTTTTTTTGAAGGAAGAGTTCAATCAAACTTTAATGTCGATTTTGCAAAAGCCCCAAGGTGAGGCTGTTTCACCTCCCCCAGAGCAATTTTCCGCCCATCAAAAGATAATAAAGTCCTTAACCTGTGTTTCCCAAATTTTTCCTTTGGTTTTGGTCATTGACAACCTCCAGTGGGCAGATTCCCAGACTCTGAGATTTCTTTCGGATTTTTGTGAAAACATAGAAAAAACGAGGATCTTTTTAGCTTGTGCTTTCCGTCCAGAGGAGATAAAAGAAAAAAGCCCCTCCGGTGAATTGATAGATGGCTGGAGAGAGGAAAGATGGTGCCAACATATAAAACTCGATCGCTTCGATTACCAGAAGACAGTATGGTTCATTCGCTCCAAGCTTAAAAGAGAAAGATTCCCAGAAGATTTTTTCACCTACATGCATCAAAATACATCGGGCAATCCTTTTTTCTTAACCGAGGTGCTTAAATATCTTTTGGAAAGGCAAATCATCTTTCTAAAAGATTATGTTTGGGAAGTCGACAGAGAGAAATTACAACAAACACCTGTGCCCGATTCCATGGAAGCGGTTTTGTTGAAGAACCTGGAGAGATATGACCAGAAAACCCTTAACTTCTTGAAAGTGGTGGCGGTGATAGGGAAGAAGTTTGATCTTAAGCTGGTAAAGAAATTGAATATTTTTGCTGAGGAGGATTTGTCCCAAATTTTATTCATTTTAGTAAAAGATCAGGTCTTCCTCAAAAAAGAAAGTCCTTTAAGAGGAAGACCATATTACGAATTTGCCAATCAAAGTCTCCAGAATCTGCTTTACCAAGAAATTGATAAAAAGCAAAAAGTCAACTTGCATGGAAGGATGGCCAGGTTGCTTGAAGAAGAAGGGCTGGAGGAGGATGAGGAAACAATCTTCGAGATAGCCCACCACTATCTTGAAGCAAAAGAACTCGATAAAGCTTATCAATATGCACTTTTGTCCGCAGAAAAGATGGAACAAAGATTCGCCAACGCCGAAGTCTTGAAGTATCTGGAAGATGCCATTAATCTCGCCTCGAAATTTCCAGATAGACAAAAACCCATAGAAAAACAAGTGATGGCTTTGATGAAGAAAGCTGACTTTTGCAGAAGGGTGGGGGAACTTAACCAGGCTGAAGAAGACTACAAAACCATATTGGGACTGATCAAAGGCTCTTCCGATCTTAAGATGCTGGCAGAGACATATAATGATCTGGGCGAGACCTACAGGCTGAAGCACGATTATAAAAAAGGGATCTTGTGTCTTAAGAAAGCCATGAAGATTCACCAAAAATTAAACGACCCCCTTGAGCTGGCACATACTTTAAGTTACATGGGTCTCCTTTATTGGATAGATAGCCAATATGAAAATGCTTTAACCTCCTTTGAGAAGGCACTCGAGATAGACCGAAGGCTGGGAAACAAATGCTATGAGGCTTCCACTTTGAATAATATGGGATTGGTCTATTGGTCATTGCGTCAATACCCTCAGGCACTGAAATACTTTACAGATTCTTTATTCCTATATAAAGATCTGGACAATAAGGAGTGGATCGCCCGTACTTTAAATAATGTCGGGCAAACTTATTTTTGCTTAGGAGAATATGCCAAAGCCATCACGCATTATCAAGAATCTTTAAAAATCAATGAGCAGATTAAAGACAAAAAAGAGATTGCCCTTAATTTGGAAAACCTGGGAGAGGTCTATCAAAAAATGGGCGACTTTGAAAATGCCTTAAAGTATAATGAAAGAGGTTTGGCTTTAGCCCAAAACATCGCTCTGGCTAAAAGAGTGGGATATATCTTAGAAAGCATAGGGGAAATCCAGTTTGAGTTAGGTAATTATGAAAAAGCCTATGAATATTTCAATCGAGCTGTAAAGACTGCAAAAGACATCGAGGATAAGGAACTAAAAATTCTAGTCTTGGTAAATTTAGGCAAATTTTTCACCGTCCTAAATGACGATCAAAAAGCGGAGCAGTTGTTAGAAGAAGCCACAAAAGTCGTAGGTGCTATAAATGATACAAGATCTTTGATCAAAGTTTATCAGATCAAAAGCAGGCTTAAAAGGAAGGTAGGGCAATTTGAGGAAGCTTTGAAAATTTTGGATGAAGCTTTTGCATTAGCACAAAAGTTAAATGCTGGAGAAGATTTTTTCTCATTAACATTGGAATACGCTAATCTTTTTCTGGATGGGGGAGAGATAGAAAGGTCCAAACAGTTTCTGGATCGAGCCAGAGATTCCGGGCTTGAGCGTTATATATTGTATCAACCTGTTTTTTACCTGATTTCCGGAAGAGCAGAGTGGATGAACGGAAATTTGAAATCGGCAGAAAAAGACCTTGAGACCGCTCTCAAGCTGGCAGAAAAGCTGAACAACCCGGAGATGATGTGGCGAATTCATCATCATCTGGGAAAACTATTTCTCTTTTCTCATAATATTGAAAGAGCTTATCACGAGTTAAAGAGTGCAGGTGATATTTTGAAAAGACTGAGTGAAAGCATAAAGGATGAAGAGTTGAAACAAAATTATGTAAAAGAACAGAAGAAAAAGGAACTGCTTTCGGATCTAAAAGAGGTGGCAAAAGAGTTAATTGGGGAAACTGAGATGGCGTAGAAAAACTGGAGTGCAAAAACTTTGTTTTTGCGGATTCTTACTAAAACCGCAACAATGAATTGTTGCACTCCAAATATTCTGGAGTGCAAAAACTCCGTTTTTGCATGCAATCCATATGGATTGCACCCCCCATCAAAAATCGTCTTTCACTTTCAAATTCTGAAAGTCATACTTTTCGAATTGTTTCCTAATCGCCTCTTCCCTATTCTCTTTAACAGAATGTTGAAAGCTGGACCAGATATAATTTTCTATTTTGGTTACATACCCATGTTTAACCGGATTATAGAAGATATAGTTGATCCGAGCGTAAAAATCCCTTTCTCCTCTAACACAGGTGTCCCAATAATTCCACCAAAAGTGGAGGGTGAGGATTTTATTTTTCCTTTTCAAAAAATAAGTGCTTTTACGATGAATTTTGCCTAGAAGCTTAGGCAGATCACTACCTTTCCGGCTCTTAACCATGAGGTGATAATGATTATCCAGAATCACCCACTCCCTTAATATCCACTCAAACTCGTTACAAAACTCTTTGATTATTTCAAAAAGCAGCTTCTTGTCGTCGTCACTTTTAAGGTGGTGAATTTTTCTGTATGTGCCCGCGGTAATCATGTAAAAAGTATCATCCAAGAACACATGGGCAGGATTGTGCTTATATTTTTTGAGAATCTCTCTTGCCATAATAACTCTCATTCCGTGGACTCGGAGTACAAAAACTTTGTTTTTGCGGATTCTTACTAAAACCGCAACAATGAATTGTTGCACTCCGGAAAAGGGAAAGGCTATCCATCTGGACAGCCTTTCGAAAGGAGGTGCTGGTTCTCCCACCTTTGGTGTGCCCGTACGGGCATACCTTTAGCAGGAGAACTAACCCGGTTGATTACGGACGACCACCTGATACACCACCTGGAGCTATTTTCTCCTCCAGTTCCTCAACCTCTAACACCAATTCCTTCAGTTCCATCTGTACCACCTCCTCTTTTTCTAAAAAAGTAAGTAAATATGTCTAACTATTCTCCTTGTGCGAATTTTACACAGAACAAGTAAAAAAACTTTTACCTCCCCACAGCCCAAGCAGGGGATTTAACACATGTAACTATTCAAAAAAAGACAACAATAAATTCCAAAAATCAATTATAATATGGTGAGCCCCATTGACTTTGTCAAGCACTTTTTTATTTATTTATTACAAAAAAAGGAAAACACATTATTTTTTCATTAGAAATAAGGTCTATACCCTATTCCAAAGGACGGATTTTTAATCCAAAACTCAGTCTAACTGTAGGAGTTCTTTGATTCTTCGCTTGAGTTCCGATAAATCGGATGATTTTATGATAAAAGCGTCTGCCATCCAGCAGGAAAAATCTGCCTTAAAAGTAGTGTAAGCGGAATTGAGTATAACTGAGATTTTGGAGTCAAAGGTCTTAATTTGTTTTAAAACCTCAAGCCCTTGAACCTTGTTGATCTTTATATCCAGAACCACTAGATCCGGAAGAGTCCTTTTGGTCAAATTGATCGCCTGCTCTCCATCGGTGGCAGTTAGCACCTTGAACCCTTCCTCCTCCAGTTCCTTTTGATAAAGCCTCAAAAGATTGGGCTCATCCTCTACCACTAATATCTGATACATTTTATTATGAGCTTGGCGAACCATATGCTAAGTATCTAGGAGTGCAAAAACTTCGTTTTTGCGAATTTAAATCCATCCAACTTAACTGCCGATTATTTTATCAATTACCTAAAGGTAAGAGTATGGTAAACTTCGTTCCCATATTTACCTGGCTTTGCACTTCAATGGTTCCTTTATGATCAGCGATGATCTTTTTTGACACCGCCAGCCCCAAGCCTGAACCCTTAGGCTTAGTGGTATAAAAGGGAATAAAAAGATTCTTCATCTCTTCCTCCGGTATCCCTTGACCCGTATCCTCTATCTCTAACTTCACAGACTTCTTTTTCTTCTGGGTGGTGATGGTTAAGCTCCCTCCTTGAGGCATAGCCTCAATGGCATTGCCAATCAGATTGAAAAGAACCTGTTTTATTCTTTGAGAGTCAAGTTCGACTTCCTTTATATCTTTGGAAAACTTTGTTCTGAGTTGGATATTGCTTAATTTCAACTTTTCCCTAAACACCTCCAGGGTCTCTTGAATGATTCGATTTAGGTCATGTTTAGCCAAGGAGAGTTTAGTCTCCTTGGAATAGTCCAAAATCTGAGAGATGAGCTTTTCTAATCTTTCCACCTCGGCGAGGATGATCTCTAAATCATGGGGATCGAGTTTTTGGTTTTTCAGATTGCTTAGGGAACGCCGGGCATATCCTCCAATGGTTATCAAGGGGGTTTTGATCTCATGCGCCACCGTGGTTGCAAGTTTGCCCATGTCTGCCAAATGTTCGTGTTTTAAAAGATAGTTCTGATTCTCCCTAAGCAGATTATTAACATGCTCCAATTCTTGGAGCTTCAGGAAAAGTTCCTTTTGGAGGAGTAAGTTTTCAATTTGGATGGCGGCTTCATTGGCAAAGGTTTGAAGCGCCGTTACATCCTCGTCTAAAATCGGTTCCTCAGTAATTAGATTATCTGCCACCATTACGCCCAAAGATTTTCTTTCGGTGACGATAGGAACTATGGCAAAGCCTTTGGGACTTAAGATGCGGAGCAACTTCTCCTCTTTTGTCAGATTAAGCTGGGAGTAAGAAACATTGAATGCTCTCCTCTCCAAAAGAGATTTTGAGATTAGACTAAGGTCTGCGTCTAAAGGTAAAATAATATCCCTAATTAGACCAGAGAGCTCGGTATCTGGAAGGGTTTCGCCGTTCAGGATGTCACTTACCATCTGGTCAAAAGTGACTTTCTTTTGTCTCAGCTCCGACCATATCTTTTCAGCTTGTTGGGGGTCTTTTGGTCCCACCCCCATCTTCCCCTCTAAAACTTTTTTCTTCTCATCGATCAGGAATATGAACGCTCGATTGAAACCAAAAGCCTGACCAGCGGTGGCACCAGTTAAAATCAATCTCAGAGATTTGTCCAAATCCTTTGATTCAAGGAGGGCGTCTGAAACCTTTTTCAAAATGGAAAGTTCCTCGATTCTTTTGCTAAGATTGGAGGTGGTGAAATCCAACTGGGTCTCGTAAAAATGAAGTTGCTCCAAAAGAACTCCTAAGGAAGAATGGGCGAGATGGTCTGCCTCCCGCCTCCCTCTGTTCCTTGACATACTTTGATTGAAGTAGCCACAGGCAAGACAATCTGAAGATAGATTGGGGAGAGGCAAGACCGTAGGTAAAACTCCCCTTGGGGTGACCAAATTCAACCAGCAATTTAAATCACTCTCCCGGGCCTGTGGACACCTAAAAAAATTATTTCGGCTCGCCATGGGCTACCACCCCCTAACTATTGGTTAATCCCAGGTTCCTCTGCTTGACAAATCCATTAAGGATTTGCCATGGAAAAAAACCTTCCTTAGTGCCAGTGGTGTACGCTTTATTATATTTAATAATGATCCCGATGTCAACATTTTTTTGTGTTGACATTGATATATTTTTCGCTAATTTGGGGGCATGTTCGAAATAGATGATAAGATCAGACATTTAATAGACTTAGCCTTGTCCGAGGATATAGGAAAAGGGGATTTGACCACGGAAGCCACTATAGACAAAGGTCTCTTAGCAAAAGGAGTAATCGTAGCTAAAGAGGAAGGAGTAATAGCTGGGCTTGAAATTGTGAAGCGGGTATTTGAAAAGTTGGACCCAAATCTGATTTTGGAATCGGCATTTAGAGATGGGAATAAGGTGATGAGAAAAGACGAAGTGGCAACCCTTAAGGGAAGAGTAAAGAGTATTCTTTCCGGAGAAAGAACTGCATTAAATTTCTTGCAGAAGCTTTCCGGAATTGCCACTCTGACTTCAAAATATCTGGAAAAAACAAAAGATACCGGTGTCAAAATCTTAGACACCCGAAAGACCACTCCGGGGCTTAGAGTTTTAGAAAAGTATGCAGTCAAAATGGGAGGTGGGGAAAACCACAGAATGGGACTTTTTGATATGATCTTGATAAAGGGAAACCATATCAAAGCGGTGGGGAGCATTGCCAAGGCGATCCAGAAAGTCAAAGCCAAATATCCACAGGAGAAGATCGAGGTGGAAACCAAGAATATAAAAGAAGTAGAAGAAGCCATAAGCTCGGAAGTGGACTGGATAATGTTGGATAATATGTCCCTGGAGGAGATGAAAAAAGCGGTTAAACTGATTCGCTCTTCCCAAAGAGAGATCAAAATAGAAGCTTCCGGACGGGTGGATTTGAATAATGTAAGAGAAATTGCTTTAACCGGGGTGGACTTTATCTCCGTGGGAGCTTTGACCCATTCGGCTCCCGCCTTAGACTTTAGCCTCTTTCTAGTGGAATTAAATCTTGAACCTTAAACCTTCTAACCTTCAAACCTTTGAACTGACTTTATGACAGATTCGCTTCGCTCACTGCAAGACAGAACTCTTCCGACCGTGGAAGAAGAATTGGTGGGACTTTTGGAGAAAAACGGCGACAGATTCTTGAACACCAAAGATATTTCTTTGAAATTGGGGGTTCATCCATATACGATTTACCAGGCGGTGCGGGAATTAAGAAGATGGGAATTCCGAATCCAAAGCGAAAGAGGAAAGGGCTATAAATTAGTGGGAAGTCCGGATCTTATTCTCTCGGCAGATATAAAGAAAAATTTGAAAACCAAAATATTGGGGAAAAAGATTTTTTCTTATCGGAAGGTTGGATCGACCAATGTGCTTGGTTTCAGATTGGCTGAGACAAAAGCCGAGGAGGGAACCCTTATTGTAGCAGAGGAACAAACCAAAGGAAAAGGAAGGATGGGAAGAAGCTGGTATTCCCCTCCTAGATTGGGATTATGGATGAGCTTGATCTTGCGTCCAGACATACCACCCTTTAAAGCTCCGGGACTTTCCATCTGTGCAGGCTTAGCATTAGCCCAGGCAATTGGGGAGATGGCCGGAATCGAAGCCAAGATAAAATGGCCCAACGATTGTCTGATCGATGGGAAAAAAGTGGGGGGAATACTTTTGGAGCTCTCCGCGGAGTTAGATAGAATAAATTTCGTGATCGTCGGAATAGGGGTGAATGTCAACCATTCTGAAAAAGATTTTCCCAAAAGCTTAGCTGAGACCTCCACCTCCGTAAAAATTAAATTGGGCAAGGATATATCCAGATTAGCCCTTTTGACTTCTTTTTTAGAGAAATTTGAAAGAATTTATTTGGATTTCAAGAAAAATGGACTTTCCCCTCAAAGGGAGGCGATCAAAAATTTCTCCTCCCTTCTAGGGGAAAAGGTGGCCGTAAAATTTGGCAAGGAAAAAATAGAAGGGATGGCAGAGGATATAGATGATAACGGCTCTTTGGTGATAAAGACCAATAAAGGGGAAAAAGTGGTGACCGCCGGTGAGGTAACAGTAATATAATTATGTTAGCCTCACCTCATTCCTGTTCCGAAGAAATAGAAAACGAGCTTTTTCCCAAGAAGGGATTTAAGGATATGCAGAAAAATCATGTCCTCAATCTCTTGCTGTCTTTTTCTAAAAGGAAGTGGGAATGAAAGGAAGAAAAAAACCAAGAACATTTTGCCAGATGGACAAAGATAACAGGAAGACAAGATCAATTATCCTCCTCATTATCCTCACCACTATCTTGGTGCGTAGTCTGCTTGTATATTATTCCAACTATAGCGCAGATGATTCCTTCATCACCTTTCGCTATGCGGAAAATATTGCCTCGGGAAAAGGGTTTGTCTATAATGAGGGGGAGAGAGTATTAGGAACCTCCACGCCTTTATATACATTGCTTTTGGCTCTTCTGGTCAAATTAGGTTTGCCTATTATAACGCTCGCTCGGATAATAAATATTGGAGCGGACTGCACAACCGGAACCGTGATTTTTCTTTTGTTAAGAGAATTTAAATTAGGTGTGGCCACCGTTGCCGCCTTCTTTTATGTTCTTTTCCCCAGGGTGATTGTCTGGTCTGTCTCCGGCATGGAGACCAGCTTATATGTGCTCTTTACTGCTCTATCCCTATATTTTTATCATAAAGAGGATTTCGATTTGACCACTCTCTTTTTAGGTTTAACTATTTTGACCAGAATGGATGGGATAATTCTCGGACTGGCTATATTACTCGACTATGTTTGGCGATATAAAAAAATTCCTGTGAAAATCATTTTAGGCTCTTTCGGAGTGGTTTTGCCCTGGCTTATCTTCTCTATTACATATTTTGGGTCTCCCATTCCTAACTCAGTCGCTGGCAAAAAAGCTTTATATGAGGGTACTATGTGGGAGACACCCAAATGGAGGATTTTCTGGGAGTTTCTGTTTTTGAAGACCAAGACAGGCTGGCCCCTTTTTGCGCTCTCATTAGCTGGAGTCTATCGAGTCTTGACCAAAGCCAAGTCCTACAAAATCATAGTCCTGTGGACCTTTTTGTATCTTTTCTTCTTTTTCTTCTCCGAAACAAAAATACATATGTGGTATTATGTTCCCTTTTATTTGGGCTATTTAAGCCTGGCGGCTTTAGGACTGGGCTTAGTCTTTGAAAAAGCAGAAGAAATCTGGAGAAAAATGCTTGAACTCTCTCAGATCAGAACAAGAATTTTCCCGAGTCTAAAAATTTTGGGGATAGCTTTTTTATCCGCACTTTGTATCTTAGTCGGACTTACTTATTTTCGACAGATGAAGCACACCTTCAGAGCCGTAGCGGCTGAACAGGTAGCCCTGGAAGGCATTCATAAGGGGATTGGGCTATGGCTTTTGGAAAATACTCAACCAAGTGACACGGTCTGCGCCGAGGATATCGGCTATATGGGCTATTATTCCGGGCGTTATATCTTAGATCAGGATGGACTGGTCTCTCCTCAAGCTATTCCCTTCAACGAAAACAGAAACCGTCTGGGGTTGCTTGAAAAGTATAAGCCCGCTTATTTTGTGATCGGATTTGCCGGACCATATTTTTCGCAGGTGATACAAAGTGAGTGGTTTGAAAACTATTACAAAAAACAGGCAACTTTCAATGAAGGCTCTGTAAACTTGGATCGGGCAAAAATCTCTTTGGGGGATTTTGATTTTCACGTTTGTGAATATAATATCTACAAGAGGATTTTTTAAGTAAATTGAAGGAGTCTGTTGTCGAACTCTTTTTTCTATTGGTTTCGTAAAAAAGGTTTGGTCTGCGGTTATGTATCGTTTATCGTGTTAGAACGATAAACGAAGCCAACATCCGAAACCGTAATGGTTCGATAAGCTCACCATAAACCGATAGACGACTCGTCCCGCAAAGTGCGGGACGCATAACCAGGCTTAAGCAGCGGTCCTAGATGTTCCTTCCAAAACCTATTTGTGATCGAGAGGTTAAATCATGCTTTTAGCCATTGACATAGGAAATACCCACACGGTGTTGGGTATGTACGATGAAAAAAAATTGAAAGAATATTTCCGAGTTGCCTCAAATCACTCTTTGACCGTGGATGAGTGTGGAATCTTGGTAAAACAACTTTTTGGAAAGTATAAGAAGATAAAAGGTGTGATCATTTGCTCGGTGGTTCCTCCCTTAACCCCCGTTTATGAGGAGATGAGCAAGAAATTCCTAAAAGTGGATCCGGTTGTAGTAAGCTCCGATCTTCCGTTGGGGATAAAAATATTGTATGATGATCCCAAAACCGTGGGAGCGGATAGATTAGCCAATGCCGTGGCGGCTTACGAGATTTATGGAGGACCAGCCATAGTGGTCGATTTGGGCACTGCCACCACTTTCGACGTGATATCAGAAAAAGGGGAATACTTAGGAGGCGCCATCGCCCCAGGGATAGAAACTTCATCCCTTAATCTCTTTCAAAGAGCGGCACAACTGTTTAAGATCAGTCTGGAAAAACCTAAAAAAGCCATCGGAACAAACACAGAGGAGAGCTTAAGATCAGGAATAATCTTCGGAGCAGTAGGGCAGATAGACGAAATAGTAAAAAGAATCAAAGAAGAGTTAAAGCAGAGGCGACCCTCAAAAAGAAAACCAAAGGTCATCGCCACCGGAGGATTGGCAAATTTGGTTGCCAAGGAATCCAAAACCATTGAGCAGGTGAATCCCACTCTAACTTTGGAAGGGTTGAGGAGAATATACCTTAAGGTTAAAAAGATAAGAAGAGATAAGAATATCAAGAAAAGTGAAGATATTTGATAATTTTCTTCCTCTTTGCTAAGAAATCTCCCAAATTCCTTAAAAATCTATCTATTCTTGAACTTGCATTGAGGGTGGGAGAGGTTTATTATTTGCCATTCATTAGCACTCTCTTGAGTAGAGTGCTAACCGAGAGATTATTAGCTAAGAGATTCTTGTATGGGGCTATTTAAGCTTAATAACGAGGTATGAAATTCAGATGAGAACTCTTCAAAAACGTAATTTGTGAGGGGGGATATTGTGTCTTTGAAAACGGTTTTTTCACAGAAAATAGATTCGTCCTTTATTGAAAAGATATTCGTTTATGTGGACGGAGCAGCAGGTTCCAACCCGGGTCCAGCAGGAGTTGGTGTTGTAATTTATGATACAAATGGGAATCAAAGAGATGAATACAAAGAATTTCTCGAGGGAGGTGACAAAACGTGTAATGAAGCGGAATATTACGCTTTAATCAAGGGATTAGAGAGAGCTTGTAGCCATTGTCTCAAAAACGTTGTTTGCTTTTCTGATAGCCAGCTTGTAATAAAACAGATGAATAGAGAATGGAGGATACATTGTCCACACTTGCGTGAGCTTCATCTTCAGGTAAGAAGGTTAGAGCCAATGTTTGAAAATGTAACGTACGTCCAATGTCCAAAAGAAAACAACAAGCTTAAATTAGCTGACCGGTTATCAAAACAAGCAGTAGATCAATTTCTAAATAACTAAAAAAGGAGGAGTTGTTATGAAGGTTAAGCCTTTGGCTGACAGAGTGTTAATAAAACCCTTGGAGACGGCTGAGATGAAAAAGGGAGGAATAATTATTCCTGACACCGCCAAGGAGAAACCTCAGGAGGGTGAGGTGATGGAGGTCGGTCCAGGCAGGGTCACAGATGACGGTAAGAAGATTGTCATGGAAGTGAAGAAGGGGGATAAGGTTCTCTATGGTAAATATTCCGGGACCGAAGTTACCATCGATGATGTGGAATATTTGATCATGCGGGAATCAGACATCCTTGCAATTGTAGGATAAAGATGGTATGCCCTGTGTGTGCATAACGGTTTTAAGGTAGTGGCGGGGGGTCTATGAACTATGAACCACGAACCATGAACTAAATAAAAGCAGGAGGTTGATTAATATGCCCAAAATAATCGAATTTGAAGCCCGTGCCAGAGAAAAATTGAAAAGGGGAATAGATAAGATGGCGGATGCGGTGAAAGTCACCTTGGGACCAAGAGGAAGAAACGTGGTTTTGGACAAGAAATTTGGATCTCCCACTATAACCAAAGATGGGGTGACGGTGGCTAAGGAAATTGAACTCGAAGATCCTTTTGAAAACATGGGAGCCCAGATGGTTAAGGAGGTCGCCTCCAAGACCTCTGATGTCGCTGGTGACGGCACCACCACTGCCACAGTTTTAGCTCAAGCCATCTACAGGGAGGGGTTAAAGAATGTCACCGCAGGTTCCAATCCCATGGCTTTAAAGAGAGGGATTGAAAAGGCGGTGGAGGTAGTAGTGGAAGAACTCAAAAAGATTTCTAAACCACTTCCCGGAAAAACGGAGATAGCTCAGGTTGGCGCTATTTCTGCAAATAATGATAAATCTATTGGAGATCTGATCGCCGAAGCCATGGAAAAAGTGGGAAAGGATGGAGTTATAACGGTCGAAGAGGCAAAGACCACCAAGACCGAGCTGGAAGTGGTGGAGGGGATGCAATTCGATCGCGGCTATCTTTCTCCATATTTCATCACCAATCCCGATACCATGGAGGTGTTTTTAGAGGAACCTTTAGTTTTGATCCATGATAAGAAGATTTCGACCATGAAGGACCTTTTGCCCATACTGGAGAAGATCGCTCAGATGGGGAGAGCTTTCTTGATCATAGCCGATGAGGTGGAGGGGGAAGCCTTAGCCACTCTGGTGGTGAACAAGTTAAGAGGTACTTTGAGATGTTGTGCGGTCAAAGCTCCGGGATTTGGGGATAGAAGGAAGGCAATGCTGGAAGACGTTGCGGTTCTTACCGGCGGCAGAGTCATCTCCGAAGAACTTGGTTTTAAGCTGGAGAATACCCAAATCTCCGATCTGGGCAAAGCCAAGAGGATAACTGTGGACAAGGAGAACACTACCATAGTGGAAGGTGGTGGAAAGACTGAAGAGATCAAAGGTCGGGTCAATCAAATCAAAAAACAGATCGAGGAAACCACCTCCGATTACGACAAGGAAAAGTTGCAAGAGAGATTAGCCAAGTTGGCTGGTGGTGTGGCAGTCATTAACGTCGGTGCGACAACTGAGACCGAAATGAAAGAGAAAAAAGCAAGGGTTGAGGATGCTTTACATGCTACTCGTGCCGCGGTAGAGGAAGGAATCGTCCCTGGAGGAGGAGTTGCTTTCCTAAGAACCCTCCCGGCCTTGGAGAAGTTGAAATTAGACGGAGACGAGGCCGTGGGAGTCTCCATTGTCAAAAAAGCTTTGGAAGAGCCAATTCGATTGATCGCTGGAAATGCAGGAGTGGAAGGATCTATAGTAGTCAATCGAGTCAAGGAAGAGAAAGGAGCTTTCGGATTTAATGCCGAGACCATGCAGTATGAGGATTTGATGGTCTCTGGAGTGATAGATCCTACCAAAGTCACCAGAATCGCCTTGGAGAATGCGGCTTCCATCGCTTCCCTTCTGATCACCACCGAAGCTTTGGTAGCGGATAAGCCCGAAGAGAAGAAACCTGCACCCGGCATGCCTCCGGGTGGATACGGCGACATGTATTAAATAAACTGTCATTGCGAGTTTAAAATCCCACCGAAGGCGGGGGAGACGAAGCAATCCCTTTAGATCTCCGTACTCTTTTGACTCACCCGCAATGAAAATGTAAAATTATTTAGTGCATTTGCTATAATACGGAAAGCTAACGGCGGGTGCTCTTCACCCGCCGTTTTCACGTCGTGTCAGATCCGCAGATCTGACACCTCCGTCAGAATCAGTTCTTGACTGAATAGGAAAACAAAAATGTTAAATCTACGCTAAACTCATTAATAAAAAAATTTCTAAAAGTTCTTGACATTTAAAATTGAGGGCATTATAATTACCCGAAATGTGGGAGGAGGTTTTTCTCCTCCGAAAGGAGATAAGAAACTATATAAGCAAAGGAGAGTTTTATGAAAAAAGGAATTTTATTTTCTTTGGTATTCCTTTCTGTGATTTTCAGCTGGTCTTTAGGTCCCAACATCAAACAAGCCAAAGCCATCACCTCAGTATTTCTGTTCTCGCCCTCTGACTCTATCAAAATGAGAACTGTTACCCCCACTTTCATTTGGGGATACAATTCAGACCCAGGGGGTAAGGAAATAATCAGAAAGTATCAAATAGTCGTAGCCCGAAATTTTGAGTTAACGGATCGGGTCTGGGATGATTCAACCATACTCTTTCCCTCCAACAGCGTGGTCTACAATGGTTCCCCGTTTCAAGAGTGGACAACTTACTTCTGGAGCGTTAGGGTCCAGGTGGATTCCTTAAGGTTCACTGGCACAAGAACTGATACCATCTTTGTGGGATGGTATAAATTTGTGAAGCCGTTCACCTTTTTCTATTCAACCGCCACTTTAATTGAAATTCCTGATTCTCTCCACAATCTTCGCACCATTCAGACCGGAATTATCTGGGCGGCTGAAGGCGACACAGTTTTGGTTAAACCTGGAGTCTACTACGAAAATCTGAGATTTAACAAAAAAGGAGTAGTTTTAGCGAGTCATTTTATTCGCAATGATACTGCCGCTATCCGTACAACCATGCTCGATGGTGATAGCTTGACGCGAGGAGAGAATAATGGAAGCGTTGTCTACTTCACTGCGGATGCAGATTCTAACTCAAAGGTGATCGGGTTTACCATAAGGAACGGCAAAGGAACCAAAATCAGTATAGGTATCCAGGAGAAGATCAATGGAGGGGGGATATTCTGTGCACCCGGGTCCACTCCCACCATCGCCCGTAATGTGATCACCCAAAACCACGCTCGGGATGATGGGGGCGGGATCTATATCTACTCTGCGGCACCAAATATATTTGAAAACATCATCACCCAGAACTCCGCAGGTGGCTCAGGCGGGGCAATCGAGTGCTACTATTCCATCCGGACATCGCCTCCTGCCAGCTTAAGCTCACCCAGAGGGGAAGGAGTAGAAGACGGGGGCATTGAGATTATGCCTATGTCAAATCCCGCGCCCAAATCCACAGAAGCGAATTCAAGTATAGACAAAAGTGATTTGAAAAATTCCCTTTATCCACGGGACGCCACCGAGGTTTTTTCTGCTCTCTCGTCCGAAGCCAATAATCCTCCCGTGCCGGTGATAGATTATTATCCTAAGAAGTCAAAATACTTGGTAGGAGATACTATTTGGCTGGATGCTTCTGCCTCCTATGATCCTGACAGCTTGGCGGGCGATTCTATTAGCCAATATATTTGGGAAGGACGACGTTATAACGATTGTAAAAACCCCTCTACAGCCAGGACCATATCCCTTCCACGTGGGAAAATAATCACATATGTGATTACTCAAACCAATGGAGGACGCTGTCAATTTAGGATAACGGTTATAGATACACATAACGGACAGAAGTTGTCTGATTACACACCTTCCCTCAACGTCCAAAATCCTCCCACCGCAGATGCTGGGAAGGACATAGTGACCTCTCCAGGAGACACCGCCCGCTTGGACGGCTCGGGCAGCTGTGACATCAATACGGACGACGCTACTACTCTCAGTTTTCTCTGGACTCGGATCTCTGGTCCGGATAGTGTGACCATCGTCCATCCGGAGTCGGCAAAGGCATATTTTCTCTCTGAGGAGCGCCACGGTGGAATACACTCCTTTCGATTAAAGGTTTCCGATTCAGATACATTCAGCATGGATACGGTAAAGGTGACGGTTGATCGTCCTCCCACAGCCGTCACTTTGGATAGTTTGGCTGGATTTCCAGCAGTGATCGAAACTACCATCATCAGACAAGATACAACTGGAGGAGTGCATTCGGATACCATCGATACCACTATTGCAGCAAACCTTCCTCTGGACGCCTCTTTATCTTTCGATCCTGACTCTCCGCTGGACTCCGTGAAATATTTCATATGGAAGGGAATAAGTCATACCACCTGTGAAGCTACTAAACCTTTGAGTATAAGCACCGACTCCACTAAGAAGCTACAGTATTTTCCCGCAAATGAAGGAGGGGGAATTTACAAGGTTTCCCTTTATGTGAGAGATAAATACGGGGTCATAAGCAAGAACACCGATACCCTTGTTATTTCAGCAGAGCTCAGACCGAAGGCTAATGCTGGACCTGATATGATAGTTATACGAGGCACGTATCTCTCTTTGCATGGATCCGCCTGCGAGGTAAACTGGGATCAGGTAAATTCTCTAAAATATGAATGGGGCCAACCCAAGACCAACCCAGCTAATGTAACCTTTAGACCAAATGAACAAAGCCAGAATGTTACGTTCCAGGCCTCTCCGGATAGCAATCACGGTGGGGTATACCGTTTCGCCTTAAGAGTGACCGATTCCTTCGGTGAAAGTAGCCGACCAGATGATACTGTAAAAATCATCGTCAATGCGCTTCCCCAGATCGATAGTCTAGCCCCCGACACAAACATAGTTACGTTTGGGGAAGGGGACAGCGTAGAATTAGCAGCCCCGGCTCACGATCCAGATGCCCAGAGATTCGGTGACAGCTTGATATTCAGTTGGACCGCCCTCAGCTGGCCCGAGTTTCCAAAAACTACCTACCAACCGGCGATAATAAATCCCAACAAACCGATCGCAAAATTCGTTCCCTTGAAACATGGGCGATATAAATTTCGGATAGTGGTGCACGACACTATCTCCATACAGCATCCGGATACGGTGAGGGGTATTAATATTCAGACAGTTTGGGTCAAGGTTGACACTACCATTGCCTATCCCTTCATAATGGGGAATCTGATCTGGTCCAACACCGCAGGCTCGAAAGGAGGAGGAATAGACTGTTTTCAAAGTTCACCGAAAATAGTCAACAACATCTTTTACGGGAATAAAAGTGGTTCTTCGGGTGGTGCCATATGCTCCCGCGCTTCGTCAGCTCCATACATCGAGCGTAATATTTTCCTGGGCAACATATCCGGTGATTCTACCGGAGGTGCTATTGCTAATTTGAAGGCAGAACTTTCCCCATCTGCTTATTGGGGATTTAGGAACAAAATAGAAATTGCCCGTAATGATTTCTGGAATAATGCGGGGAAAAACTTCTACCAACCTCCAGACACTTCTAACAACGTTTATTCGTATCCTCGTCTGCTCGATCCGGAATATGGCGACTTTGGATTGGAGTGCACCTCACCTTGTAAAAAGGATTCTATAGGATTATTGCTGTGGTTATATCCGGACACCTGCGATACCGTTCCACCTTTGCATATGATTTCCTTATCCTTGTTCCAAAATCCAGTAGCCACTGCCGTGGCAAACTTTTTGGTTAATACGGATGTTCCTTTGAAAGCTCCACCTGTGGCATATGTTACCATCGGAGAATATTCACCCGCTCCGGTCTCTTTCACCAACATCTCCTCCACCACCTACCTGGGGAATTTCGTTTTCTCCACCAGTGGAACCGCAAATATATCCGTTTTTGTCAGCTCAGTTCAAGAAAAGGATACTTCCATGGTCCGTGCTTTTTCGGTTCAACTGATTCAAGCAGGCAAACTTGGGAAACTGGTAAGCCCTGATAATCGACTTACAGTTTTGTTCCCCCAAGAAACGGTCAAAGATGAAATTTATGCCACCTGCATTCCGGTTTCAGATGACCCCCAATACAGTTTCCAGAATGAGGATAAGATAGCCTTGGGAGAGGCTTATTACTTGGGTCCAGTTTTCGATTTCAAGAAGGAATTAACCATCGGCTTCCCGCTTGATAACTATGATTTGACCCAAAAAGACAAAAGCCTGTTCTCAATTTACGGATATGAAAAAAATCATTGGGAGAAACAGGCAAGCTTTTTGGATGGGAACTCAGTCTGTGCAAAAGTAGGAAAGCTGGGAGTATATAGACTGGTTTATGATGCCAAGCAAGAGCACATCACCGGAATTCCAAGGACCTACCAACTTTCACAGAACTATCCCAACCCCTTCAACCCAGAGACCATGATAAAATATGATTTGCCTGAGCCTGGTCACGTGAATATCACGGTTTACAACATCCTGGGTCAAAAGGTAAAGACTTTGGTAGATGAAGATCAAGATGTAGGCTACAAGTCCACAAGCTGGGATGGAAAAGACCATGAGGGAAAAGAGGTGGCCTCGGGCATTTACTTCTATGAGATAAAAACAGCTGGATTTGAAAAAATTAAGAAGATGGTCCTCTTGAAATAGGGCAACGGTAAACGGAATAAACGGATAACATAAGGAGATATAAAATGCAGAAAAAGTCATTTCTTCTGATAATCATTCTAATGGGAACGCTCCTTTTTTATTTTAGCTGTGAGGAGAAAGGGGTGAAGCAGCGGGTCACTGCAAGGGAATTGATCAACCAGGGATGGCCAAAATTCGAAGCCCGGAACTTCGCTGGTGCGGGATCTGACTTCAGTGCGGCGTTAAGCATTGCCACTGTTACAGTCGACTCAACCGATGCCTTCCATGGATTGGGATGGGCGCAGTTGAGACGAGATCAAGGGGGTCTGGCTGAAAATAGTTTTATTGAGCATCTTTCCTTAAGTCCGGGATCAAATGATGGCAGGGCTGGACTTTCGTTCGCCTATGCTGCTTCTGTTACCGGCAAGTTTCGAGAAGCCATTGATACTGCCAACGTGGTCCTTTCATCCAATCCCACCTGGACTTTCAGCCATGATGCCAGCATAAACTCAGACGATCTACATCTTCTCCTCGCCCAGTGCTATTATGATATTGCCATTTTTGATTCGAGTTTGACACAGGTTATAAACTACTACGACCCAAATTTTTGGCAAGACGTAAGCACTCCAGCAGGTAAGGATACTTTGAGCATGAAGATACAAAAATGGGGTTCAGAAATTATGTAAGACTGAAACTAACCAAAGAGTAAAACGAATTGGGGTGGGAGCTTTTCCCACCCCAATTTTTTTGTGGGGTAGGCCCATCAGTTTTTTACGGTCTTTAGGGGGTCACATGTCAAGACCCCATATGGATGGTAGCTTGTGCTTCCACATATCGTCCCGTCTTTAAGTTTCAACCCATCGGGGGAATTCTTTAATCTAAAAAGCCTGAACACTGGTTCCAATAAATCTCATCTTTAATAACAATGTAACAAATCTGTATATGTGCAACAGAATTGTTACTTCATTTGAAGTCCTATTTTTACAACATTTGGCAAACAAAAGACTTAATTGAAGTAACAATAGTGTTACGCTTTTTGAAGAGATTCTTTCAATGAGTTTTTAGCTGATGGTGTAATCCATTCAAAATAAAGGGAATTCGTGAAAAAAGAAATCAATAAAAAAACAGGCACAAAATTTGCTTTATCAAAATGGTGTGAATTATAACTAAAAAATGAAACAAAGTTATGACATGCAAAGCATTTTTAGAAGAGGCTGCAAGAGAAGATGACCATAAAGGAGTTGCAGGATCAGATTGTGGAGGCGGCGCTTGAAGTTCATAAAAACATGGGTTTGGGTTTTCAGGAATCCGCTTATAGTCAGGCTT
>Ga0315289_10003168_pt1 | contig 25017 bp, 21 predicted proteins | sample YL17G11_40_MG_FD_203452 | JGI IMG/M metagenome (GOLD analysis project Ga0315289, IMG submission 203452) | Sediment microbial communities from Yellowstone Lake, YNP, Wyoming, USA - YL17G11_40 | ecosystem: Environmental > Aquatic > Freshwater > Lake > Sediment | place: USA: Wyoming | collected...
ATCCTCCACCACCCACGGCGGCTCAATACCCAGAAGATAACGGTAAAGTTCGGTATCTTGCATGGCTCCAGTCCTCCTCGGAGCCATTGTACACTATCGCATTACCCACTGAAAACCCGGATGAACCATTTTTTTTGGCATCCCCATTCCAGCGAACATCCTTCTTTCATGGCCCGACCACTGCGCATCGAATATCCCGGGGCGGTGTATCATGTCACGTATCGAGGCAACGACCACAGGGCCATCTTCACCGACGATCATGACCGGGAGGTCTTCCTGAGTCTCCTGCGTCAAGTGAATCGACGCTACCACTGGCTCTGCCGTAACTACCACAGTCCTTTTGGATGACGGCCACGGATTCCGGGCTCACTGGTTGAATTCACTATGAATGAGGAAAGGAGGGATTGCCATGCAGCAAGGGAAAATCGGTTTGACAATCATTACATTCGTCATCGGATTCATCGCGGGGATCGTGCCGTTCCTGTGCATGCAGATCCTGCCGGCTTTGCTGGATCCGAGCAAAGAGATAGATCTGGGCCGGAATGCCGGGATCCTCGTCATATTCGGCGTCATGATTGGAGCCGTATGTGCGATCGTGTTCGAAAAGAAGATGGAGAACGGTGACGCCGGTGAAGTTTTCTTCAAGGCCTTGGGCATCCCCGCGATCCTGTTGGCCACCGTCACGAACCTCAGTACCACCTATTCGTCAAAGCAAGCAGTCAATGAGGCAAGGGAAAAGGCAAGCCTGACCGTATTGGGGACTATTCCCCAACCACAGGAGACCATTCCAAATCTCAGGTTGGTGAGCCCGGAAAAACTGAGCCAGCTTCCCGCATCCCAGCCTCCGCTGAAATCCTTCTTGCTGCCTGAGCATGCCTGGGCGCAAGGGTCAACGGGGGGCGGGAAGACTCTTCTGTTAGCCGAGGCGAATCGTTTCTTGGTGATCGTAGGCCGATACGGAAGCCTGGATGAGGCAAATAGGGCGCTTCAAGAGATGAGTGCAAGAAAGTTGACAGCGGAACGCTATTGGCCCAAGAATATTCAACTATATGAGGCGGGAAAAAACCTCTATTACCTGAGCTACTCCGCCCCTGCATCAAAGAGCGAGGCGAGTAAGCTCTACGAATTGATCAGGATCAACGATCCATCTCTCTCTCCTCAATTGGTGGAAATTCGTTGAAGCAGGGGGGGACTCTCTCAAAATAGTGCGGTGGCGAAAAGGGGTCAGGTCTATTTTCTTGACATTACCTTCGAGATCGAATATCCTTCCTTCATGGCCCGACCATTACGAATCGAATACCCCGGGGCGGTCTATCACCTCACCAGTCGAGGAAACGAAAGGAGAACCATCTTCATCGATGATAAGGACCGGGAGGCCTTCCTGGATCTCCTGCACCAGGTGAATCGACGCTACCACTGGCTCTGTCACGCCTACTGCCTCATGGAAAATCATTACCATCTGCTCATCGAGACCCCGGAGGGGAATCTGTCGATCGGGATGAGGCAACTGAACGGGGTTTACACCCAGACCTTCAACCGGAGACATGACAGGGTGGGGCATCTATTTCAAGGAAGGTATAAGGCCGTCCTGATCCAGAAGGAGAGCCATCTGTTAGAGGCCTGCCGATATATCGTATTGAATCCGGTCCGGGCAAAGATAGTAAAGAGGGCGGAAGAATGGAAGTGGAGCAGCTACCGAGCCACGGCCGGGAGGAGCAAGCCTCCCCCGTGCCTCACAACGAATTGGATATTAGGCCAGTTGGGCGACACCAAGGAGGGAGAAGAGAGGGAGTATCGGAGGTTCGTGCAGGAGGGTATCCACCAGGAATCCATCTGGAAGGGAGTGAAGGGCCAGAGCATCCTGGGAGGGGAGGGCTTCGTCGAGAGCCTCAGCCCCTATCTACAGGGCTACAGTAAGATACCTGAGATATCCAGGGAGCAACGCTTCCTGAACAGACCGAGCCTGGAAGATCTTTTCGGTGAACGAGCGCTTCAAGATCGGGAGAGGAGAGACGAGAGGATCAAGGAGGCAGTAGAGAGACATGGATACCGTCAGAGGGAGGTCGCGGATCATATAGGGATGCATTTTACCTCCATCAGCCGGATCCTGCGAGAGGGGAAGGGAATGCTTAAAAAATAGACCTGACCCCCGTCCTTGCCGGATAAAAACCCTCCTGACGTACCATGGTTTTCAATGCCTGAAGCGCGCTCACTGGGAAATGGCTTTCCTGAAGGAACTTCTATAGAAGCTATTGTCGCGGCACTCTCCAATGTGGCTGCAACTGTGTCTCAGTTGGCTGAGGAAGGTGTCCACCACCGGGACATTAAACCCCAAAATCTTTTTATCTACAACGGCGAGGTGGTGGTAGGTGACTTCGGACTCGCGACATCCCCCGGCAAAGATGCTTTGACCCTTGATGGACAGAAGATAGGCCCGTTGCATTACATTGCGCCCGAGATGCTGGAATACCAAAGAGGAGTGGATGAGTCACTTGCTGACGTATATTCGCTGGCAAAAATGTTGTGGGTCCTGGTGACAGGACAGAAATTCCCGCCACCTGGTGAACAACGAGCTACTGAGCCCACAGTGAGAGCCTCAAGCTATGTACTTCATGTAAAAAGTTACCTTTTGGATAAGCTGATTGAATCGGGTACACGTATTAATCCTTCTAAGAGAGCCACCCTACCGGATTTTGCCGAAGAATTACGCGCTTGGACTCAAGTCGAACTGCCCAAAGTGGGCAGCTTGGATGACGAGATCTTCAAGCTAAATGATAGACTCCAAACAGCCTTGATCCCATTTCTGACTGAGGACACCAAAGCCAATGAATACACGTATCTATTCGAAGAGTGCAAAAAGGCGCTGGTCGCTCCACTTCAGGACTTACGAAACAAGATACCACCCCTTAAAAATATTAGTATCTCCTTGGGTGAGAATGTCGCCCTCGCTGGAACCTTGGGAGTAAACCCCTGCATCTCATGTCCACTTGAAGGCCCTGCAATTGTTTTTTGCGGTCCTGGTAAGACACATCGGCCTCTTATGTTTTCAAGCATAGGGCTTTGCGACCGCGGGGAAGAAAAGACGTCCCTTATGGCCCACCATGTCGTAAAGGTTGAACAAGTCACAGATTCAAAGGTAGTGTGGTTTGATACACGAGATGTCATATTAGGAGGTAGCACGATGCAACGTGCAATCAGTGAACTGATCACAGGACTTGCAGAAAATCTCAGCAAGGCCTTCCAGGCATACACAGAACTCATTGAAAGACACAAGGCGGAAATTAGATGAGCCTGTGCCACGCATAACGAGCGTATGCAGTCGGACCAGCAACACGCCGGGCAAATTTGGTGGCGTCATTTCATTGCTCTCTGGCGGCGTGGTGCTGGCCGCTGATGCGCAGTGTTCGCGCCTTCGGCGCGAATGCCGAATTGACCGGAATGAGGGACAATAATTGATCACCCTGTACGGCCGAACAAATTTCTATCTACAAGGTCCGAGCGCAGATGACTCAAACCAAAAAAAAGTAATATTTAATGCGGTTCGCATCCTCAAAGCGAGAGGATATCCTTCCGCGGCAGGTCTTCTCGAAAGATATCCATTCAAATTGTATGAAGGAACGAATGACTTCAACGATGATTTCAATATCCTGTACGCGGAAGTTGATCTGGAAGATTACGAAGAGCTACGAAGGATTTCGGAGGACGCGGAGGGAAGGTTTGCCTTTAACTCGATTGCGTCGACTATTACTGAGATAGGGCCATATGTCCGTGTCATCGCGTGCGAGCTACAGTTGGAACACCCAGAATTACAGTGGAGGCCAGAAACTCGCACCGTTGAACCGACAGGATGGAAACGTGTCGATCGTGGCATCTTTACAGTAAAAGAACAACTTGCGAACGCATCATCAGAGGAAGAGTTTCAAACGATTGGCCTTCTTTGTCGAGAAGTACTGATTTCATTAGCTCAAGCAGTATATAACCCCGCCATCCATGGGTCCATAGATGAGACAACCCCAAGTGAAACCGACGCGTATCGAATGTTAGCTGCTTACATTGCGCAAGAAATGAGTGGAGGAGAAAATGAGGCAGCGCGTCGATTTACAAAGTCATTGTTGGTTTTTGCAAACGCACTTCAGCACAAACGAACTGCGGAATATAGAGATGCGGCATTATGTGTAGAGGCATCCACAAGTTTAGTTAATGCTATCGCGATTATTTCAGGAAGACGCCGTGAATAAATTGTTACGGTCGTGTACGTCGTGGGGTCGGGTCTATTTTCTTAGCATACCGTTTCCCCTCCGGAACACGCGGGACGGGGGGACATGGGGCAGGTCCTGGGGTCGAATTCCTTATTCTTGACAATGCAAGCATTTCCCCAACGATAAGTTCTTTCGGAGAGGTTGAGAGTGATATGTAAGAGCCAACCTCTTCCCGGAGGGTCAGCCTCTGTCCGGTCTTGAAGTTCACGCAGGCTTCAGCTGCTTGGGGGAAGAAGGGGGAAAGAAGGGGAGACATCCCATTTATTCGTATTTGATCCTCATCTTGGGTCTTCCGCGAGGCTTTGATAAAAATGGGATGTGTCCCTGGTCTCGCTAAAAAAACTTCGATCCCTCGGACCCACGGAGACCCTCGTCTTTGAGGACGAAACCGGTTTCACGACCCATCCTCGTCTGGGGATCGGTTGGGCCAAGAGAGGGAAACGGCTTCGTATCCCTACCACCAGCCAACATCGCAAAAGGCTCAATGTCTTCGGTTGGGTGGCCCCTCTGTTGGGTCGAAGAGGCCTCCTGAGGCTGCCTCAAGGAAATCGAGAAGGATTCCTGCGTTGCCTGAAACATCTCTATCAGCGGCTTAAGGGTTATACGATCTGGTTGTATATCGATCGAGCCCGATGGCATCGGGGAGAGGAGGTAGAACTTTTTGTGCAGTCACATATCCGGTTGCACCTGGAGTATCTGCCCCCTTATCAACCGAGCCTGAATGTACAAGAACGCCTCTGGCGTCAAGTCCGCTATGAGGCGACCACCAATCGCTGGTTCGAGAGTTTGGATGGAACCTGGGAAGCGATTCAAATGACAGCCCGTTCTTGGACTCCAAGCAAGATAAAACGTTTATGTAATATTAGTTAGTGCGTTCGTATTAGGTTGGGTGTGCCATCTACGAATGTATTTGTTGCCACTGACGGAAGGAGTCAGGACCTATGCCGCTCGCAGATGATCTAATTGTAGGCGTTTCCCCAGGAATCAGCAGAATACGCGAATTAATCACAAAAATAGCGGACACCAACGTCACCGTATTGCTGACAGGCGAAAATGGAACGGGAAAGACACTCGCCGCAAGGGCTATACACCAGGCGTCACCCCGTGGCAACGAGAGCTTTCTGCAATTCGACTGTGCGGCCACTTCAGAAAAGTTTCTAGAAATAGAGCTTTTCGGTGTTGAGAAGTCTGATGAAATGGGGCAAGCAAAAAGAGGGCTTCTTGATTCAGCACATAGGCGTACTGTCTTATTTGAGGACATCGATTGCCTTCCATTTGAACTTCAGAAGCGTCTGGTTCGTGTTTTTCAAGAGAGAGCATTTGTCCGGTGCGGCGGAAAAAGAAATCACCCTACTGATGCCAGGTTTATGGCAACAAGCCGGGGAGACCTCGCTGACAAGGTGAAAGCTAATCTTTTTAGAGAAGACTTCTATTACCGCCTGAATGTTATTCCCATCCAGCTTCCTCCCTTGCGTGAAAGACCAGAAGACATAGATCCATTGCTGCGGGAGTTTGCAGGTCGGATGGGCCAGTCCGCCGCTTTATTCTTGGATAGCATCTGTGATCATGGATTGCTCCCTTATTTGCAGCAGTACTCGTGGCCAGGAAACGTGAAAGAATTGCGACAGGTTGCCGAGATGATAGTGCTTACCGGAGACTGGGAATCGGTGAAATTGCTGCTATTGGGACGCAATGCAGCTTTCAATAACCTGGCCATTGAACGGTGTATCGAGTTTCCAGAAGAGTATCATCAAGCCGGTGTTTCCATTCTCAGTTTTTTTGGAGAAGTCCTTCGTCGGCAATACCCTGAACACAAGGCCGCAGTTAGGATTGAGCAGGAAGGCTTGAAGGTACGAATGATTGTCGAACCACTAACTGGGGACCCAAAGGTTTTTGAAAGGGCGCTGGATGAGTATGGGCTTGTCATCGCTGGCAAAGTGACGCTGGAGGACTTCACGGATGATCCCTTTCTTCTGCTGAGCCTCAGACACGAGTTGCGCCTTGCCCACGCCAGAATAGAATCACAAAAGGATATATTGCGCTACCAGGAGCAGCATATTGGCAACCTGGAACGTCGATGTGACACCCTAATGCTTCAGATAGGTCAAGCCCTCCAGGCTCCTCCCCCCCACAATCTAAGTATCACCGTATCGCCCACAATCAGCCCATCATTCTATGTCAATACTGGTATAGATAGCGCCTTTGAAGGAATCGTCAAGGATCTTGGTAAGCTGGCAACGGCCTTGAAGGCTAATAACGAAGAGCATGCGGTTGTAAACGAGTTGCTGCAAGAAGCTCAGAATTCACAGGCTCTGAAGCCTGAAGACCTTGCCGGTTCCTCTACGTTGCGCAAGCTACGTCGATTTATCGAACGGCTTTCTGAAGCCGACGACAAGGTTGGGAAGACGATCAGCGGACTTAAAAGGGGAGTGGAATTGGCTCAGAGTCTCGCAAGGTACTACAACCAACTTGCGCAATGGTTCGGTTTGCCGCAGGTGCCAAGGCCGTTTCTCGGTGACAGGGAATGAAATTGAGGGGCGCAATAGACGAGCAAGGGGCATGAAAGAGCAGCCCAACAAGTCATTGGAGCCAATCGGCGGGAAAGGGCGCCCGCCTCTGGCTCAATTCATCGTTAGCCAGCGAACTTAAGGAGGATTAATATGACACTTGTTCTGACGCAACTTAGTCGGCATGGAATTGCAATGGCAGCAGATTCTGCTGTGACCTCTACTGTACCATTGCCGGGCGGTGGAACAACACACATGGTTTTGCACGGAGTGCAAAAATTACAGATGATTATCCATATTGAAGCTGGGATTTCTTGTTGGGGTATGGGTAGTATTAATGGTACTCCAACTGATATTTGGATTCGAGATTTTATTCGTAGATACCAAGCAACCACACCTGATTTACATTCCTTTGCAAATACTCTTGCGCAGGAATTAAATAACATCTTTCCACCTCGGTCTCCGAACAGTGGTTTTCATTTGGCGGGATTTGTGGCAACCCCAAATGGTAAATTACCAGCTTTCTACCATGTTCATAATGGCGTCAGTCAGTATTATCCCAACATCAACCCCGATATTTTTAATGCGAACCTCGACTTTCCACCCCGTTCTTATCCCACCGGTCAATTCGGTATTACAAGGAATGGTGATTACAGACTCTATGCCCATTTCTTTAATTACCTTTACGGTTTCATAAACAGCATTCCGACCAATCCGCAGTTTAATGGTGTGCAGATTCCATCACCTGATGATTTGCTTAATCATGCAAAGTTGTTGCGAATGCAAATTCAATTTGTATCTGGGCTTTACGATGTCTCAAACCTAGTACCAGGCATCGGAGGTCCGATAACAATTTTGGGTATTGGTCCAAATGGATATGAGTTCTTTGAAACAAGATAATTCGCTGGCTAACCAGCGGCTCAAGCTGACCGGATGAGCACACTGGAGGGTCCTGGGGTCAGGAGGATACTGGGGTCGAATTCCTTATTCTTGACAATGCAAACATTTCCCCAAGGATAAGTTCTTTCGGAGAGGTTGAGAGTGATATGCAAGAGCCAACCTCTTCCCGGAGGGTCAGCCTCTCTCCGGTCTTGAAGTTCAGGCAGGCTTCAGCTGCTTAGCCTGCTGCGATGGTCTTTGCTCTCTTTCCGCCATGTCTTTTCCTTGAACTCCTACGCCAATTCCCTCCATTCAATCTCCTTCATCACCCCTGGTCTTTTCCTTGACGGTGGAGTATAATCAGCTTCCAGTTGTAGAGGCAGGCAAATACCTTGGACAGAGGAGGGTTCCATGCGTTTAGCGGATAGAGTGGCCATCGTCACCGGATCGGGGAGGGGGATTGGGAAGGGGATCGCCCAAAAGTTCGCCCAGGAGGGGGCCAAGATTCTCATTGTCGACATTGACCCCCACACCGCAGAGGCGACCGCAGCGGAGATTCAGAAGGCAGGGCATCAGGCGGCCTGGAGGAAGGTGGATGTGACCAGGGAGGCAGAGGTCAAAGAGATGGTGGCCTTTGCCCTGAGGGAGTTTGGGCAGATCGACATCTTGGTGAATAATGCGGGGATCGTCCAGGCAGCCCCTTTCTTAGAGCTGAGCGAGCAGGACTGGGACGCGATCCTGGCGGTCAACCTGAAGGGGGTGGTGCTCTGCACCAAGGCCGTCGTGGCGGAGATGATGAAGCGGAAGTCGGGGAAGATCATCAACATTGCCTCCCGGGCGGGCAGGGTGGGGATTGCCCACATGGCCAGCTACTGTGCCAGCAAATTTGCAGTCGTGGGCCTGACCCAGTCCAATGCCATGGAGTTCGCCCCTCACATCACGGTCAACGCGATCTGTCCCGGGATCGTGATGACCTACATGTGGGAGGAGTATCTGCCCGTCCATCTGGGCAAGATCCGGGGGCTCAGTCCGGAGGAAATGCAGCGATCCCGTCTTGCTACAGTGCCCATGGGCCGGCCCCAGTATCCCGAGGATGTGGCCAAGGTGGCCCTCTTTCTGGCCTCTCCCGACGCCGATTACATCACCGGCCAGGCCATCATGGATACGGGAGGCATGAGCGGGTGAAGATAGCGGGGTTCATGGAGGGCTAACGCCCAAAAACCAGACGAGCCGGAGGCAGCCCCTTGCCTTTGAAGATTCCTCACAGCGGGGCACGCAAGTCCCGGGATTGATCGTCTGAAAAGGTGAGGAAAAGGTGAGGAAAAGGTGAGGAAACCCCTTGAAAGGGTCGATCCTTTCTGCTATAAGAAAAGTCCGATGAAGAAGCCGATACTGGTCCTGATGCTGATTGGCCTTCTGATCCTTGGCGCCTCCGGGCTGGCCGAGGCCCGCGGTCACCTCTACATCAGCTTTGGCCTCACCCTGGGCGGGGCCGCGGTGGGCGCCATGGGGGTTTATTTCTTTGTCTCCGGCCAGCAGGAGATCGGCCAGGCACCCCCGCCTGTTCCATCGGGTCTGCTCAATATCGGGCTCAATCAGGTGAAGTGGGAGGTGCCGGAGGTGGTCATTCGCACCACGGACTCTGCATTGGCTGGCCCGCAGGGGATCGAGGGCTACGCCTGTCTGCTGCGGTTTAGATTTCGGTGAAGGGAGGATGTGGCGATTGTTCCGAGCAGAGAAAAGGTTCCAGATGGGGAGTGGGCCGAGAGATAAGGCTCGGCTTTTTTTGAGCAAGGTGGCTTTCTCGGGGCATCCGGGCAGGATCATCCTTTTCTTGTTGGCCTTCGCCTTGCTCCTGGTCGCCTCCTATTGCTATTGGCAGGGCAGGGGGCCTGAGGCGGCGGGGGTCGCATCGCCCTCGGGCAGTTCCTCGGAGATCGATCTGACCTCAGGGTTCCTCCGGGGCATGGGGCCCGAGGGGGCTCGCCTTTCTCCCTATTGCAAGGGGATCTACTTGACCTCCTGGACCGCCGGGACCCGAAGGGCCGAGGAGCTCATTCGAACCGTGGAACGCACCGAGCTCAATGCGGTGGTCATCGATATCAAGGACTCCACCGGGAGGATTGCCTACGACAGTCAGGTCCCCCTGGCCAGACAGATCGGGGCCAACGAGGGCCGGATCCGGGACATCGATGCCCTGCTCTCCCGATGCCATCGCGCCGCCATCTACACCATCGCTCGGATCGTTTTGTTCCAGGATCCCCACCTGGCCAAGGCCCGTCCCGAGTGGGCGGTGAGGGATGCCGGGGGCGGGATCTGGAGGGATCGCAAGGGCCTCTCCTGGATGGACCCAGCCTGCCAGGAGGTCTGGAGGTATAATCTGGAGTTGGCCAAAGAGGCGGCCCTCAAGGGGTTCGATGAGGTCCAATTCGACTATGTCCGCTTCCCCTCGGATGGGAAGATCAGCCTTTGCACCTTTCCTTGCTGGGACAAGGGGGTCCCCAAACATGAGGTGATTCGGCAGTTCTTTGCTTGGGCCTCGTCCGAGCTCGCCCCCTACAAGGTCGCCCTCTCGGTGGATCTCTTTGGCCTCACCCTGTGGCGGGACGATGATCTCAACATCGGCCAGAGGATCATTGATGCCATGTACTATGTGGATTACATCTGCCCCATGGTCTATCCCTCTCACTATCCTCCCCAGTTCCTGGGCTTCCAGAACCCGGCGGATCATCCCTATGAGATCGTTTATCAGAGCTTGATCCGTGGGCAATCCGTCCTTTCCCAGGCCCGGGCTCGCGCGCGCCTGCGACCATGGCTCCAGGACTTCAACCTGGGGGCCCGCTACGATGCGGAGAAGATCCTGCTGCAGAAGCAGGCGGTCTACGACGCTCAGTCATTCGGGTGGGTCTTCTGGAACCCGCAAAACCGATACACCGAGGCGGCCCTGGAGCCGGATTGGGTGGGAAGGCTCCTGACCATCCGGGAAGACAGGGAGCAGAGTTGGATGCGAGGCCTTTGTTTGGAGGCTGCCAGTGAGGGCTAACGCATGCGGGCGCTCGGGAGGTGGTTCTTGTTGTTGTCCCCCGGGGAGAGGATAGAGGAAAAGGTGTGAAGGGTGATCTGGGGATCGATGATGTACCTTCCCAGGGCGCCCCGGTTGCTGCTCGGCCCACAGGGCTGGCGAGAAATGGTGAACATCGCAAGATAGCCCGCCTGGAAACCCCTTTTCTCCAGGACCTCATCGTGGTATCCGAAAGGATAGGATAGATAATAGATGGGCCTTCCCAGCCTCTCCTCCAGTGTCTTCTTGGAAGAGGTCAATTCCTTCACCACCAGCTCCTCATAGGCCTGGGGGGCAAGTCGTCTGCGCTCGATCTTGAAATTAGGATGGAAGTGGGTGTGGGAGCCGATGTCCAGGCCCTGGTCGGCCATCTTCCGGATCTGGTCCCAGGTGAGGGCATAGCCGGCGCGTTCGATGCAACAGGGATAGATGAAGAGGGTAGCCGGGTATCCGAATCTCCTGAGCAGTGGCCAGGCGTGGGTATAGACCGAGGCGTGCCCATCATCGATGGTGATCACCACTGCCCGCGGAGGCAGAGGGGAGCCCTTTCCCAGATAAAAATCTACGAGGGACTTCAAGGAGATCACTTGATAGCCCTTCTCCTTCAGGTAGCTTAGCTGCGCCTCGAACTCCTGGAGGGTCACGGTGTAGGGATTGGTGGAGGTCGGGGCGAAGCGATGGTAGAGCAGGATCGGCACTGAGAATTCGGAGGCCTGTGCCGGCAGGCTGAAGGAGAGGCAGACCAGGAAGGCCAGTAAGATTGGGGAGAGAGACCATAGAAGGGTAACGGTCCGGCGTTGCGGGAAGCGACTCATCGGTGGTTTTTCCTTTCCATTGTGCAGATTTCGGGGCGGGATTATAGCCCCTTGTCTCGAATTTAGCAATAGCCAAGGGGAGAGATGGCGATGAAAAAAAGAAGGTCCTCTTTGATCTGGGTGATGGCAGGCCTGCTGGTCCTTGTCTTGCTCTTGCCAGGAGCCGCGAGGTGCCAGTTACCGCCCCCGGCGCCTCCCCCGCCCCTGCCGGATCCGGAGGCCATGCGCCAGGCGATGGGGAATTTCTTCCGCCTTCCGGTCCCCAAGGTGAAAAGCCTGGAGGAGGAGTTTGCCTTCCCGGACCTGAACCTGCCGGTCGCCCTGTTCATCGCCCAGCAGGCGCATGTGAGCGTGGATCTGCTCCTGCCCTGGCGGCGGGCCGGCCGATCCTGGCTGCAGATCGCCGCCCAGCTCAAATTACCCCCGACCCTCTTCTTTCTGCCCCTCCCCGAAGGGAGCCTGGGCCCACCTTATGGACGGGCCTATGGCTACTACTGGAAGCACAAGAAGGATAAGAAGGTTCAGATCGTCCTCTCTGACCGGGAGATCGCGGACCTGGTTCATTTGCGTATCGCCTCCACCTATTTCGGACTGCCCCCCAGCCACCTCATCCAGCTTCGGGCCCAGGGCAAGCCCTTCTGCCAGATCTATGGCCAAGAATACCGGAAACGACACCCTAACAAGGGTGGGGGGCCCTCTGCCGGGGGGAAGGGAAGGCCTGGTCCCAAGGGGGATGACCATGGCAAGGGCAAGGGAGGAGGGAGGGGTCCCAAGGGCGGGAAATGACCCTCATGATTTAAATCATATGAAGGATTCTGGCCTTGAGGGATAGTGGGCGTGTCTCCATGGTGGACGATCCCCGAAGCTCCTGTGGCGGGGATGGGTGGCAAGGATGAGATGGGAAAGCAACCCTCCCTCTGAGGGTTAGAAGGCGAGGTCCCAAGATGGTCGAGCAAAAATATCAAAGACTAAAGAAGCTATTGGAGGAGATGGGGTCAGTGGTGATTGCCTTCTCCGGAGGAGTGGATTCCACCCTCCTGGCCAAGGTGGCCAAGGATACCTTGGGGTCCAAGGCGATCCTGGTGACCACGCGCTCGGACGTCAATCCGGCAAGCGAGCTGGAGGGGGCGAAGCAGATCGCGAAGGAGCTGGGCCTGAAGCACCTGGTGGTGGAGGCGAGGGAACTGGAGGTGCCAGGGTTTTCTGACAATCCGCCGGACCGCTGCTACCACTGCAAGAAGGAGCTCTTTCGCAAGCTGCGGGAGATCGCCGCCCAAGAGGGCATCCCTCACCTGGCGGTGGGCACCAACGCTGACGATACGGGCGAGCATCGCCCCGGCCTGCGCGCCGCCGAGGAAGACAAGGTTCGCAGCCCCCTGTTGGAGGCGGGCTTGACCAAGGCCGACATCCGGGCCCTCTCCAAACAACTGGGCCTTCCCACCTGGAACCGGCCCTCCTACGCCTGTCTTGCCTCCCGCTTTCCCTACCATACCAAGCTGACCCGGCAGAATCTGGCCCAGGTGGAGAAGGGGGAGGATTATCTGCGCCAGGCCGGCTTCACCCAGGTGAGGGTGCGACATCATGGCCCCCTCGCCCGCATCGAGGTCCAATCGGATGAGCTGCCTCGCCTCCTCCAGGGCTCCCTGGCGAAGGAGGTGGCGAAGGAGTTCAAAGGGCTGGGCTTTGCCTATGTGACCGTTGATCTCCAGGGCTACCGCTCCGGCGCCATGGACGAGACGCTGTAGGCGGCGAGCAGGACGGATCCGCCTTTAAGGTAAGGAGGGCGAGATAGAATTGGCCGAGGTTGAGGCTCCCACAGGGACCTCAGACGACCTCGGCCAATTGTGTTTATTGAGGCGATGCGGAAGGAGCCAATTCAATGATTCAGATAGGGCAACACCCACACCAGGACGGCTATGACGAAGCAGATGACCGTGGATGCGAGGACATAGGGAACGCTATAGCTGAGAAACTCCTTCAGATTGACTTTGCAGGCGTCCTCCTTTTGAGCGCAGTTCAAGGCCACGAAGAGGGCTGGCGCCCCGGCAATGGTCAAGTTGCTTCCCAGGGTTCCGGCCCAAAGAAGACCCCACCACAGAGGCCAGGGGTTGATCCCGTGATAGGTGCCCAGATCCCGGATGACATAGAGGAAGGTCAAGATGTAGGCATCGTGTTCCACCAATCCCACGATCGGCACGGTGGCCCAATAGAGGAGGCTGAATCCTGCCAGGAGATTTCCTTTGATGTAGGGCACGAGCCAATCGGCTACCGCTTTGATGATACCTGCCTTTTCCAATCCTCCCACCAGGGCAAACAGGGAGACATAGAAGAAGATCGCCCGCCAGTCCATCTGGGACAAGATCTCCTCGAAGCTTGGATTCGACAGTTTTAGGCGCTTATGCAAGACCTCGAGGGTCAAGATCAGGAGGGTTGCCCCCATGAGGGCGATGAACCCCAAGTGCCAGCCCAAGAGCTTGCGCAGGGACATGGCCACGATGGTGGCGAGGAAGAAGGAGAGCACGAGGAAGGTGAAGACCTTATCTTTCACGAAATGATCCAGTTTCCTGCTGGTGGTATCCACCGCGGCCCCGGGAGGCATGGCCTTGGGCCCATAGACCTTAATGAAGCGAAAGAAGAAGATCGCTACCACGCACAGATAAGTGAGGTTCAGGACGAAGAAGGAGGATGGACGGCCGGAATGCCAGATGAAGCCCGAGAATTCAACCCCCGAGACGCTATGAAGCATCTGTGGGGGGAGATCCCCCAGCAGCAGGGCAGTCCCCATGAAATTGGCACAGAGACCGATGAATAGGACAGCAGGAAAGGCGCGAAACTTGATCTGCCGGGTTACGGTGAAGACCACGGGAGCCATCATCAGGACCACCACCACATTATCCACGAACATGGAGATGAAACCGGACAGGGTACCCAGCAGGGTCACAAAGATCGCAACATTTCCTTTGGATAAGCGGAGCATCTTGCTCGACAAGTATTCCGGGATGCCCGTTTTACCAAAATACCCGGCGATGACCCATATCCCCAAGAGGATACAAATCACATTCCAGTCTACATACTTGAAGGCCTCTACCTCGCTCATCACCTGCGTGACCACCATGAGAAAGACGCCCAAGAGGGCGGCTATCACGCTGTCGATGATTCCGGTGACGAGCGCTACCACACTCGCGAGGAATATCACCCCTGCAATAATCTGAATAGGTTCCACCGTATCCTCCACCAGATCTCTTCTTGGTTTCAGGTTGTTGTCAACATCGTTCCTGCCATCGTAGCTTTCCCTCGGACTACGGCTATCATCACGATATCCATGGCTCCTTAAGCATCACATGATAACAGTGCCTCCCCCTGCCAATATTCGACGCAAAATAGACCAAAATGGTGACGAAGTCAATACAGTTCTTTGTAATGCCTTGACAGCTTTCCCTCCCTGTGGTTTTATGAAAATGCATAGCGAGCCAATCTCCAAAGCGAAGGAGAGAAAAGAAAAGGCAATGGCGGCCATAGAGGTCAATGGTCTGGTGAAGGATTTCGGTCCTCTTCGGGCGGTGGATGGGATCTCCTTTTCGGTCAAGGAGGGAGAGATCTTTGCCTTCCTGGGGCCCAACGGCGCGGGCAAGTCCACCACCATCAACATCCTCTGCACGCTGCTGCGGCCCACGGCGGGAAAGGTTGCGGTCAATGGCTTCGACTGTCTGACCCACCCAGAGGCGGTCCGTTCCTCCATCGGCCTCATCTTCCAGGATACCACCCTGGATAACGAGCTGACCGCCTGGGAGAACCTGAAGTTCCATTGTTATCTCTATAACATGGAGCGCAAGCAGATGAAGGAGCGGATCGAGGAGATGCTGCATCTGGTGGGCCTGACCGACCGCTCAAAGGAATTGGTGAAGCGTTTCTCCGGGGGGATGAAGCGTCGCCTCGAGATCGCCCGGGGCCTGCTCCATCACCCCCGCATCCTCTTCCTCGATGAGCCCACCCTGGGCCTGGACCCCCAGACCCGCGACACTATCTGGGACTTCATTCGCGACCTCCGGTCCCGGGAACAGATCACCATGTTCATGACCACCCATTACATGGAGGAGGCGGAGGTCTGTGATCAGATCGCCATCATCGATCAGGGCAAGATCATCGCCCGCGGGACCCCGGAGAAGCTGAAGCGGATGGTGAAGGGCGATCTGATCGTGTTGCGGGGAGGGGATCCGGATAGCCTGCGGCGGCGTATCCGCGCCCATTTCGGGCTGGAGGCCCAGGGAGAGAATGAGGAGCTGATCCTGGAGGTGGAATCCGGGGAGGAATTCATCCCCCGCCTCCTCGAAAGGTTGGGGGCGGAGATCAACTACGTGAATGTGGTGAAACCGTCGCTCAATGATGTCTTTCTGCGCCTGGTGGGACGGGAGATCCGGGAGGAGGGGACCGATTCCAAGGAGACCAAACGGCAGATGGCCCGCGCCTATCAAAAGGCGCGCTGGAGGAGGCATTGATCGACAGCCGCGCCATCTATGTCATCACCCTGCGGGAGCTGATCAAGCTGGTGAGGCAGAAGGGCAGCCTGATCAACATCTTTGCCCGTCCTATCCTGTGGCTCTTCGTGGTGGGCTCCGGCCTGAATCAGATCGTGCAGCGGGGCGGCCCCGTCTCCTACAACCAGTTCATCTTCCCCGGGGTGATGGGGATGGTCATCCTCTTCTCCTCCATCTTCTCCTCCATCTCCATCGTCTGGGACCGGGAGTTCGGCTTCCTGCGCGAGATCCTGGTCGCCCCCATCTCTCGCTTCTCCATCGTCATCGGCAAGGCGATCAGCGGCACCCTCTCCTCCTCGCTGCAGGCCGCGGTGATCACCATCTTCCTTCCCCTCTTGAAGATTCATGTGGAGATCCCGCAGCTGCTGGGCCTTTTCGCCCTTGCGGTCCTCCTCTCTTTCGCGCTCACGTCCCTGGGAATCTTGATCGCCTCTCATATGGAAACTTTTGGGGTCTTCAATGTGATCATGAACCTGCTGGTGATGCCCCTCTTCTTCCTGAGCGGGGCCATCTACCCGGTCAACCTCTTGCCCCCCTGGCTGCGCCTCCTCTCCCTCTGCAATCCCCTGACCTATGGGATCGATGCCTTCAAGAATGTGCTGCTCCCGCGGGTGGGGGGAATGGGGCACGGGAGCCTGGGGGCGGAGTTCCCCCTGGGCCTGGATATCCTGGTGGTTTCCCTCTTTTCCCTGGCCATGATCAGCCTGGCGGTGGCCTCTTTCCGAAAGATCGAGTGAGATGAAGCACTGGCCACCAGGTTACGGGGAAGTCCAATCCCTCCTTGCGGATTTCAATTCGTTGGTGTAGAAGGAACGGGCGTTGCAGCATGCGTGAGATCACGAGACTGGAAAGGGAGGAATGAATCGCATGGAAAACCAATTCAAGAAGGCACTGCAGGATGATCACGCCTTTGTCGTAACCTGCGAGATGATCCCCGGGTTGGGGTCCCGAGAAAAGGCGCAGGATAAGCTCTTGGAGTTCGCGGAAAAGGCCTGCAAGGGCGGAAAAGTTCACGCCCTGTCCGTGTGCGACAATGCGGGGGGCAACCCGTCCCTGGAGCCAGATCCGTTGGCTATCGAGATTCAAAAGATGGGTCAGATTCCCCTGATCCATTTCACCTGCAAGGATAAGAACCGGGCTCAGATGATGGGAAAGCTCTATTCCTATGACCGGTTGGGGCTGGAAAACCTCCTCATCATGGCCGGGGATTACCCTGCGGATAGCCCTCAGGGCAAGGCCAAACCCGTCTTCGACTTAGATCCGATTCACGTCCTGCAATTGTCCTCGGCCATGAATCAAGGTCTGGAATGGAAGGGTGTCACTGGGCCCACTCGCCTCAGCCCGACCTCCTTCTTCAAAGGGTCCGCCGCCTCTCCCTTCAAGCAGCAGGAGGGAGAATTGCTCGGCCAGTATCTGAAGCTCGTCAGGAAGGTCGAGGCGGGGGCCGATTTCCTCATCACCCAATTGGGCTTTGAGGCTCGCAAGTATGATGAGCTGATGCGCTTCATGAAGGTGAAAAGACTGAAGGTCCCGGTGATCGGAAACGTCTACATCCTCAATATGGGGGCTGCTCGCCTGATGAACAAGAACGAGTTGCCGGGGTGCGTGGTCCCTGATTCCCTCCTGGCGACGATCACCGAGGAGGTCAAGGCCCCGGATAAAGGAAAAGGAGCAAGGCTTCTCCGGGGAGCGAAGCTGGTGGCCGTGCTGCGCGGCCTGGGCTACAAGGGGGTCCACCTGGGAGGAGTGGTCCTCCCCTATGAGGATGTGGAGTTCATCCTGGCCAAGGCGGAAGAACTCTATCCGAACTGGCCCGCCCTGGTGAAGGATCTGGACTTTCCGCAGAAGGATGCGTTCTACTATTTTGAGAGGGATGGGAAGACGGGCCTCAATACGGATGTGCCGGTGGATCGGACGCGCAATCGGCCCCGGAAGCCTATTGGCTATTCGGTCTTCCGCGTGGTTCACGACGCGCTCTTCGACGAGAAGGGAGTGCTGTACCGTCCGGCTAAGGTCTTCCATCAGGCCGTCGCCGGGACCTTCCTGGAGAAGCCCTATGCCATGTTCGAGCATTTCTCCAAGCTCATCACCAACGAGTGCAAGATGTGCGGGGACTGCACGATCCCCGAGCATGCCTACCTCTGCCCTCAGTCGCAGTGCGCCAAGTACCTGTTGAACGGCCCCTGCGGGGGAAGCTATGAAGGCTGGTGTGAGGTTTACCCTCAGGAGAAGAAGTGCATCTATGTCCGCGCCTATGAGCGACTCAAGGCCTTCGGGGAGCAGGACGGCCTGCTGCCGGAGATCCTGCCTCCTCGGGATTGGTCCCTGAACGAGACCTGTTCCTGGATCAACTTCTACCTGGGCAAGGATCACACGGGAAAGAAAGGGAAGGGAGAAAAACCGAAAGCCTAGTGTGGAATCCCACCCCACCCTCGCCCTCCCCCGTCGATGGGGAGGGAATTTACCGCAATGTCTTAGGTTTCCCCTCCCTCGATGGGAGGGGGTAAAGGGGAGGGTGAGGGGATGAGGGCAGCAAATTTCTTCAATGAATTTCTGAGAAGTAACAGCAGGGAGGGCTCGTAACCATGGGGGGTCCATGCAGGAACTTGAGGAGGGATTCGAGTCCTTCGAGGTGACGGCGGATGAAGGCCTGCGGGCGTGGGGAAGGAGCATGGAGGAGGCCTTCGTCAACGCAGCCCGGGGGATGCTCGATTTGATCGTGGATCCCCAGGGCCTTCGGCCATCACAGTCCTGCAGGGTCGTGGTCGAGGCGCAAGACCGTGAGGCCCTCTTGGTCGCCTGGCTCAGCGAGCTCCTCTATCGGTTCGAGGTGGAGGGCTTCCTGCCAGTGGAGTACGAGGTCGGGAAGCTCAGCGATCAGCGATTGGAGGCGAATCTACAGGGGGATATCCTGGATCTGACCCGACATTCCGTGAAGGGCTTGGTCAAGGCCGCCACCTATCACTCTCTGAAGGTGAGCGAGGATGGGGGGAAGTGGCAGGTGCAGGTGGTGCTGGATGTCTGACCGGCCAGGGCCGTCGCCATGGCGAGTCCGGAGGACCCCCTCTCCCTGGGAAACGGGAGAGGGCCGGGGTGAGGGTGGGACAAGCGCTTCCGATAGGTTTTGACCCCTCGCCCGCCCCGCAACAGAACGGAGCGCGCTGCGGGGCGACCTCTCCCGCAGGGGGCGAGGCGTGGAAATGGTGGCATTCGTTCGACATTTGAGGAATCCATCGGCTTGAAGCCGGTGGTGGTTCAACTCCTACGCGATTGAGGTGAGATAGAAGATGGGTGCGAAGATCGTTCAGCTCGATGACTATCGCTGGCAGGTGCCGCAGGATTATAAGCCGGGCATGAGGGTTCCCGGCCTGATCTATGCGGACCAGAAGCTATTTGCCGAGATTGCGGAGGACTCCTCGGTGGAGCAGGTGGCGAATGCGGCGTTCCTGCCGGGCATCGTCAAGGCCTCCTTTGCCATGCCCGACATCCATGCCGGCTATGGCCTTCCCATCGGGGGCGTGGTCGCCACGGATCTGGAGGAGGGGGTGATCTCTCCCGGAGGGGTGGGATATGACATCAACTGCGGGGTTCGGCTGCTGCGGACCAACCTCTCCCGCAGGGAGGTGGAGCCGAGATTGAAGGAGCTGGTTGCTGCCCTCTTCTCCCAGGTCCCCACCGGCGTGGGCTCCAAGGGCAAGATCCGCCTCTCCCGGGAGGATGAAAAGGTGGTTTTGAAGAAGGGCGCCCGTTGGGCGGTCGAGGCGGGCTTCGGCCAGGCCGAGGACCTTCAGCACACCGAGGCCGGTGGTTGCATGGAGGGGGCCGATCCGGAGGTGATCAGCGCCAAGGCCTATGAGCGGGGTCGGCCCCAGCAGGGGACCCTCGGCTCGGGCAACCACTTCGTGGAGATTCAGTATGTGGCCGAGATCTTCGAGGAGAAGGTGGCCTCTGCCTTCGGCCTCTTCCCGGATCAAGTAACGGTGATGATCCACTCCGGGTCCCGCGGGTTTGGCCATCAGGTCTGCACCGATTATCTGGTGGAGATGGAGGAGGCGGTGCGGCGCTACGGGATTGCCCTGCCGGACCGCCAGCTGGCCTGTGCCCCGCTCAGCTCTCCGGAGGGCCGCCGCTATCTGGCGGCCATGAAGGCCGCGGCCAATTATGCCTGGGCCAACCGCCAGTGCCTGATGTATTGGACCGAGCAGGTCCTGCTGCAGGGCCTCAAGATCTCCCCCCAGGCCCTGGGCCTCTCCCTGGTCTACGATGTGGCTCACAACATCGTCAAGATCGAGGAGCACCTGGTGGAGGGAAAGAAGAGGCGATTGGCCGTCCACCGCAAAGGGGCGACCCGCGCCTTCCCGCCCGGCCATCCCGAGGTGCCGGAGGCGTATCGGCAGGTGGGCCAGCCGGTCCTGATCCCTGGAGACATGGGCCGGGCCTCCTTCGTGCTGGTGGGAACGGAGAGGGCGATGGAGGAGACCTTCGGCAGCACCTGCCACGGGGCGGGTCGGGTCATGAGCCGCCACCAGGCGATCCGGTCAGCCAAAGGAAGGGCGATCGAGAGGGAGTTGGCGGATCGGGGCATCTTTGTGCAGGCCTCAGGGAGGGAGACCCTGAAGGAGGAGATGCCCGAGGCCTACAAGGATGTGACCGAGGTGGTGAATGTGGTGCACAGCGCAGGTCTCTCCCTGCGCGTGGCCAAGCTCAAGCCCATGGGGGTGATCAAGGGATAGTGCGGTTTAGCGGTGCCGCCCTTTCAACGGGCCTTTTGGACTGCCAACCGGCAAGGCTGAATCGATTCCAGATCGTGTGATTCCGCCCTTTCCGCATGGTATAGATCCCAACGGAGCTGCAGATTCATCCAGAAATCCGCCGTCACGCCAAAAAACCTGGCGAGGCGCAATGCGGTGCTGGGAGTTATGCCTCTTCGCCGGTTGACGATTTCATTGATTCTTTGGTAAGGGACACGAACCGCGTTAGCCAGCGCCCGCTGTGTTATCCCCTTCGGAATCAAAAACTCCTCCAAGAGCATCTCTCCCGGATGTGTCGGCTCTCGCTGAGTTGGGATGCGAACCATTTCCTCTCCTCCTCTTTTCTGTGAATCACGCTTCTCAGTGGTAATCTGCGATTTCAACTTGTTCAGGCCCAGCGTCTGTCCAGACAAAGCAAATCCGATACTGGTCGTTGATACGAATGCTGTGTTGGCCTCTGCGGTTGCCCATTAGAGCTTTGAGCTGATTTCCAGGAGGTACGTCAAGCTCTCTCAGCAGGACAACAGAATCCAGTAGATCAAGCTTTCGGGCGGCTATCCTCCACAGGGACACGGGGCAGGTTCTTCTGGCCTCCTTTGAATTCACCCCATTGAAGACATCCTCCGTGCCTGTACCTTTGAAGGATTGAATCATAGTGCTATGATAACATGGAAGTCGTGCTATTTCAAGCCAATCTCGTGAGCGGACCATGGGCCACCTTGATGATCGTTTCGAACGGGGGAGGCCATCTCAAAATGATTGACAAACAAAGCCGGCAAGAGTAAATAGCAAACGAGCGAGGGCCTTTGGCCGGCGAGATTTTGGCCACTTCCCAAGAGAGGCATTCGGGTCATCGAAACAGCACTAAATACAGTTCGGCTGAACCAGAGAGATAACATGCCAAAGGAAGCGAAGGGCAGAATTCTGATGAATGACCTGTCCTGGAGGCGGAAGGATTCAAGATCTGGAGGCGGTCACAATGTGTGACCACCAAAGCGGACCTAAGATCGAAAATCGCGCAATCCGCAATTTACTGAGCGAGGCAGCATGAACCATAGCGAGATCGTCAGCTTCATCTGGGGCGTCGCCGATCTGATCCGGGACAGTTTCAAGCGCGGCGAATACCAGGATGTCATTCTGCCGTTGACCGTGCTGCGGCGCATCGACTGCGTGCTGACCCCCACCAAGGATAAGGTCCTTCAAACCAACGCCAAACTTAGGGGCCAGCTGGAGAACCTGAAGAACCCGCTCCGCAAGGCCTCGGGCTTCGCCTTCTACAACACCTCCCGCTACGATTTCGAGAAGCTCCTGGCCGATGCGCCCAATCTGGCGGCCAACCTGCGCAACTACATCAACGGCTTCAGCCCCAATATGTGGGAAGTGGTGGAGAAGTTCGACCTCGACCACACCATCGGCAGACTCCAGGAGGCGGGGCTCCTCTTCAAGGTGATGGAGCGCTTCAAGGGCGTAGATCTCCATCCCGACCGCGTCCCCAACCCCATGATGGGCACCCTGTTCGAGGAGCTGATCCGAAAGTTCAACGAGGCTCTGAACGAGAATCCCGGCGAGCACTTCACCCCTCGCGATGTGGTGCACCTCATGGTGGACCTGCTGCTGGTCGGCGACGAGGAGCGCATCCAGGGCGGGAACGTGATCCGCACCGTCTATGATCCCTGCTGCGGGTCGGGCGGTATGCTCACCATCGCCAAGGGGCACATCTTGGGGATGGAGGACCGGCCCGGCATCAATCCCCTGGCCGACATCCATCTCTTTGGCCAGGAGGTGAACCCGAAAACCTGGGCCGTCTCCAAGTCGGACATGATGATGATCCATCCCGACGGGCACGATGCGGACCACATCGCCTTCGGCAGCACCCTCTCGCAAGACCATCATGCCCGCCGCCATTTCGATTACCTGATCACCAATCCCCCCTATGGCAAGGACTGGAAGCGGGATGAGGAGGCGGTGCGGACCGAACACGGAAAGGAACATGCCGGACGTTTCGGCGCGGGACTGCCCCGGATCTCCGACGGCCAGCTCCTCTTCCTACAGCACATGCTCTTCCATATGAACGCACCGGAGGAAGGCGGATCGCGCGTGGCGATCATCATGAACGGATCGCCCCTCTTTACTGGCGATGCCGGCAGCGGGGAGAGCGAGATCCGCCGCTGGATCCTGGAAAACGATTGGCTGGAGGCCCTGGTGGCGCTGCCGGAGCAGCTCTTCTACAACACGGGGATCGCCACCTACGTCTGGGTGCTGACCGACCGCAAGGCGCCCGAGCGGAAGGGCAAGGTCCAGCTCATCGACGCCACCTCCTTCTGGACGCCCATGCGCAAAAGCCTGGGCGACAAGCGCCGCGAGGTCCCATCCCAGAAGGCCGCCGAGATCGTAAAGTTGCTCCGTGCCTTTCAGGAAGGCGAGCAGAGCAGGATCTACCCGACGACCCACTTCGGCTATCGCAAGATCACGGTGGAGCGTCCCCTCCGCCTCAACTTCCAGGCGGGCCCGGAACGGATCTCTCGTCTGGAAGAGGAAAGCGCTTTCAGGAATCTAACGGCCAGCAAGAAGAAGGATCCGGAGGCCAGGGCCGCCGAGGAGGCGCAGGGTCGTGCCCAGCAAGAGGCGATTCGCGGGCTTTTGGCCAGTCTGCCAGGGACTTTGTATGAGAGTCGCCCGGAGTTTCTGGAGGCCTTGGAGAGGGCTGCGGAGGAGGCCGGGATCAAGCTTTCATTCCCCTTACTCAAAGCGATCCTTTCCGCGCTATCCGAGCGGGACGAGAGCGCCGAGATCTGCCTGGATGAGGAGGGGCACCCCGAGCCCGATCCGGAGGTTCGCGACACCGAAAATGTGCCTTTGTCCGAGGGCATCGAGACCTTCTTCGAACGCGAGGTGAAGCCCCATGTCCCGGAGGCCTGGATCAACACTGCGATCCGCGACCAGAGGGATGGCCAGGTTGGCAAGGTGGGCTACGAGATCAACTTCAACCGTTACTTCTACAAGTACACTCCGCCCCGTCCCTTGGAGGAGATCGAAGCCGACATTCGGACGATAGAAAAGGAAATCTTGGACATGCTGCGGGAGGTGGGGGGATGAGCGAGGCCATGGCAACAAATCCTGCCCAGCGGGGGAAGCCCTACCCTAAATATAAGGACTCCGGCGTGGAGTGGCTGGGGGAGATACCGGAGCATTGGGAAGTGCGGCGACTAAGGACCCTGGCATCAGTTGCGCTCAGCAATGTTGATAAGAAGTCTGTTGAGGGTCAGGAGCCAGTCCAGCTCTGCAACTATGTTGATGTCTACTATAATGAGCACATCACAAACGCTGTCGATTTCATGCCAGCAACAGCAACCCATGAACAGGTGAAGCGGTTCGCTTTGCGCATCGGTGATGTTTTGGTCACGAAGGACTCTGAGTCCTGGACCGACATCGCGGTTCCTTCGGTTGTTACGGAGGAGCTTAACGGTGTGCTTTGTGGCTATCATCTTGCGGTTATACGACCGTTCATTTCTACAGTTGAGGGCCATTTTCTATCCCATGCTTTTGCTGCAATTGGCCCTCGGGACCAGTTCCAGATCTCGGCCAATGGCATTACTCGTTACGGATTGTCGGGGGATGCCATTCAAGCTGGATTGTTTTCAATTCCGCCGCTTGCAGAACAACGGGCCATCTCCGTCTTCCTCGACCGTGAGACGGCGAAGATCGATGCGCTGATTGCCAAAAAGGCGAAGTTGATCGAGCTGCTGCAGGAGAAGCGCACGGCCCTCATCACCCAGGCCGTCACCAAGGGCCTCCCTTCGACAGGCTCAGGGCAGGCGAGCCCGAATGTACCCATGAAGGACTCCGGCGTGGAGTGGCTGGGGAAAATTCCCGCGCATTGGGAACTGTGCCATTTGAGACGTGCGGTTTTGAAGTTTGTGGACTATCGGGGAAAGACTCCAGAAAAGGCTCCTAATGGGATTCCCTTGATAACGGCAGGGAACGTTAAGAACCAGAAGATAGACTTCGGTTTATCAGAAGAATTCATAAATGAAGATCTGTACTCATCCTGGATGATTCGTGGTCTTCCGGAAGTGGGCGATGTATACATACCGTCTCATTATATTGCGCATAATCGGCATAGCGTATTGTTTGGTTTTTCCCAGGTAGTGACCTGAGTTTCAATAGTTCTGATCAAGTCGTCAAGGGTTTGAAAGTATTTATTATGGGT
>Ga0315289_10003170_pt1 | contig 25007 bp, 16 predicted proteins | sample YL17G11_40_MG_FD_203452 | JGI IMG/M metagenome (GOLD analysis project Ga0315289, IMG submission 203452) | Sediment microbial communities from Yellowstone Lake, YNP, Wyoming, USA - YL17G11_40 | ecosystem: Environmental > Aquatic > Freshwater > Lake > Sediment | place: USA: Wyoming | collected...
AGGCTCCCTTTCTGTCCTCAGGGACGGTTGAAGTGAACTTCGTCCCCTTGAACGCTTTCTCAATCACGAAGGTCTGGCCGGACGCGATTGTCACGTTCGGGTTCCCGCTCTCCCACATCGCCGATTCACTGAGCGCTTGCACGTATGGGGAGCCGCGACCTGGGAGAGGCTCTCCGACGGCGATCAGCCTTCCCCCAGCGGCGTGTACTTCGAGGCCGTCCGCGCTGACACCGAGCAGGGACTCGCAGGATTTCCGGAATTCTTCCTCGTCCACCGGCACGTGACCGCGCTGGACGACATAGGCATGGACCTCGATATTGACCTCAAGCGCATGGCCCTGGCGCATGTCCGTGAAGATCCCTTCTATCCGCTCGTGCTGCGCAGGCGTTGCGAGGACAACCAGGTCCCAGGGATTGCTGCCTCCCAACGAGATGGCCGGCAGGCTTTCAGAAGGCAGGCCTCCCGCTGCCTCAGGCGGCAGGTCCGGGCTGAACGTACCGGAATGGAACACGTCGTTGATGAGGAACCTCGCGATCTTCTCGGCAGCCGTCCGGTATTCTTCGCGCCGCCTTTGCTGATCTTCCGGGGACAGACGTGTGCCAGCCACTGCTCCACCGGCGCCGCCGACGACAGCCTCTCCGCTCTTGATAGCCTCCTGTGTCCGACGGCTGCGCTCAGCCCGGGCTTCCTGTGACAGCGCGTAGGAACACAGATCGCGGATGTCGTACACACGCCGCTCGATCCCCTCCACCGCCTCGCCCCCGGCTGGCTCCCCTGCTTTCGCCTCTGGCACGGGTGATGCGGTTGGCTCCGTGCTCGCGCGCGGGACGCTGTCGCCCTCAACTTCGTGAGGCTGCACCATCTTGTATCGGATCTTGACGCCCTTCGGGTCTTCGGTAAAGCCGACGATCTGGAGGATGCCCATTCCGCCCTCACGGGTCTTGAATATGTACGTGACTGGCAATTCACCCTTACCCGTCAAGAACACTGGGTTGCCGGGCTTGGCGGATTTGAAGGCGCTCTCGTTGTCCGTGGAGAGGTTTGCAGCGGACATCCGCTCCCAAGCTTCGTTCCGCACTGGAAACACAATCACATCGAAGCCGATAAGGCCCATGATCTCCGGCTGCATCCCGCCACCTGCGTCTATCCCCTGTTTCTCTGACCAACCGATAGCTGCTTTCGATCCTTCCTGAGCCACTTCGGCCGGCAGCGTGCACAACTTCCCGGAGTCCAGATCGATCAGACAATTCTCGCCAGTATGGTTCACCACCCTCTCAATCACCGGGCCGAAGGAGGCACCCTCCCGCACGTCACCCGAGGGCGGTTCTTCCCCCCCGGGCTTCTCTATCTGGTTCCCAGGAGCCTGCTGCACCATCTTGTATCGGATCTTCACGGCCTTGGGATCTTCTGTGAAGCCCACAATCTGCAGAATGCCCATCCCCCCCTCGCGGGTCATGAAGACGAAGGTTGCAGGGAGGTCTTTGCCAGCCGCGTTCATGACCGCTCTGGCGCCCTCCGGCTCATAGTCTGCGCCTACAAGCATCCTCTGCACCTCCCGCACCGAAAACGTGTCCCACTCCCGTCCTTGCGCCGGTACTACAACCGTGTCCATACACATGATCCCGCTCACATCGTTCTTGCCGACTGAGCCTACACCCTCGACTCCGTTCTTCCTGGCCCAGTCCACCCACTGCTCCACAGACTCAAGATCTGGAGGCGTCAGCACCCGACCGCTGTCGAAGTCAATGACGAAGTCCCTCCCCTCGTCATCAGCGTTGACTGCCCGCTCGATCACCGGGCCGAAGGACAGGCGGCGGCCCATCGTATACTTGGTCTTGTTCCGTTCGTCAGTCACGCCCGTCCCAGGTGGGAATTCAAGTGTGAAATCTGAGTCAGGCAGGCCCTGGTTGACCTTGACTTCGCGCGCAGAGTACTTGGAGGCCCTTAGCGGGTCATAGCTTATGCCCTGCACCGGATACCAGATATCTGGCGCGACCTCCTTCAGCGTAATATCAGACAACACCGAGGTGATCCTGCCCAGGTAGTCGCGCCGTTCGAAACGGGTTAGGCCAAATCCCCTTTCAGGGTCAAGCCAGTATTTCTCATCTATGCCCCCCGCAAAATGATTGCGGACAAGCACGACGACGCACAGCCTTCCATCAATCTCCTCTCTCTCCGGCAGGAGTTCAGCTCCTTTCCGGAAGAGGTCTGCAAGCGTCCCCTCCTGATCCTGCCACATCCTCCAGGTGAACAGAAGCGGCATCCTCACTTGGTTCTTCAGATTACCATTCGGTCTGTCCGAGATTATTCCCTGGCGGCCGCGCTCCGTATCTGCGGGGCCGGAGTATGTCCGTCCCTCCCGCCCATCCCATGCAATAATGGAAAGCGATTTGTCGATGCGGCCCCCTACTGGCGTGACATGATGCCTCTGCAGAAACCCCTTGTCGCCTTTCTCTTTCCAGATACAGTCCAGCAGGCCGAACTCGCCGTCGGTAATCGTGGTCTTTCCATCCTGGCCTTCTTCCATCCAACACGGCACGAATTCCAGCTTGCCGTCCGCAGACTCGCTCGCCCGCCCGGGAATCAAGTCATAGTGCACCTCTATGTCGGCTATTCGCTGCGCATGCGCTTCCATCGCAGCGCAAATAGCTTCCAGACCCTCGGCCGCCTCGCCCCAAGCAGGGAAAATCTCTATCTCGACCGGATTGCTGATGGCACGAACCGGCTTCCCCCCCTTGGTCGTCGCCACGGCCACTACTCCTATTCGGACGGTATGACGGCCTGGTGTGAGAACAGTCGTGAACTTCGGCTCAGGTTCTCCTTCTCTGGCCGTCGGGCCCCTTGTCGGCACCCAGCCTGGCGGGGCGTACGGCGCCCCATGCTCCTCCCGAGAGAACAGCCCTGGCCAGCGCCAACGATCGTCCAGCGGGACTTGCACATCAGCTATCTGTTTGCCTGGAGCCAGTAGATTCTCGTCTCCCACCTCAGAGGTTGCGTTAAACCACTCTCCGTCGAATTGCAGCTCAACGCTACCCTGCCCATCAAAGACGCGCAGGTCTTCACGATCGCCCATGTTGCACACATCAGCCCTGAAGGTCGGCACCTCCCCCCCCTGCCAGGCAGTCTTATCCACCCTCAAACTGACCTGCACCCCTTCCACCGCCTCGCCCGAGGCTTCGCCAGTGGCTTTCTCGGCCCGGGCAACCTCTGATTCGCGCTTCTGTCCGAGCGGCAGGGCACAGGCGACGATGAGCGAGATGACGCCCGCTACCACTGTGGCTAGCAGCGCCAGCCGTGACAGGCGGCGGATATGGTCGCGGCGGCGGGACAGGATGGCTTCGACGCGGCGGAGAAACGCGCTCTTGGAGAGCATGATGCCCGCCGATAGCTCCGTCGAGAGTGAACGCCTGGGAAGCTCCTCCGCCAGCCGCGCCAGCATCTTCGCATATGAGACCGGCTCTCCCGTGGCGTCGAGCACGGCGTCGTCACAGGCGGCCTCCGCGAGATTGGATATCTGCCGGCAAGCCAGCCAGACCAGCGGATGGAAGAACAGCACCGCACGCACAAGTGAAGCCAACCCGAGCACCAGGGGATCGCGCCGCTTGACGTGCGCCAGCTCGTGAATGGCTACGGCCCGAAGGTCGGCGTCCGACAGCCCCTGCGCAAGGCCGGCCGGAAGCAGCACCACCGGCCTCAGCGCGCCAAGCGTAAGGGGGCCGAGGATATGCTCGCTTTCCATGAGCCTGGAAGTCCTGGCAAGGCCGAGATGCTCCCGGGCGAATTGAAAGGCCGCGGCCACGCGCGCATCTTCGACCTCCCTACCTCGCCTGACCCAGCCCCTAAGGCGCGCCCTGCCAAGCATTACAAGTGACAGGAACGCCCCTGCGCCGAACACGTAAGCGAGGAACGCGAGCCCCCACGGGTAGTCCAACAGCGAACGCTGTGGCTGCTCCTGCGCGATGGACGGTTCCACAGGGGGGACGGGCGCAGGAGCACTGGACACCGGCGGCGTGGGCGAGAACTCCACCTCAGGCGCAGAGTAGGCGGGCATCACAGGTATCTGCGCCTGAGGCGTCCCGGCCCTCGACGCCGCCCATCCCAAGAGCGGCAGCGCAGGGGCGACCAGAAGCGCCGCCACCCACAGGGCATGCCTCGCCGAGGCGCGCCTGCGCCGCAGTGCAAATGCAATCAGCATCACCGCCGCGAGCAGGATGGACGACTGCCACAGAACCGACAGCAGCACCCGCAGCGTCTCAAACCCCAACCTGTCCAGCGCCTCCCAGAACGTGACCGCGTTCATTCGATCCCCTCCCGCTCATGCTCGGCGATAAGCCGCCTGATCTCCTCTATGTCCCCTTTCCGGACCTCCCGGGTATCCAAGAGCGACGCTACGAGCAGCGCCGCAGAGCCGTCAAACGCGCGCTTCAGCAGGTCCACGAGCATGGACCTTTTCGCCTGCCCCTCGGGCACGGTGGCCCAGTAGACGAACCCCCTCCCCTCCTTCCTGCGCGAGAGGTAGCCTTTGCGCAATAGGATCGAGAGTATCTTCCTCACCGAGCCGTCGGAAAGGTCGCGTCCGGTCTTGCTCAGCCCCTTAAGCATGTCCTCGGTTGTCACCTCCCCAAGGTCCCAGACGATCAGCATGAACTCAAGTTCGACCTCCGTAAGGGTACGCGCGCTGCGGCGTGCCACAGATATCACCTCCGTTAAGTTAGACGCAATGGGCGAGAAATCGTTCTCGTGACCTTTTATAGCACCTGCCCATAGGAATGTCAATAGGTAAAATGAGAAATTCTTCTCGGAAAGCGCGAAGGCCGAAACCCCATCCATCATCAAACCGGGACTTGCGGATCTCGGACCATCAGAATAGAGCTCCAACAGGACCGGATGGAGACCACCGCCCCCGCCAAAGGACGCTCATCAACCACGACGAGCATTGGCCTGTCAGGCACCAACTGGTCCGTGGAAATGCGCCAAACGTATGCCTCCGTAGGCCGGCACCCGCGGAAGAACACATCACCAGAGACCTCGTCCAATGGATACGGATTCCACGGAGACGCCAGTTGTGTCACACCATTGCCGAAGGCCGTTGGCCAGCATCCTGTTACTTGCTGGGGTCTCGAGTTATATGGGCACCTCCCGCCCGGTAGAACCATATGTCAAAGAAGGCAGACTGAGCCCCAACGTAGTAATATCGTTCAAACACATTCCTGAATTCTTCTCCGAAATAGTCCTCCGCTTCATACCAACTGGGCATAACGAAAGGTGTTTCTCCTTTCGGAATCAGCCATATGTTAACTGCTCCCGATCTAAGCTCTTCTAACGTGCTATCCGGGATTTCCAAGCCAGCCTTCCGCATATCCATCAGTGCTGCAAAGTCCAATAAGTAAGGTTGTCCCTGGAAGACGAGCAGTGGACGGGAATAGGTATAGCGGTACCCGTTGCCAGAACCGAGTCCCATGCTGATTTTCATGCCTGGGTAGTTCCGAAGGATTGTCCTGAGGTCAGCGCAAATCGAAACGGCCCGAGGGCGAGCGCTAAGCGCTGCGGAGACATCCTTCTGCACGCAACACAGGCTCAAAACGAAAACTGTCAAGCAGAAAGACAAAGAGATGACGGCCGTGAACTTCTTCCAAAGCCCCTCGCTACACGGTTGACCATTTGCGTTCGTGCCGTGTTCAGAAGCCACGGCAAATACGATGTACGGCAAGAAAGGCATAAAGTGGTGCGGCCCCGCACCAGGTTTGCAGGCGATGATCGTAACCGCCAGAAGACTTAGCACGGAGGTACAAAGCACGAAAACGTTTCTCCCAATCATCTGTTTCAGCCGTCCTACGGCAAAATGCGTCCGGTACGCAATGAGGCTCACCAAGGGTATGCTCAGAAAAGCAATCCATTCCACGTTATGCAATAACTCGCCCTTCTTAAGCCCCTGCATCGACGCAGCACGGAGCCACACAATCATGTTGTGCAATGAAACATTGGGAAGCAAATAAGGCGCATAGCCCACCATCAGCGCAAGAAGGCCGGCTAGCACTACGGCAGCATATCGGCGGCGATCAAGCATCACACCCAGTGCCGGAGCGATGTAGAACACACCGTGGATTTTCAGATTGACAGCGACACCGATGGCTAGCCCGCAAAGGGTAGCTGACAGTGCCCAAGAACGGGTGGTCAGGGCACAGAGAGCCAGCGCGGAGCAGAGGACGAGGTAGGGCTCGGGGCGCGGCCAGAATGCTTTGTGCCGAAACATGAGGAGTAGTGCGACAAAGCACCCGGCCCAGACACCAGCTCTACACCACTTCCCGCGACGCCGCAGAGCCAGATAGGTTAGGCCAACTGCACCCAAGCCTGCGAGTGCCCCTCCCAGTTTTGTGGCGAAAGTACTCGGCCCTATCAACTTGAAAAAGAACGCTGGTACCAACCAGGTAATCGGGCCGTACAGTAGAGAATACCGTGCGGCGGAGTCTATCCCGTGATACAAGGGCCCGCCGCGGTCGAACACGGCAGAGACGCATGCGATCTGAGGCTCTGCATGATCAAGAAACACCGGCGACAAAAGGTAGACAACAGCCCATAGGGCAAAACCGAGTAGGTAGATTGCGCCGATGTACCGCGCTGTGCCGATGCCTCGGAGCTCGTAAGACCCCTGCAAGGCCGATGTCACGACCCCCAAAACGATTCCAACAAGACAGACGAATACGAAAGGATGGTTAAACGCAAACCAGTGAACATTATTAGCGGTGCCCGGGACCGTCCATACCAGCAGAAAAAACACTGAGCATCCAGCGGCGGTAGCGACCGCCGCCTTATGCTCCGGGGAGCATTCCGCCCTTAACTTACGTATTATCGTCGGCATCGGAGGCCCCCTCTGTTCCGTAGGATTGGAATAACTCTCCCCATGGGCTTCCCATGAATGCTCTGGCTCGTCCCTTGCCCTTCAAAGGATACCAGTACCGGTCGTGGTAGATGATGCTGGCGAGGTAAGACCAGGTGACGCCTTCCAGTTGCCAGGGCGTAGTAGAGCAAGCGGGGAACCAGCGGTGCCAGCTTATGTTGACTTTGAGCGCCGTTGGCGCAGACGGATCAAGCTCTTCCTCGTAGCCGGCAAGATGCATAAGTTCGCCATAGTCCGCCAGGACAGTATCCGGACCCGTTTTCAGAATGGCGACTTTTGATTCACCCATGGGCCGAAAGCCTTGAGAAACGTCCCTCGATCACATTTCGCCTAATGGCCCGCGAGTCTTCATCCTGCTGGCGCCGCGTTCAGGACACCGCACACCCGTGGGCCAACCGATGTTGATTCACTTAACGGCTCCGCAGTGTTGGAACCGACCTTCATCAGCACATTGGCCGAAGCGTTGAGCACCACCCTTGTGACAAGCGCCATCCATTCTATCATGACAGCCGCCGTCCTTGAAGCGCCTCCCAAGACGTGACGGCGTTCATTCGATCCCCTCCCGCTCATGCTCGGCGATGAGCCGCCTGATCTCCTCTATGTCCCCTTTCCGAACCTCCCGGCTATCCAAGAGCGACGTTGCGAGCAGCGCCGCAGAACCGTCAAACGCGCGCTTGAGCAGATCCGCGAGCATGGACCTTTTCGCCTGCCCCTCGGGCACCGCAGCCCAGTAGACGAACCCCCTCCACCCCCGTCCCGCGGGAGGGCACCGTCCGCAGTGCCAATCTGTCAAGACTGCCGCAAGAGGTTACTGCAGAACCCAGTTTCGCGGCGGCCGTCAGGTCCAGAGGTGCCGCGGCTCGCCCATCCCTCAGCGCAGGTTCACGCGGAGTGTCCCCGTCAATTCGCCTTCCACTGCGGCTCGAAGCCGATGGTGTCGATCCAGTAGACGGCCTCACCACCCGCGGCCTGGCTGATCACCAGGTTATAGCCTTCGACGGGCATGCCGTCGAACGGGCAGTCGAGGGCGAACTCACGCCACTCTGTGTCGACCCCAGCGTCGAGCGTGAAGACAGGAAGCACTATGTCTTCGGGCTTGATGTCCGGCGTGCCCGCATACTGGCGACGGAGCATGTCGACGATGGGCCAACCCCAGTTCGCCGGCGGCGCCCCCACGACCTTCACCTGAATCGTCGCCGGCCTGTCCGCCTTGAGCCACAGCGTCAGCCGATGGCCGTGTTCGGGCACGTGGCCGAGCTTCATCGAGACCACCGCTTTCGGATCGTCGACGCGCAGGCTCTGCGCGCCCCCCTGCTTCTCATTCGTGTCGGGCTTGCCTGGGACCGGCGTGCCGTGGCGCTCCAGGAACACCATCTCCTCCGGCGAGAAGTCGGTGACCAGGACGGTGCTGAAGTTCTGCTTCGCCGTAGGGTCGGTGATCCCGAGCTTGTCCGGCTGGACGGCGATCGGAATCGTGGACGTGACGACGCCGCGCTCGTCGGTAATGTTGCCGTAGGCGAGCAGCTCGAAGCCAGGCTCGAAGACAGGGATCTCCGCGCTTGCGGTCCGGCCGTCGATCTTCGCCGGGATCACATAGTGATAGCGGTAAACCCAGCAATGCCACGGCCGCACCGCGCCGTAGCTGACGACGAGCTCGGCCTTCGTGATCAGGTTGTCGCCCGTCCAGTCCCATGACGCGATGAGCTTCCCATCGACGTTCTTCGCCGTCATCTCGCCCGGCTGATTGTAGGGCTTGCGGGTTTTGGTGAGGTAGACGTCGAACCAGTCGATGAGCATCTGGTCAACGTTTACCGGCAGAGCGTGTGCCCAGTTGGGGACGATAGCCATCCGTTTCTCGCCGATTGAGTCCTTGTAGGTCTGGACAGCGGCGGGCAGGTAGTGCCAGTGGTCATTCGCGGCGATGCCCCAGAGGAACGCGACCTTCTTCTGCCGGAGCCGCCACGCCGGGTCAATCGTCCCCCGCCAGATGCCGACCTCGTCGGTGGTGCGGAGCTGGGTGAATTGCGGATAGTTGGTGCCGAGGTAATGATTGCCGGTGGTGAAGAAGGACATGCCGGCCTTGACGCGCGGGTCGGCGCCCGCAATCAGCGACGAGAAGAGGCCGCCATACGAGGTGCCGCCGACGCCGATGCGCTTCCCGTCGACCTCAGGGCGCTGGGTCATGTAGGTGATGCCGCGCATCTGCGCGATTGCCAGACCGGTGAGGTTGCCGCGCTTGGCATCCTCCGTCGTGAACCGCGCAAAGGAGTTGTAGACGTCATGGGGCAGCGTCACATTGAGGGCGAAATAGCCCTTCTTGGCGAAGACCTTGGGCCAGTAGTCGCTGGCGGGGTACATGCCGCCCTGGCTCCAGAAGACGGCTGGAAGGTTTCTGCCGCCCTTGGGGTAGGCCAGGATGCCGTAGATCCGTGCTGCCTTGCCGTTCCAGACGCCGGCGGTGTACTCGACCTCTTCCACGACGACGCCTTCAGCCTCGGCAGTCGAGAGCACCTTGGCATCGAGCGGGTCATTCATGATCCTGTCGAAGTCAAAGATCGGGTCCTCTACGATGGCCTGCCGCGGCGCCACCGTTGCGCACGACGCCGCGAGCAACATGATCAGCAATCCAGCTACTGCAAGTGGGCGACTCATGGCAGCATCCTTCCCCTATTGGACGAGCTATCCACACGCTCCGCCGGTGCGCATCAGAACCCATTCAAAACGGATTGAAGATTGCCCTTTACGCAGGAGTGTACTGCCCGTCCCGACGGCGGTCAACCCACTTCCGCGGACACTGGCTTCCCGGCAGCACCCAGGGAGTGGGACAGAACATGGTCCTTGCTTGCGAACTGCTCATCGGGTCTTGCCTGGGCGGCAACATAACGCCGATCGGGGCATCGGCCAACGTCGTCGCTTACGGCATGCTGCGCAGGATGGGTGAGCCAACCAGCTTCGTGGGGTTCGTCAAGATCGGCCTTCCCTTCACCCTGGCCGCGACGGCTGCGGCCAGCCTCTTCGTATGGATCGTCTGCACGTGACACACCTCTCCCTCAGCCCCGCTGCGGCCTCACGCTTGACACAGCCCACGCCGACCGCTACAGTGGTAACAATTGCAAAGGTCGAACGAAACTGGACTTAGCGGAGTTATCCAGTGGCGGTCAAAGACATCTACGACAGAGCATGCGAAGCCGTCAACATGGGCAACTACGACTACGGCATCGAGCTCTACCGCCAATTGCTGAAGATCGAACCGGAGTACCCCAACGCGCGGGCGCTGCTTAGGGGAACCGAGCGGCGGCGTCTGGAGACGCTAGGTGGGTCGTTCGTGGACGGTGTCGTGCGGCAGATAGCCGCGCTGCGGCCCAGGTTGAAGGCCATGTTTCAGTTCAAGAACGCCCAGCAGCAACTCGAGTGCATGGAAGACTGTCTGGAGCACACCCCAGACAGCATCGGCGCGCTTCACGCGGCAGGACAGGCTGCATGGAAGGCCGGACTATACGAATCCGCCATCACGATCTTCAAAGACATCCTGACGCTCCGGCCCAACAACAAGAAGGCCATGCGCATTCTCGCACAGGTGCTTGAAGAGAACGGACAGGCCAACGAAGCTGCAAATGTGCTGAGGGCGCTTGCACCCCTCCAGCCGTATGATCAAGAACTGCAACGCAGGATCAAGAACCTGGCGGCGCTGGATCATATGCAGGCCACCGGCATGGAGCAGGCTGCTAGTTTCCGCGACCTGATCCGCGACAAGAACGCCGCGCAGGAGGGCGTCCGAAGGCATAGAACGGCATTTGAACGGCGCGAGGAACTGATCAGGGAAGCCCACCAGGCGCTGGAAAAGGAGCCCGACAACGTGTCCAGGATCGCGGGTCTGGTGATGCTTTACCGGCAGCAGGGCCTCCCGGAAGAGGGTCTTCGCCTGCTCGAGGAGGCCGGCCAGCGCCTGCCCGACAACTATGAGATTCGGGAGCTGTCGGGCGACCTGCAATTGCAGATGCGTGAGAATGAGCTGCGTGAGATCAACGACAACCTGAAAAAGGATCCCGGCAACGAAGATCTGCTCAAGAAGAAGCGCAAACTTGAGCCGGAGCGGAATGAATTCGCTGCACGGGAATACGCGTGGCGCGTGAAAGAACATCCCACCGACCACGGGCTGCACCTGAAGCTCGGTCAGGCACTGCTGGCAATGAAGAACTACGACGGCGCCATAGCTGCGTTCCAGATCGCTGTCCGTGACCCCGGACTTGAGGTGGAAGGGGCCACTATGCTGGGGCAATGCTTCACGGCAAAAGGGCAGCACGACCTGGCTGTCGAACAGTACAATAGAGCGATCTCAAGCCGACCTCAACTTGATTCGACCGGCATGCAGCTTTACTACCTGCTCGCTTCTGCCCTCGAACTCATGGGCGACAAGGAGCAGGCGCTAAAGATCTACAAGAGGCTCTACAGCAACGATATCTCTTTCCGAGACGTCGCCCAGAAGGTGGACGCGCTGGGCAAGTGATCCTGGCCGGCATCCGTGCCGATCGAAACAAGAGAACCCAAGGAGACCCCCAAATGCCACACAGAGCATCAGCAACAAAAGCCTTGCGACAAGGCAAGAAGCGCCAGCAGTGCAACAAACCGGTCAAGAGCAGGCTGACAACGGAAACGAGGAGCTTTGAACGTGCCGTGGAAAGAGGCGACGCCAAGGCGGCACAGGGACAGTTGAACCTTCTCACCAAACTCCTGCAGAGAGCAGCCATCAAGGGCATCATCAAGGCCAACACCGCCGCGCGCCGGCAGGCCCGTTTCCAGAAGCAACTTAACGGCATAAGCGCGGCCAAGGGCTGAGCGGCGGCACCAATGTATGCCGGGCCTTCCAGGCCTAGAAAGCCGCAAGGGCGGCCAGCGGGGGGCAGCGATGACATTGCCGGCTCTCGGCTCAGACGCCCCGTTGCGCACGGCATCAGGTTTGAGATCGCCGTCAAGTCAGGTGCGTGGCGCGGATGAATTCCTTCAGCCGCTGCTCGATGTGGCGCCGCGAGATGCCGCAGAGTCCCACCGTCGCGAAATCCTCAATCGCAAATGCTGCCATCACCGTTCCGTACGCCAGTGCCTTGCGAAGGACCTTCGGAGTCGGATCGCCGCTGGCGGCAGCGTAGCCCATCAGCCCCCCCGCAAACGAGTCGCCCGCCCCTGTCGGGTCAATCACGTTCTCAGTGGGGAATCCCGGCAGAACGAACACCCCTTCGGGACCCATGAGCAGCGCGCCGTGCTCGGCCTTCTTGATCACGCAGCAGCCCGGCCCCTGCTCACAAACCCATCTGGCAGCCCTCAGAAGGTTATCATCCCCGCTTAACTGGCGCGCCTCGGCATCGTTCAGGATCAAGGCGTCCACGTTCCGCAGAAGCTCTATCAGCGCCGGCCTCTCCATCTTGATCCACAGGTTCATCGTGTCCGCCATGACGAACCGGGCCGCAGGCACCTGCCGCCGCACGTAAAGCTGCGTGTGCGGAGAAGCGTTGGCCAAGAACACGAACTCGGAGTCCTTGTACGCGTCCGGAACCACGGGGCGGAAGTCCTCGAACACGTTAAGCTGCACCTGGCGCGTCTCGGCCTCGTTCATCTGCCCTCGGTAGACGCCCTCCCAGCGGAACGTGCGCCCGTGAGCAACTGTCAACCCATCCAGATCGATGGGCCGGCCCTCAAGAAGCTGGCGGTACTCCGGCGGGAAGTCCTCGCCAACCACACCCACAAGACGCACCCGCGAGAAGAGCGACGCTGCAAGCGAGAAGTACACCGCCGAGCCGCCCAGAACGGACTCGACCTTGCCGAACGGGGTCTCAATCGTGTCGACGGCAACCGAACCGACCACCAGGACCGACATCCCCTTGCGCTCCCAAATGGCAGGAATAGCGTAGCACGGAGTGAGTCTATGGGAAAGGCAGCCTTTTCGTCAAACAGGGACGGCCCGCCCGTCACTGCAACCCGTCCAGCGGGTCGAACAGGGGAAGCTGCGCGGATACCGGCGGAAGGCGGTAGCCGTCGAGGAGCTTCTTGAAGGCCGGATGGTCGGGCATGCAGCGGGCGTCGAGAACCACTGCGCCGTGCCGGACAAGTCGCTCCAGCGCACGGCGGTTCGCAACGCTCCCCCTTGCACTTGCGACGAACAGCGGCTTCCTCATTCGCAAGGCCGTCACGCACCCGTGCCACGTCCCACCGCTGTCGCGTGGCTCGAAGGCGACGACCGCCTCCGAGGCCGCAACGATGGTCTGGTTGCGGATCAGCGCATACCGCTTCTTCCACCCTTCGAACGGCGGGAACTGTCCGAGCAGACACCAGCGTCCCGACAGGAACTCCTCCTCGGCGATGCCGCGCCACCTGAAGCGTCCTATGCCGACTGGTGGCACCACCACCGTGGCCCCTCGCCCGATAGCGCCCTTGTGCGCGGCCGTGTCAATCCCAACGGCGGCGCCGCTGACAACTGCAACGCCAGCCGCCGCCATCTCGCCCGCAAAGGACTCCGCCGCGGCAACGGCCGCCTCCGACGGCATGCGCGAACCCACCACCGCAATGCTCGGACGAGCCAGTATCTCCGGCTCGCCCAAAACGAACAGAACCGGCGGCGCCGACTCCCGGAGCGATTCTAGGATGCGGGCAGGATAATGTCGCGAACCCTCGAAGACGGGCTGCGCCTCAACGCGCGCCAGCCAATCCAGGACAGCCTGGCCGCCCAGCAGCGGCGATTCCAGGCCGGCGATAACCGAGGCAACCTTACGTGCAATGCCAAACGCCCCCTCCAGCTCCGCGGCCGGGAGCCTGAGGGCATCACTGAGCGAGATGCCGCGCGCTTTGGCACCCGCCATGACCTTGCGAATGCTGGCCGGGCCCACCCCCTCGGTGGAAACCAGACAGATGAGGCAGAACTGATCGGGCTCGTAGCTCTCACCATCCATTTCGGGCGCTCACTCTTCTCGTCGCTGTCGTCCGCACCCTTCAGGAACGGAGCGTCACCACCCTGGGGCGCCGCTATCGTTCTCGTCCCTGTCAGTACTCTCGCTGCAGCAGCGGCCGCAGGCTGCCTGCGTTTCTGCCACACGCCACCCTTTCATGCAGGCTGAGGTCACTCGATTGTGAGAACGACTCGACCGAACCCTCGCCCCCAATGGCTCCGTAGGTCACAGACGCTCTTCAATATCGTTGCGCACGATGTCCACAATTGCCTCCAGGGTGTCCATGACCCCTTCCCCGTTGACGGCGTTTGCCTCGAACTCGAGCACGCCGTGATGGTTGAGGGTGGCGCGCAGCTCAGCGAGCGGCAGCGCGTCGGGGGCATTGCGCCAGTTGTACTGAATGACGTGCGGAACGTGCTCCAGGCTCAGGTCGTTGCGTTCCAGATTCTCCTGCAGGTTTTCGAGCGAATCCAGATTAGCCGCCATCCGGTTTTTTCTCGAGTCCGCCACGAAGACGACGCCGTCGGCGCCTTTCAGCACGAGCCGCCGCGCGGTGTTGCACATCGCCTGCCCGGGAACGGTGCACAGGTTATAGGTGACGCCAAACCCCTTGACCTTCCCGAACCTGACGGGCAGCACGTCGATGTAAAGCCCGTCTGCTCCCGTGACGGTAAGCGCAATGAGCTTCCCCCTGTTCTCCTGCCCGATGTTGTTGCAGATGAAGCGAAGATTCGCGCTCTTGCCGGACAGACCGGGACCATAGTAGACGATCTTGGCCCCGACCTGCCTCTTCTTGACATGTATGCTCGGCATGGAATCTTAGGAACAGCGATGCGCGGCACTGTGCCGCACGGGAGGATCTGCCACGGCAACTGGGCCGCACTCCACCAACCTTATCATGTTAGGCGGAGGGCGCCGATTTGACAAATGACTTACGGGTGCGCACCGGCCTGAGCCGCCGGTCAGCGGCCTAACCCCATGTGGTCTCGCAACCGGTGGCGAAAACTGCCGGCCCAGGAGGAGCAGACCTTCCCGCAGGCACCTAATCGCATGGACATGGCAGAAAGGCAGGCGCGTCTAAAGGGTCTCCTGCGCCTGGTGCCACCGCTTCGGGGCTACATCAAGCGGCCCCAAGCCTGTCGCACTGGCTCGCAGCTCTACCATCTGGGACAGCCGTCGAGGCGGAGAATATCTGGCGCACCAACGCGGGCGGCACTACCGAGCGCATCGGCGTCTCGCCGACCACCACGCCGCCGAGCACGTACCGACGCCGCACCCGCCCGCCGACGGAGCAGGTCAACTCGTAGGGAATGCTGTCCACCAGCGAAGCCATCTCCTCCACGCTGATCCTGCTCCCGCCCTGCTCTCCGTAGATCACCACTTCATCGCCCGTACAAGCACCGGGGACATCCGTGACGTCAACAAGGGTCTGGTCCATGCACACCCGCCCGACAACCGGAGCGCGGCGGCCGCGCACGAGCACCTGCCCTTTGTTGGAGTACTGCCGCAGAAATCCGTCGTGATAGCCGATCGGGAGGGTGGCAATCACAGAGTCCCGCCGCGCCGTGAACGTATGACCGTAGCCCAGTTTCTCACCCGCGGAGACAGTCTTGCAGAACGAGACGCGGCTGTGCAGGGACATAACAGGCTGGAGCTGAATCCCGCACTCGCCGTGGGTCTTGGGGTGCAGGCCGCAAAGGATCAGCCCAGGGCGCACGCAGTCCAGGTGCGCCTCGGGCATGCGCAACGTGGCGCAGCTATTGGCCATGTGAAGCAGCGGCATCCGGAGACCCGCCGACTCCAGCGCGCCGATCACCCATTTGAACCGGCGAAGCTGCTCTCGCGAGGTGCTCAGGTCCTCGGCGTCGCTGCAGGCGAAGTGGCTGAAGATGCCGCTAAGCCTCACGTTGGGCAGCCGGGAGATGCGCAGAATGGCTTCGGCCGCCTGCTGGTAGAGGATGCCCACGCGCCTCATGCCGGTGTCAACCTTCACTTGGACATCGGCCACCGTCGCGCTCGCAACCGCTTTTTCGGAAAGCCGCCGGGCGAATCCTTCTTCCACAATGCACGCGGATATCCCGTATTCAAGGATCTCCTCTATGTCCTCCTCGGGGACGGCTGTGAGCAAGATGATGGGCTTTCTGATGCCTGCGTCCCTGAGCTCTACCGCTTCCTCGGTCATGGCGACGCCGAACATGTCGGCCCCGGCCATGCTCATCACCTTGGCCACGGCCGGCGCGCCGTGGCCGTAGGCATCGGCCTTCACGGCGGCGCAGATCTTCCTGTCGCCTATCAGGCGCTTCACAGCCTGCACATTGTGCGCTACTGCATCAAGGTCTATGCGGGCAAAAGTGGGTCTGGGCATCGGCTCCTCCAACGATATGCTCACTGGGCTGGCGGACGCACACCAAAGGAAAAGTATAAAGAGTCCGATTCGCCGAAATCAATCCTGGAGGCCGCAAAACCGCCTGAAAGGCTCACGCGAGCGAATACGAGCGAGGTAGCGCCACCCGCGCTTCTCGACATGAAGCCAAAATATCTCCAGCCCCGAGCGACCCCTGCGTCGCACCGGCCGCCGCTGGCGAACATCGGCCCGCACGCCGAGGGGCGCGCAGCGAAGTGACTTGTAGTCATGCAGCACCACATGTATCATACGTTGAGTTCAGCCGCAGGCACCTGGCATCGTCCTGCGCGAGACAGTGTGCGCTGCGGTTCCTGTAACAGGCGTCACGTACCATCCAAGAATGCTACGACCCTGCCGAGCTATACTTGCCGCGCTGTGTTTCGCGGCTGCCGCGTGCATGCTTGACACCGCCGGCTCAGAGCCACCCTCCCCTGCAGACCTGCTGCGGCTGTCCGAGCGAGAGATTGACGGTGGGGAGGCGCTGGTTGTCGAGAACGCCTTCTACGAGCTCACATTGAGGCCCGGGAACGGCGCCACCATCAGTTCACTGCGGTTCGGCGTGGGTCGCAGGAGGGAGCTCACGTTCTGGAACCCCCTGACGCCGGCCGGCCTGTTGCAGGAAACACACACCGCTGACGTAGCCTTCAAGCTCGCCGACCGCGAGACCAACTCCAACCGGATAGTGCTGGCCTTCGAGGGCGGGGAAGCGCCCCTCGAGGTGCGGAAGGTATTCGAGTTCCAGCGCGATAACCCTTGCATAAAAGTGACCCTGTTCTTCGAAAACCGCTCGCCGTTTGCGCTCGGTGGCGCCGCCGCGCCGGGCGTCTCGAGCATGATGCTGCCCGCAGATGGCAAGGCCACAGGCCGAGAGTACTATTGCCTGGATCGCGGGCGCGGCGCCGAAGCCATCACGTCGGCCGCAGTCCTCGCGCAACTGAATCCCCTTCCCGACAGCGACGACGTGCTCAACTGGCTGGCCGTGACGGAAGCGGTGACGCGCATGGGACTGGGCGTGGCATTCCTGGACGACGCCGCTCGGCACCCCTCGGCGCAAAGAAACCCCGACGGCACGATCATGATGCACTGGCGCTACGGGCCCATTCCGGCGCATGGCAGCTTGCGTGCGGAACTGCTGCTGGTGCCGCTCCAAGGGTTCGCGGCAGTCAGCGCCCTCAACAGCACCTTCGTTGCCGACACCGTTGCGGCGGGCAACGCGCAGAACGGCTTGATCATATCCCTGCAGCTCATGCCGCTGCGCTCTGACATGGCGGACGTGTCCATCACCACCCGGGCTTACCGCGCCGACGGCACCGAGACGCAGCCTTTTGAGACCCTGCTGTTCGAGAGCATCGCTGCTGGTGAGCAACAGACCGGAAAGGTCGTCTTGCCGCCACAGGCCGACACCCTGTCGTGGCTCCAGCACGAACTCTATCAGGAAGGCAAGAAGGTCGGACAGTTCGCCGTGTCTCTGAGTCCCAACGCGCGGCCGCTTTCCGCTCTCAAATCCGAGCTGCCCCCGGCCCAGGTGGAAGCCCCGACGGAGCAGGCGATCGGCCAGGCAGACGACTACCCGAAGGCGGCGCTCGCAGCGGAGCGCTATGGGTTCGTTGTGCGCCGGTTGCAGGGCGAACTCGTGCGTCCCGATGCAGGCCCACTCTACATCGCGCTGACCTCAGGCGAGAAGGAGACCCTCTTTTTCGGCATCAGTGCGCCGTCTGCACTCGAACGGCTGAGGGTAAGCATTGCCGCAGCGGCAGAGGAGGCGCTGCCCATCTCGCCCACCGCCGCGTATCTGTGGTCAGTGCGACAGGGCGCGAAAGGATCGGCCGACATGGTGCCGTTCGAAGAGTGCGAGGTCCAGCCTGGCGGCACCGTGTGGATCGCCGTCACCTTCGACGCTTCCGAGCTGGCGCCCGGGCGCCATGCGGCGCGGCTGTTCATCGAGGGCGGCAACGGGGAGCCCTTCGAACTGCCCATCGTTGTGGACGTCTCCGCTTACCGGCTAAGCCCCTCCACCGGATTCGCCCTGTGGTTCGTAGACACGGATCCCTCGGCGGACGATGTCAAGCCAGCCGTGCTGCTGAATCTCAGCGTTTACACCGTGAGCGCCCTGAGTCTGCCGTTGCGAAGCGACGCTTCAGCGAAGTCGCTTGCCTCAGCCGAGAGCCAGGCGCAGGCATGCCGTCTGGACATGCTCGGGTTCTACGCGCCGGGCGGTGCTGTGGGTACGGCGGAGCGGACAGTAGAGGGAGGCTTGCTCGGTGCAGCATTCCTCCCGGCGCCAAAGCCCGGATGGCTGCTATGGTCCGGCTCGGACGACCTGACAGGCATCCAGCGCCTTCGTGAACTCGGCTTTGAACCCGCCGTGGCGCTTTCGCAGCTCCCAGAGCCTACAGAGACCCAGCAGGGCGAGCCGCGGAACGGGCCGAAACACTGGCTAGTCGAGGCGGGATGCGCCCTTGGGGCCGTGCCTGCCCTGGTTCAGCAAGGGCGCATTCGACCCGAGGACTCCGTTTGGATTTACCTGGATTTGTGCGAAAGCGATTGGGTACAGGCCGCAGCGGAGGTCCGGAGCGCGTTCTGGGCTGCCGCCTGGCAGGGGCTTGCAGGCGCCGCCGTCCGCTGCCCGCAGCCCCCGGCGTCAGCGGACAGACAGTCGGTCCTCTGGCACATCCTGCGAGACGCCAGAGAGGAGGCCGCTCTGGCAGCGGAAGCGCTCCAGGAGGGCGATGCGCTCCTCAACGTCCACCTTGAAGGCGAACGCCTGAACCTGAATCGGGCCGGGGCACTTGAGGATCTGAGGACGCTGGTCGGTTGGGAGAAGGACTGCCTGGTGCGGATTGAGAGCGAGAGGCTACCGTTCCGAAACGTGCTGCGGGCCCGCGCCGGGCGGAATCCCCCCGGCTCATCCGTGGCGGGGTTCCACGCAGCGAAGAGGCGTGCTCTCACCTTCCACGCGCGTGCGCAGGAGCTTCTGGCCAGTGGCGAGCCGACCACCAACCTCTATTGGCGCGGCGTTCCGTTGCTGGAGAACGGGCAAGTGTGCTGGGCGATCGTGGCGACGGGCACTGGGCGATCCGCGGAAGCGGCCAGGGCTTTGCAGAAAAGGATTGAAGCGCGGGCGGGCGGAACGATCCCCATCCTGGGCGAGTTCCCAGACCTGGAGGCCGTGGGCGGCGTTGAACAGCCCCGCCTGATCTGGCTCATCACCGACGAGGAGATCCCCGAAAGCCTTCCCCAGGCGGTGCGCGACGCAGCAGCCGCTGCCGGGGATGGTCTCATGCGAGTGGTTGAGACGGCGAGCGGCACAGCGGTGGCCGTCCTGGGAGCGCAAGCGGATTTACAGGCCCTGGAGCGGAGCTTCCTCACGCGAAGCACGCTCTACCGCCGGGCCGGCGACGTGAAATGACGCCTCGGCGCAGGCCGCTTCAACGCCGCACGAAGCGAATAAGGAGACAGTATGATCTTCTGCGGCATTGACGTCGGGACCCAGGGCGCCCGCTGCGTGATGGTCACTGGGCAGGGTGAGGTGGTCGGCGAGAGCGCGTGCCCGTTTCAGAAGCTCGCTGCCGAAGGATTGCCCGAGGGATGGTTTGAGCAGGAGCCCGAGCACTGGCTGACCGCCGTCCGGAGCGTCGTGCACGGCGCGTTGACGATGCTCGAGAAGGTCGGTCAGTCCCCACGAGCCGTAAGGGCAATCAGCGTCACGAGCACCAGCGGCACGCTCTGTGCGCTGGACGACGACGGCCGTCCCGTCGCACCTGTCATCATGTACAGCGACTCGCGCAGCACAGATGAGGCCGCCGCCGTGCAGGCCGCAGGGGCCGCCGTAGCCTCGTCTCTCGGGTACAGGTTCGGCACCTCGTTCGCCCTGCCCAAGATACTGTGGTTGAAGAACCATTGGCCGGACCTGTTCGCCGCGGCGAACGTCTTCGTCTCGCCAACGGATTTCATCATAGGATACCTGACCAAGAGCTGGCGCAGGACAGACCAGACCAACGCACTGAAGTACGGCTATGACTTGATTGAGCAGAGGTGGCCGGAGTTCATCGAGAAGGAGCTCGAGATCCCGCGCCAGACCCTGCCCAACGTGCAGATGACGGGGCAAAGGGCAGGCGACCTGGCTGCCGACAGCGCCACCGAACTCGGCCTCCCCATCGGGACGCCGGTGGCCGCGGGGCTGACGGACGGCTGCGCGTCACAGATATCCAGCGGCGCCGTGGCACCCGGTGACTTCAACACAACCATCGGAACCACGCTCGTGATCAAGGGCGTTACTCAAAAGCTACTGCTCGACCCGCAGGGACGCATCTATTGTCACAAGCACCCGGAAGGCTGGTGGCTCCCAGGCGGCGCAAGCAACACCGGTGCGGAATGCCTCGAGGCGGAGTTCGAGCCTGCCGACAGGGACCGCCTCAGCGCAACGGCGCTGGAGTATAGCCCGACCTCACTCGTCTCCTACCCTCTTGTGGGACGAGGCGAGAGGTTCCCCTTCCAGAACGCTGATGCGCAGGCATTCCTGCTCGGTGAGCCCAAGAGGCCGGAGGAACGCTTCACGGCGCACCTGGAGGGCGTTGCCTGCCTGGAGCGGCTGGCCTTCGAGACGATGGAGGAGCTTGGCGCGGAGGTGGGTGAGCGCATCTACTCGGCGGGTGGGGGCGCCCGGAGCGATGCGTGGCTTCAGATCCGGGCCGACATGCTGGGCCGGACCGTGCTGCGGCCGATGGTGACAGGCGGCGCGATGGGCGCGGCCATCGTGGCAGCGGCGATGACCGAGTTCAAGGGCCTCACGGACGCCGCGCGGCAGATGGTGAAGATCGAACGCGAGACACCCCCGCGCGCTGACATGACGGCTGCGTATGACGAGAAGTACGGCAAGTTCCGAGAGGAATGCCGCCGGCGGGGGTACATCCGGTGAGGCGTAAGCAGTAAGTAGCAAGTAGTGAACGGCCAGTGAGCAGTCAGCGGGCAGCAAAGAAGTCGCAGGCAAGTCACCTCCGCCTGCGATGGGGATCCGATGAGTTCAAGGAAGAGCCCGCGGCGAGGTCAGATCTCCTCTTCCATGCGTTCGAGCTTGAAGACGACAGGGCGCATCCCGTCCGTGCAGCAGGCCACCGTAGTCCCCGGTCGTTTCATCCAGAAGTAGTTCGCGCCAGCCCTGAGGCCGCTGATATACCTGAAAAGGTCCACAAATGCGCCCTGGCAGAATCCCTGCGGACAATCACTCCCATCGATTATGAACTCGTCGCCGACCTCGAACGCATCGCAGACGGGTTCCAGCCAATCCGCCTTTCCCATATCCTGGTCGGGGTGGATGGTGCGCATGTCCACCTTCCTCACCACGGTGACCTTGACCTTCTTGGGCTTCGCATCAGGCATTCGACTCCACCTCCATTGGGGAGAGGACGGACTTGTCCTTCACGGCACCTCGAGCAATCCTACAACCGTCAGCAGCTCGGTTCAACACGACGCCCTGCCGACGACGAGGACGGCCCTCCTTCGCCAAGGCTGCGGAGGGCAGGGCGAGGAGGACGAGCACGATACACAACGGCTCATCGAGCACCGCTGACTGCTCACTGTCCGTTCACCGCTCCCTTCGCCGTTCGCTGCCGCGGGCCGTCACTGGTAGTCCACACGCGCCTTCAATGGTTTGACCTATCAGAGAAGAAGCGGTACATTACGGTGGACGGGGCAGGCCGGAACAGGAACCCCAAGACGCGAGAAGTCGGAGAGTCTATCCCGCTGCAGCATTACACTGGGAGCAGAAACCACATGGGTATCAGCCAGCGCAAGAAGAAAGCGAACCGATTGAAGCGGAGAAAGAAGGCCAATATCTTCAGGAAGAAGGCGTGATCGCTGCAACTATGCAGTGCACAACAAGGGAAGGCGCGTCGCTTTGGCGCAAACGGCGGTCGAGGGTTGCGGCGAGTGTTGGCCGTAGAGCGCAGCGTCTGGCGCACACATACGCCGCATAGCGAGGGGTGTCGCCTGCCCTCCTGCGAGGAGCTTTCTTGGCGGGCTCTGATCAGCGGCGGCTCGGCCTCATCCGGGACTGCCTGCGCCGGCGGGTCTGCACATTCGCCTGCGGGGTCCGGACGTGGCGTCACAGCTCACCGGGCTGTTCACCACCGTCTCTTGCCCCCGCCTTCCACTTGACATTTCAGCGGGGTTGCCCTACAAACGCTGACCTACTGTAGGTAACTCTGAAGCCGTTTCCAGCGCTCCTGTGGGGGTTTGGAGGCCACTGGCTGGTTCGCACTCACAGGCACCGAGCCAACCAATGACGGGAGGGAGACAACTCATGGTAAAGAAGGAAGTGAACGTCGGGATGATCGGCGCCGGGTTCATGGGCAAGGCGCACAGCTTCGGTTACCAGAACTGCGGTCCCATCTGGCGGCCGAAGTGCAAACCTGTAATGAAGTGCATCGCCGACATGCGCAAGGTGGCCGCCAAGGCCGCCGCCGAGCAGTACGCCTGGCAGGAATACTCAACCAGCTGGCGCAAGATGGTCGCGCGCGATGACATTGATCTCGTGGACATCAGCACGCCTAACGTGGCGCACGTCGAGCAGGCCGTGGCAGCGGCTAAGGCGGGCAAGGATATCCTGTGCGAAAAGCCGCTGGCAATGGACCTGGCCGGCGCAAGGAAGATGCTCGCAGCGGTGAAGAAGGCGGGCGTGAAGGCCATGTGCGGGTTCATCTATCGGTTCGCGCCGGCAATCAGGCTGGCCAAGCAGATCATCGAGTCGGGCGAGCTGGGCGAGATCTACCACATGAGGGCAACGTACCTTCAGGACTGGATCATGGACCCGGACTTCCCGCTCGTGTGGCGCCTCAAGAAGGCGGTTGCCGGCAGCGGCTCGCTCGGCGATCTGGGCGCGCACATCACCGACATGGCGCGCAACCTCGTGGGCGAGATCAAGTCGGTCAGCGGCACCCTGGAGACGTTCATCAAGGAGCGGCCCCTCGAGGAGGCAAGCGTCACCAGCAAGCTGACAGACCGCAAAGCGAGCAAGAAGAAGGGCAGGGTCACGGTGGACGACGCGGTGATCTGGTGCGCTCGGTTCGAGAACGGCGCGCTGGGGACGTTCGAGGCGACGCGGTTCGCCGGCGGCCGCAAGAATTACTATGCATGGGAGATCAACGGCTCGAAGGGATCCGTCGCGTGGAACTTCGAGGACATGAACTATCTCGATTATTGGAAAGCCGGTGAGGGAACCGAACAGGGGTTCCGCAAAGTGCTCGCCACCAACGCCCGGACGCCCGGCTTCGAGAACTGGTGGCCCGACGGCCACATCATCGGCTACGGCGAGTGCTTCGTCAACGAAGTGAAGGAGATGATGGACGCCATTGCGGAGGGCCGCCAACCCTCGCCGAACTTCGAAGATGGGGCGAAATGTCAGGCTGTGCTGGAGGCGGTGGTCAATTCAGCTAAGGAGAAATCCTGGGTCAACGTGCCCCGAACTTAGGGCCAAACTAGGGCCAATTAAGGGCCAATTAAGGGCCAAAAACGTCCAGAAACGTGCAAACCGACAAAGAGAGGGCCGCACCGGGCCGATCGGGGCCCAGTGAGTGTCCCTCTGACCTCATTCAGACGGGAGGATCTCATGGCTAGACCAGTGACTCTGTTCACCGGCCAGTGGGCTGACCTGGCCCTGGAGGAGCTGACCAAGAAGGCAAGCGATTGGGGCTATGACGGACTGGAGCTGGCGTGCTGGGGAGACCACTTCGACCCGAACACCGGCGCCCGCCACAAGGGCTACTGCGAGGAGAAGTTGAGCCAGCTCGACAAGCAAGGGCTGAAGTGCTGGGCAATCAGCCACCACCTGGCGGGCCAGCTCGTTCTGGACAACCTCGACGCGCGCCACGACGCCTTCGCGCCGGCCAAGCTCAAGGGCCAGAAGAAGGAAGTGCGCGAGTGGGCCATCGAGACGATGAAGAACTGCGCCCGCGCCGCGCGCAACATGGGCATCGACGTCGTCAACGGATTCACCGGCAGCTCCATCTGGCACATGGTCTACTCGTTCCCGCCGGCGAGGGAGGACCAGATCCAGGCCGGCTTCGACCTGCTGGCCAAGCGCTGGAATCCGATCCTCGACGTGTTCGCCGAGTGCGGCGTGCGGTTCGCGCTCGAGGTCCATCCCACCGAGATCGCCTTCGACCTGGTCACTGCGGAGCGCGCGCTGGAAGCGCTGGGATGGCGCCAGGAATTCGGCTTCAACTTCGACCCCAGCCATCTTCAGTGGCAGGGCGTCGAGCCGGTCAAGTTCATCGAGGCCTTCCCCGACCGCATCTTCCACGTGCACATGAAGGACTGCGCAATGACGCTGGACGGGCGGAGCGGCATCCTCTCGTCCCACCTCAACTTCGGCCAGCCGGGCCGCGGTTGGGACTTCCGCAGCCTCGGCCGCGGGGACGTGGACTTCGAGGAGATCGTCCGCGCCCTTAACCGCATCGGCTACAAGGGGCCGCTTTCGGTCGAGTGGGAAGACAGCGGCATGGACCGCGAGCACGGCGCGGAGGAAGCGTGCCAGTTCGTCAAGTCGGTTGACTTCGAGCCGAGCGCAGTCGCCTTCGACGCCGCGTTCGAGGAAGAGTAAGCGCCGCTTAGCCCTGCAATATTACATCGCCACAGAGTCGCAGAGGACACAGAGAACGGCGTCAAGGCAGCCTAAAGATAGTCTGTTATTGTCTTTCTCTGTGTCCTCTGTGGCTATTGTCCTTGACGTTGCTGTGCTATGGGAGCGAGCTCCGCACCTGTGCCCGCA
>Ga0315289_10003171_pt1 | contig 25001 bp, 19 predicted proteins | sample YL17G11_40_MG_FD_203452 | JGI IMG/M metagenome (GOLD analysis project Ga0315289, IMG submission 203452) | Sediment microbial communities from Yellowstone Lake, YNP, Wyoming, USA - YL17G11_40 | ecosystem: Environmental > Aquatic > Freshwater > Lake > Sediment | place: USA: Wyoming | collected...
GCGGCAGGCACCTTCTGCCGATAGGGCAAGCGTTTGTCGACAGGGGAATACTGAGCGAACTCCCTATCGAGCTTGAAATCAGCCATTCGCCACTTGGCGATATCGAAAATGTAAACGGGCCGTATCCGCTGCTGGCCAGTATGACTCACACTTTTCCGATTGACTCCGCGCTTGTCTATTACAGGTTCGGAACGGACACCGCATTTACTATGCTGATGATGGCGCCGACCGCCAATCCGGACGAGTATTCGGCCCAGGTTCCGGGACCAGGCCAGCCGAGCAATATCGACTATTTTCTCAGGGCCGTGGATTCGCTGGGGGTCTCGACTAACCTTCCCCCCGACGCGCCCGATACGACATTCAGTTTCTTTGCCGGACCCGATACGATTTTCCCCGTGATCACTCACCAGCCGCTGAATGATTTTCCCGACGTCAGCTGGCCGCCAATAATTTACGCGACCGTGACTGACAATATCGGAGTCGATTCCGTGTGGGTGGAGTTCCGGATTGCCGACGGCCCCTGGATTTCCGCACCCCTGGCGGCGGTTGACACCACTGACGTCTGGCGGGGAGCCCTCTCCGGGTCGGTTGTGCCGGGCGACAGCGTGGAGTATAGAATCGGGGCCAAGGACAGTTCGTCCAACCATAATGTCACCTATCTGCCGGCGAGTGGATATTACTCTTTCGAAATCCTCGAGATGCAAGTGGTCACGCGCTACGCCGATGGATTCGCCATCCCGGACCTCGGCGGCAGGCTGGATACTTTGATTATCACCGATCGCATGCAAATCTATGAGCTGCACGCCTACGTCGATATAGACCATCCTTTCATCGGCGACCTCTACATTTTTCTGCAGAGTCCCAGAAACCGGCGAATTCTCCTGCACAACAGGACGGGGGGCGACGGTGACAGCATCGTAGGATGGTATCCCGACGACCTCTTGCCGGACACCGGCAGCTTCGAAAGCGTTGTGGGCGATTCTTCTCAGGGGCGCTGGCTGTTTTATGTAGCGGATTTTCGCTCCGGAGGCGCGGGAGTGCTCAACACCTGGGGCTTGAGGATTGTCGGGACAGGGGTGGTAGATGACGTGAAAGAATCGGGCGCATCGCTCCCGGAGGCGTTCTACCTGCACCAGAATTATCCCAACCCCTTCAACCCGTCTACCAGAATTTCATTCGGGCTTTCTGAAACCGGCCATGCGCGGCTGGAGGTTTTCGATATACTGGGTCGCCGCGTCGCGACGTTGCTGGACAGGGAAATGTCTGCCGGCCTTCACAGCGTCGAATGGGACGGCGACGCCAACGATGGCAAGGCCGCGACATCAGGCATTTATTTTGCCAGGTTGACTTCGGGCCGGGAATCGAAAGTCATTCGCATGTCGCTCTTGAAATAGAAGAGGCACATGCCGCTGGAAAGGGCTTTGAGCTTTCTGAAGATGCTCATTATGCCATAGGAAACGGCTTCCGGTGGGTCTGAAGGCCAGCAACCGAAAACAGTAAGGCCTCCCCATTGCCAGGAGGCCTTATCACGCATTTCAATTGCCATGCACCAAGTACCAATCAAGTATCGATGGGAGGGCGACTATGCTCTCCCAATACTGCCAATTAATATCCCCCTTGAACGTGACAGATTTTGCAGGTGGCGGTCGTTCTGGTTCCGTCGCCACTCTCGGATCTCGGGTTTCTGCCGGTCATATAAACCACGCCAAAACCATTGTTATTGCCGTGCCCTTTGTGGCACGTGACACAGGTGGGTGTGAGATCCGTTGGCACCGGGGCTCCGCCATTCCACGTAGAATCGCCCTGAACGCCCCAGTCGCCCGTCGGGCTCATGACCTGAGGTCGGTAGGCGTGGGAACCGAAATCGGTTCTGCTGGAATAGCCGCCGCCAAGCGCGCCGATGTTAGCTTCGGCTGCCGGATGGCGAATCCAGCCGACTTCGTCGTGCATATTGGGATCGGTGGAATTGCCATGGAAATTGGTATGGCAACCTCTGCACCAGGCGCCATAACGGGATTCGTTAGCAACGGGTTCGTAGAAATCAACATTGTCGGTCTCATAGGCGCCGTCAGCGTGCGCGGATGAGGCTCTACATTTGATGTCCTTGGTGAGGTCCACCGGCTCGGAGGATTTCTCATAATTGACCCATCTGTTGGTCCTGTTACCCGCGCTGTAGCGAAGGTTTCTCCATTGGCCTTTGACCTGATCGGGGTTGCCGCTCCCTTTGGAACCGTGCTGGTGATGGCAGTCGATGCAGGTCAGCCCTTCAGTTTGGTCCGGCGCCCAGGCGGGATCGCTGCCGGGGGCAGTTGCCGTGGAGCCGAGGGTATGGCCGTCGTCGGTGTTGGCGTCACCGACTTTGTTCAGGAAGCCTCCTTCCCTGTTGGTGGCGACAAAAACGTCGGAGGCCTGGTAAACGTCGACGACATCATCGTTGTCATGGCATTCGAGACAAAGCTCGTTCACGGGGCCGCGCAGCAAGGCCTCATAAGGCCCGCCAGCGATCAGAAAATCAACGTCATGCGAAAAGCCATAGCCATGCTGCTGGCTATAATGCATGGTGTGGCACTGGTAGCAGCTCAGCGAGGCATCCATATGGTATTCGCCGGCAAAGGCCGCCATGGATGCGACGAAAACCGCCGCCAATGTCAGAATCAGGATGCGTTTCATCAAAAAACCTCTTGCGTTAAATATTGTGGGTTGCCAAATCACAAGGTTTGTGAAAAATTTAACTATCAAGTCACCTCCTGAAGATTTTTGTTTTGGTGCATTCTTATCCTTACTTAATCACAAATTGTTGAAATCTATTGCCAATTCTCTCGGCGACGATGAGGAGAGTGTTCCCATCGGACGTTACCGCGGACGGGTAGTTCATATCACCGGGCCCGAAACCCAGTCCCCCGATCATGGTCACGAATTCACCTTCAAGGGAGACGCATTTGACGACCTGGCGAAGCGAATCGACGATCCAGATTCTGCCCCCCTTCGTCATGGCAAGTCCGGCGGGATAAGAAAAATCGCCCTTTCTTTCGGCGTGACCCCCGAATCCCCCCAAGTATTCCCCGTTGGATGAAAAGATCTTTATGACCGGCTCGGACATAACGTCCGAAACCATGACTCTGCCGTCGGAAGCCACCCAGATTCCGGAGATGTTGCCGAATTGGTCGGCACCTTCACCCCTCTCTCCGAATCGCAGAATCATTTCGAACTCATCATTGAGTTTGACAATTTCCAATCTGTCCGTGCGAGTGCCTATGTAGAGATTGCCTTCGGTATCGAGCGCCAGGACGGCGGCCCTCAGGGAGCCGACGTTATCGTAATCACGGGGATCGATTCTCTGCAGAAAATCGCCCCTATAGTCGAATACATCGAGATAGTCGGCCTTGTTGTCGCTGACTATTATATCGCCGTCTTTGGTGACGACTATAGAATGAGGGGCTCCCAGCGAGCGCTCTCCGGTGCGGCTGTCCGTAACCCAGTGCTTGAATGTCCAGAGAGTCGTGCCCTTCATATCGAAAATGGCTATTTGATGATTTCCGACGTCGGCGAGGTATATCTCTGATTTGAGAGGCTCGTAGAAAATTCCCGCGGGATTCCCGAAAGGCTGTTTGTCGCTATACGATCTGACGACGTTTTTGAGACCGATATCAGGCAAGGCGGCCTCTCCGGCAAGCGCCGATGCCGGTTGCGGGTTTAGGAGCAGAAGAAGCAGAGTTGCGAGTATCATTTCCTATTCGAGTTAGTGAATATCTTCACAAAAGCTGTCCAAAAAAGAAGTCCGTCATAGGACTATGACAATTGTCATAGAATATATTAATAATAAAAACTATGTCAAGTATTATTTTAAATTAGTATCATTATTCTTAGTGGCGGTTCTTAGCGATAAGCTATTGTATTTCAACTTGTTATAAAATTGTCAAGTCAGTGTTGAATTTTAATGCTCGCGACAACTTCACGGACGGTTTTCTCGGTCAACTTCGTTTGCGAACGGACTATCCCCCAGCCGAAAATCAATTCGCTGTCGTCGCCCTTGCGGCTGTGGCTGGCGGCCCAGACGATCTGCCCGCTGTCCGTATCGAGCATCCTTATGGACAAGCCGATAATGGGTATCTCGCGTTCGCCGCTCTTGATGAAGCCGTATTCGTTGACGCTTCCGATCAGGATAAAATCGGCGAAAGCTGAACCTTGAGCTTGCGGGCCGTCTCATAATCGATCTGGTCGGAGGAGCGTATCCTTTCTTCCCGCATGACCCTATCGACCTCGCCCGGGTCAACGACTTTGAAAAACGGCTTCTTTAAGAGTTGGACGAGGAATGAATTGGAAACTTGCTTGCCGGCGTCCTCTTGCCCTGAAAAGTTATTGAACGGCATTATGGCTATTGTCTTAAATGGCTGAAAATTGATCTCCTTCTTGACGAATATGTCGGGCTTTGGCCCGCATCCGATGACTGCGAACAGGAATATGTAAATGATCATCAGGCGATTTTTCATAATTTACCTCAAAAGGCCTTGCCGACGAAATCTGAGACCATTTTCTTGCAGATTTTCTGAGTGAGCTCGCTCAAGGTGTGGGTTTCGCCAACGGAGATGACCGGCAACCTGGGACCCCCTTTCATGGTATAGGACGACATCCAGACGACCGTTCCGGTGGGGACATCGACCATGCGCAAGCTCAGGCTGATGAGAGGGTACTCGGCCTGGCCAACGCGCACCATGGAGTAATCGCGAACGGTTCCCTCGATGACTCCCTGGACGCCGTTTTTTTCGCCGACGGCCTTTATATTTTCCAGCGACAACTCCTGGCCCGGCTGGACGCCAACGCTTTTCAGATACGATGTGGCCCGCTGATTGAACTCCCCCGGCTCCATGATCTGGAAACGTTCCGAAAGATACATCTCGGTTATGAATGCCGATTGCACCTTTTCACCGGCGTAGCGGTCGGCGCTAAGGTTGGCGAAAGGCAGTACCCCCAGCTGCTTGTAAAAAGACCAGTCGGCCTCGGGATTGAGAAAGGTGCGAGGCCAGGCGCAGCTCAAAGTAATGGCCAGAAGTGTAACGGTGCCTACGCGTGTCTTTAAACTCATCAATCCTCCGAATTTAGAAAGTCATGTCCAGATAGCCGCCGTAGCTCTGGCCTTGCAGCGACGAATTAAGATTGGCAACTGTGTAATTCAAGGTAATACTCATTCGTCGAGCCACAAGCCATGAAAGCCTGTTGGAAATCGATTCGTCCACCTCGCCTTCCCCTACACCCAGCCCGGCGGCGAGGTCCCGCCGCGTGTATGACGTCAGGGCGGAAAGGGAGCGGGCCAGACGGTAATTGGCGGCCACGGTGAGAGTCGAATAAACGTTGCGAGCGGTAGTTTTGAACGTCGACAAAGTATAAGTGACTGAATAATTGAAATACGCCCGCGGCGTGTGCGTCAAATTCGCGGAGAAATTATCGCTGTTGGCATCGACAAAATTGACTCTGTTCGACGCCAGCGACGATTGGTAACTAATATTGACAGTAATATTCCGGCGAGGCCGGGAGCTGACGCCGATGGTGCGCGTCATCTGATAGCGCCCGACTCCGACATATGTCCTGTCGTTATGCGCCAGGCCGAGATTCACGGTGGCGCCTGTCTGTCGATACAACTCGACATCCAATAGCAGGCCGGCGTTATCCACGGTGGTTCGTCCCAGGGCCGACTGAAAATACAAGGCTCTCGAGAGCGACAAGCGTCCTTCTCCATCCCCCGCCAGCGGAAACGTAAAGCCTCCCCCGATATTGAGATAATCGTTGACTATCTTGATAGAGGCGTTGTCGCCCGTCTCGTTTGAGTTGTACCCTCTCAAAAAAACCAGCGACAGGTTTTCCCTGATGCGCAAGGCAGCCGAGGCGTTGGCGCTGAAATCCTGAATGCGGCTCCTTCCGGCGCCCCGTTCAAACTGGGAACGCCGACCGGAAGACGAAATCGAAAGCGAAAGAGCCCGACCAAAAGGCTTGCTCGCCTGCAAGGCCCCGAGGTGCGTGCGAGTATCATTATCCTGATCGCCAGGCACGATGACGCGCGTGCCGGTGAAACTGTAGCTTGCGGAGCCGGAGATTTTCAGAGGCAATTCACGGGCGACATCGTATCCGAGATTGAGGGTCTGAGTCGTCTGCTTTTGCGGGATGGGGGCATCGATCCGGCCTCGCTGTTTCTGGTAGATTCCACGAAACGTGCCGAACGACTTGGAGAAAAGCGTGCCTATGTTCCATGAGTAGCTCAGACCACTCCTCGGATGGGGCTGGTCGGAGGTAAATTGGCGAGTCGACGTGTAGCTTGCCGAAATATCCGGCAATAGCTTTGGGTTGCAGGTCAAAGAACCCTGGAGGACCCTGATTTTCTCCGATGGGCCCAGCGGACGATAGAGCGTGTACGGCGAATAGGAGAGATAGGAGTTGTAACGATAGCCTGTTAGGTTCATGGCGTATCTGACGCGAAAATCGCCGCGTTCCCTATTGGAAACCTTGTTGTGAAAAACCAAGGCGCTGAGAGTCAAATCGTTGCTGTAGAATACCCTGCCATCGAGGTAGAAATTCAGGACCTGGCCGAAATTCGAGATCGGCGGCGCTTGAGAGCCACTCTCGACAGCATGGTAGCTGAGATTCAGATTTCCCCTGTATGTTGACGCCAGGGAGACAAGGGGGATGACAAGTGTGATGAGGAAAGCGATTCTGGTTATCATTCCGGCCCGGCGATATAGGTTTGCTTGCCATGACATGTCGGCGTGCAGCTGCCCGGGGAGTAGAGATTAATATTGGCGCCGTTGAGTAGGCCGCTGAACGCGTTGGAGCCGTGCGCCGAGCCGAGTTCAACGGCATAAGGGGTGCGCTGTTCGGGCATGGATGGAGGCGAATTCTGCCTGGCGCCATGGCACTGCCGGCAGCCATAACCACTCTCTCTGACATGGAAGTAATGGCTGGCGCCGTGATTCCCGGTCGTTTGCTCGTCAAAACGGCTTCCTGTCTCCCCAAACCCCGGGTCCGAAATCGGCGCATATATGGAGGCTTTGTGGCACCTGGTGCAAAATTCGACGTCGGTCGTGGACGGTGAGCCGATGAGAATATAAGCGTAGTTTGACCCGTGAGGCCCTCGGGGATCGCTTTCTGTCTCCGAAGCGTGACAATCGGAGCAGGTCATGAGGTCATGCAGGCCGTTATCCCAGGGAGGTTCCATGGTCTCGACGAAGCCATTGGCGGTCGTGGGGCTGGTATAGGAATTCGTCCTGACGGTATCCTGCATGGGATGATAGGACTCGTTGGCGGGATTGAACTCCCTGGCAATATCGCTGTAGCCCGTCGGAGGCGTATTCCCAAAGGCATAGTAGCTGTGGCACTTGTAGCAAAGTTGATATTCCCTTGATTCCCGAATCGAGGTGAAGTCGACGACACTGAACGACGTGGGCGTATTCCAGGGGCCGACACTTGATGGCTCCACCCCCCATGACCCCAAGAGCGGACCGCCGATTTGGTTAGTGCCTGGAGCGTGAGCTTCGGAGGTTGCTTTGTGTGGGTTATGACAATCGACACATTCCACATGGCGATTGCTCCCCGTAAAGTATCCGGAATTAGTGGTTCGCGGCTCTCTGCCATAGGGTAATGATAATTGCCAGTCGCTGGAATGCACTTTGGCTGCGGATTCGACGTCATGGCGCGATAATTTCAGAAGCTGAGAATAGATGTCGGCGGCCCCTGTCGGCCTGTAGCTACTATTCATCCCATGACATCCCTGGCCGGAGATGCCGTTTGATGAATAGCACCCTTTCTCCTCCAGATAGCTGGTTGCGGACGGGTAAACGCCATTGAGAGAATCCCCTGCCCCATGAGGATTGTGACACTGGACACACAGCCTGACTTCGCGCCCTGTGCCGGGAGGGAAAAGGCTGCTGGAGGCGCCGTGGCCGGAGTTGTACCAATCGGGCACATTTCCAGGATACGACCAGTGAAAATCGCCCGGCGGCCACTGGTATTCGTATTCGTGGCACCCGGACGACAGACAGGCGCCATTATCGGCCTCCGTGAAGAGAGCGAAATCAAAAGGGGTATCGGGGTTGTGTTGAATATGGCATTGGCTGCAGTCGCCGCGCGGCAGGTCCGGATCGCGATTAACGCCTATGGAGGGATCGGCGTGCTTGCTGAACTTGTAACTTCCCGAATCCGCATAGATAATCCCAGCCAACAATGCGGAAATTGTCAAAAGAAAAACAAGAAGACGCCTCATTTGTAATGGCATTGCTGACACCCAGAATATAGGTCCGCTGAGCCGCTTTCTTCGAACGGCCAGGTCATCCCCGATTTGAAAGGCCCTCCGTGAGCCAGATGGCAGGTCCCGCAGAAAACCTGGTTGGTCACTGCCGGCACGGTTGCAGAATAATAATCCACAGCCGACGGCGATTGAAATCGAAGGCGCGGTACGCCCTCCGTAAAGTCTCCGCTTGCGGCTCCAAAACCGTCACCGGCGCCACTCACCCAATGAGACGGGCTAAGATGAAACCCAAGCCCATCGAGAGAAACATCCGATGGATGTCGTTGAAAATGGGATGGGGGATTACCACGAGGGCCGGCGATGTCGTTGTGGCAATCCCTGCACCAGTCTGTCATTCTCTGCCTGTAGCCGATGTTGCTCGACTTATAGGCTGCAATGCTGGCGCCCCGTTCCGGAGGAATCAGCGGATGCGAGTTCTCGAAAATGTCGCTTCCCAACGTCAGATTTATCGCCCCTCCCAGGCTGTCGGGATTCAACACCAGATTGCGGTAATTATCGGTGCCGTGGGGATCATGGCAACTGATACATGATAGGAGAACCGACCTCGCGGGATTGGAATTGGGGACCGGCATTTCGATGCCGAGGTCGTGCCCGTAATCCGACGTTGCTCCGTCAGGGGCCGAGAAGAATCCGGCTCCCGAAAATTCCGAGCCAGAGCCATCGTACATCGAAACTGGCGCCAGCACGTCGGGAGCGGCCAGGTCTGTACCATCGTGACAAGCCAGGCAGAGCCTATCGGCGGAGGCTACCAAAAGCAGATCGCTGAACGGTCCCCCGGGCTCGGCTCGTCCCGGAAGCGTCCCCTGCTCGCTGTAGTGCGTGGTGTGGCAATCACTGCAGATGACCCCCTCGTGACCATGATATTCCCCGGCCAGCGATGAGCCTGCCATAACGAAGACAGTAGCAAGACACGCGACGCTCTTACTTTTCATATTTAAGCCTGAATATCTGCAACCTGCCTTGTCCTTTTTCAAGAACCGCCAGCTTCCCCGATGGGGTGAGCTTCAAATCGACGGGAAAAAAGAATTCACCGGGGCCGGTTCCACGTTTGCCAATGACGTCTATGAAAGCGCCATCCCTTTCAAAGCGCTTGATATGATGCCGGAAGGCATCGACCACCCAGAGCCGCATCTCGCTATCGGTAATCGCCGATGTGGGATGAGAAAAATCCTGGAGACGCCTGCCATGCTCTCCGAATGAATGCAAAATGATGCCGCCGGCATTGAAAGCTGTCGCCGCGACGCCCTCGGAAGAAATCAAGAGCAGTTCGCCGTCGAGATAACAGACTCCGGACGGCTTGCAATCATCTTCCTTGGAGGAGTAGCTTCCGGTAACTTCACCCTGCTCATTTACAGCTATTATCTCCTTTCCGGCGCGGTTGACAACCAATATTTCGTCATCGCGCCCCACGATGAGCCTTCCGGGAAAGACCCCGTCGGGCAAAGTGATTTCATCGATGAAATGGCCGGCATTATCGAATTTCCAGAGCCGGGGGCTATCCATGGCGCCTATGACAATCTCGTCCCGCGAATTCACGGCGATGCCGAATGGGTTGTGACGCCCGGGGCCGAGGTCGAAGGCGAACTCCGGCCTGCCCAGTGTATCGAAAATTACGACTCTGTCGTTGAGAGCGTCCGCAACGAGGAATTCTTCTCTAACGGGATTGACCGCCAGCCCCTGGGGGTTTCCCAAGGCAAGGCCGTTGATGTTATCCCCGGCCGCGGCGACGAATTCGATGTCGGGCGGCGATGCCCCCACAACTGCTGTCACGAGAATGGCCAGCGCGCAGATCATCGCTTAGAACACCGTCCTGAAAACTCGAATCCTGCCTGAACTCGTTTCAGAAACGTAGATGTTGTCGTAGCGGTCGATGGCGATATCGTCGGGAAAAAACGAAAACTCCGAGGGGGACCATTCATTCTTATTGACCCCCGTGGGATCGTACCAGACGATTTTGGCCCGGGTGACATCGATAGTATATATCCATCCCTTTTGATCGACTGCCAGACCGGAAGCACTGAAACTGACCTGCACGGTCGGCGATTCCGGGCGCGAGAGGAGGCGGATAAAATCACCGTTCGGAGAAAACTCGAGTATCGGGTCGACTCCCTTATCGGCGACAAGAATCTCACCTGACGCCAGGACCACCATGCCGTCCGGCCTTCTCAGTTTCTCGCTTATTTTCCGGCCGGGTTTGCCTCCGCCGTCAACGATATAGACAGCTTTATGATCTCTATCGGCTATATATATATTCCTTTGCTTGTCGATATAGAGCCGACGCGCCTTAACGCCCGGGGTTCCCGTCAGGGAGTCGAGCGCGATAGAATCCGGCGTCTCGGCCCCATATCCATAGCACATAAGAAAGGAACTGTTTTCCTGGCTGACGTAAAGAGCGCCCTCGGGGTCGAACGCCAGACCGCAAGGGTTTTCCAGCAGCCGTTCACCACCCTTCGCCTGAAATGTGCGCTCGGCCAGATCGAATACGAAGACGATGCCCCTGTTGATGTCCGCGCAGGCCAAGCGATCCCTGATGGCATCGTAGGCAAGCGACCCGGGCAAGTCGAAAAAGCCCGGGGACTCGAACACCTGGCCGGTTTGAATCTCCTGCAGCTGCCCTGTAGACATGTCAGCCGAGAACGCAACAACCCCGAAAACCAACGAGGCGACCATCATCCGACGAAACCCAGGCATCTTGGCGCTAATCAAGCTTCTCAAGGCGTGGGACACAAAATTGACGTTCCGGCTGGAGCCCGCAGAGGATTTGGAAACTGGTCACGTGTATTTCGCGGTAATGCAGTGCGCAGGTTACGTAGCAGCCGTCAGGGCCGAGAATATCATCTGCTATCTTGGTGTCGTCGGCTGAATCATCAACAGAACGGGACACATCGCCTACAAAGTCAATGATGCTGGCGCCAGTCGTAAGACCGAGGTGCCCATCTGCTCTAACGTCATGGCGCGTTCTTCTATTCTTCATAAATCAGAGCACGTGGCACTGGATGCAAAGCCCTCGTTGTTTGTCGGCCAGCAGAATATTCTCGTAATCGCTGGAATGGGGCGAATGGCAGCTCGTGCAGACCAGCCGTCCGCCGGTCTTGGGATCGACAAAGCTCTTCCCCATCGGGTGCATGTGTGTCTTGTTGGCATCATGGCATTGCAGGCACAGCTTTATTTCGTCGTCGCCTGTAAGCAGGCCGGGGTTATCTGACGAATGCACCTGGTGGCACGTGGAGCAGTTTTCCGCGGCCGGTTTGTGAATGAATTTCCTCTCGAATTCCGATTTGTCGTGACAGTTGAAACAAACTTGCTGGCCCGGTTTCACGAGGTAGTTTGAGGTGAATCCGACATGAGGAGAATGACAATTGACACATTCACCCGGCATTTTCAGGGCCTCATGTACGATTCGCCTGGTGAATGTTTGTTCGGCTTTGGAATGGCATTGCAGGCAAAGTTCTTTACCATCGCTCCGAGTTGCCAGAGATGAAGCAGATACATGGCAGGTCATGCAGTTGCGCAACCTGAAGGGGCTATGCTGATCGGGATAGAGCAGGCTGGCCGAAGTCCTGGGAGTCGAATGGGGATCATGGCACCTGGTGCAGGCGGCCTCCTGCATTGGAAAATCGAAGTGCGCCTTCTTGAATGTCGGCGAATCGGCGGCGTGACAGCCAGAGCAGAGCTTGTTCTCCGGCTTCAAGAGCATGAAAGCGTTTTCGGTGGCATGGGCATCATGGCATTTGAAACAGTCGCCGCTTGCCACCGGCTGGTGGGCCACCTCTCTGGCAAACCGCGCCTTTGCCTCGCTGTGGCAGGTATAACAGACCTGGGTCTTCTTGACTTTGAGAAGCCCCGCGTAAGGCCCAGAATGTTTCTCATGACAAGCCAGGCAGTTGCCGTCCTTAACAGGCGAATGAGCCTTGTCCGAGGCATGCTTGGCCTCATAGTCAGCGTGGCAATCGAAGCAGAGGTCGGGGGTGCTGTCGGTGAGCATCTGGGGATTTCGCGAGGCGTGTGGGTCATGACAGCTTATGCAGCCGCGCCCGGTCTTTATGGGGGCATGTATATCCGGCTGGGCCATGATCGTCTCGACGACATCATGGCACCGGGCACAAAGCTGGTTGCCTTCGGCCACAAGTTGGATTTCCCCGCCGGAGCCGAAACCTTCGTGGCACGATTCGCAGCTTTTTTCCGCAAAGGGGACATGCTGGTACTTGTTGACCAGTTTGGGCTCGTCCGACGAATGGGGATCGTGGCAGTTGGTGCAGTTAGATCCGCTGACTACGTATCCTCCATGTGCCGCCTTTGTCTTCTCCATACTGGGGTCATGGCAATCCTGGCAGAGCTGGGCGACAGGTTTCACGAGATTATTGCGCTCGTTGGAGCCGTGCGCCAGATGGCAGGTCGAACATTGCCCGTCTTTAACCGGCTGATGAACATTAGCTTTCTTGATACTCTCGGCCATTTCGGCATGACAGCCCAGGCAAAGGTCCTTGCCAACTGCCGGGAACATTTTGGCCATAGGGCCGCCGTGAGGGTCATGGCAAGCCGAGCAGTCACCGTTCTTGACAGGGGTATGCAGATACTTGGCCGAAAGCTGCCCGTCAAGGTCGCCATGGCACTCGGCGCAATTTTGTTTCTGCTCGACTTTAAGAAGCCCGCCAAACCCTGAGGAGTGAGGCTGGTGGCAGGTCAAGCATTCTCCTTCTTTGGCGGGCGGATGAGTCGAAGGCATGGCGAGCGCCGCCATGACATCGCCATGACATCGTCCGCAAACCTCCGGGGCCTCCGCCCTGAGCATGGCCGGCCTCGATGAGCCGTGGGGATTGTGGCAGGAGCCGCACTGCCCGGTCAGAAACGGCGTGTGCACAATCTTGGCTTTGCTCTCGGAGGCTATATTGTCGTGACATTGAACACAGATCGCCTTCTCATCGTCGACGAGGAGCGGTTGTTTATTCGAATAATGAGGCTGATGACATCCCAGACAACCTTTCTCGTCCACGGCCGGATGAGGCGTTTTGGCTGTGGTCAACGTATCTTTGATATCAGCATGACATCCCAGGCAAAGCTCATTACCGGTCATCTTGACAAGATGAGCGTTGGCAGATCCGTGGGCGTCATGGCAGGCGGTGCAGTTCCCTTCTCTGACTGCCGTGTGGGCGCCATCGAGCTTAAGAGTATCCGCAAAATCGGAATGGCATTCCAGGCATAAGTCCTTAGGCGTGGAAACCAACAGGAAGGGTCGTCCGCTGTTGTGGCCGGTGTGGCAAGTCAAGCATTCACCGTCTGCGGCCGGCGGATGCGATGAGGCCAGCGATGTTTTCTCGGCAATGTCGCCGTGGCAGGTCGTGCAAAGCTCTTTGGCCGCGGCGCTGAGAGATGAATCCCCCGCCGCCAGGTTACCGTGGCAGCTTTCGCAATTACCTTCGAGCATAGGTGCATGCGCCAAGGAACTGAGAAGACCCTTTGAGTTGGCCGCATGCGGATCATGGCAAGCCGAGCATTCAATCTTGTCTATGCCGGCAGCAGAGTGTTGTGACAAGTATTTCTTATCGCCGAGATTATGGCAATCGGCGCAGAGAGCGGGGGCGCTCTTGACAAGCAGCCCTCTAACGGCGCTATCGTGGCTTGCATGGCAGGACGCACAATTATTCTCGGCGAACGGAGGATGCTGGACTCGTTTGCCGACAAGCTCCCTGACATCTTTATGACAGGCGAAACAGACAGGCCGATTGTCGATATCTCTAATCAGCCCGCGATGATTGCTGCCGTGAGGGTCATGGCATGACCAGCAGACTCCGCTTGTCACCGGCTGGTGTACATACTTGGCATCCGCAGGCGGGTAACCATCGCCAAAAGCGGCGTGGCACTTGGTGCAAAGCTTGTTATCGTATTCCTTGAGAACCAGCTTCTGTGAGAACCCGTGCGAGTCGTGACAAGCCAGGCAGTCCCTTTCCTTGGTGGGCGAATGGACGAACTTGTTGGCTTCGAAAACCTTCTTGGTTTCCGCGTGACAATCGTAACATTCTTTCGGTTTGCCATACACGGACACGGTCATGGCCGGCAGCGCGCACAAAAACGCTGACAAAAAGAGTAGTCTTCTATTCATTACCTTTCCCGCCTACCGGTCGACCGTTTTCGGGCTTGATATATTTCTTTCCAGTCTTGAAGCTTACGAGCTCAAAGCCTATAAAGGACCGAGGAGAGAAATGCGGCATCAGGCCCGGCGAAAAAGCCCATACCTCCTCCCTTTTCTGGCCTTGCCCTACAACCAGGACTTTGGCCGCGGGGTTGTAAAGTGTATCAGATTTCGAGAAGGCCTTGTGGCTGAGCGTATCTATGGCGAAGTCGGAATGAACTCCACCACAACCCCTTCGAGATCGGTGTCGGAAATCGGGAAGCGCTCGTACATCTTGACCTTATGATCTTCCTGAAAACCCTGGTACATCCTGCTGCGAACCCTGATGGTAAGCTCCTTAACGTCATTATTGCAGGAGACAATCGCGGAGACCAGCAGCAGAGGAAAGAAAAGGTATTTACGAGATTTCTTAGTTGTGAAAAGCTTCACAATTTTCTCCAAAATTCATTGGCGATACTAAACATCATTAGCATTTCTCTGTCAAGGAAATTATGACAAACATCATGATATATAGTCGCTTACAATCTCTACGTTGCCGCGGGAGAAGCTGCATTCTTGCCTGCCAATCTCGCCTTCGGTGCGCGGAAACCAGATATTTCTTGCCAGGTCATGACATTTCTGCGGCTGTGTTGCCATCTCGTTGTGAAGCAAAGGGGGGCAGGCTCAGCGGTTCTGATTGAAAATCTATGCACATGTGAGCATCCCAGGCCATCTCCCAGGGGCGCCTGAGGCCTTGACAGAAACCTTTTTGTTGCTATATTAGTTAAAACGTTGTTAAACCTTCGCAAGAACGACGTGTCGAATGCGTTATGAGAACAATTAACCTCACTTTAAGCTTGCAATAACTCTTTGGAGGTATCATGAAAAAGATTCTATTTCTGGTTGCATGTCTTCTGCTCGTTGCATCTGTCGCCTGGGGACAGCATGGCACAATATCGGGCAACGTTTCGACTGAAGCCGAAGGCATTTTAGTGCCGCTTCCGAACGCCCATGTGGCCGCGTTTGCAGTTGACGGCGAGTGGCCGGTCGACGACGCTATGACCGACAGTGCCGGAGACTATGTGCTCGAAGTCCCCGCCGGCGAGTATCATGTCAAGGCCGAGAAGATGCACTTCTTGCCTGAGTGGTACGACAACGTCTATCACCGTTCAGAGGCCACAGTCGTTAGTGTCACCCCCGACAACAATCCTACGGGCATAGATTTTATACTTGGCCACGAGGAGATCGAGGGCGGTCTGATAAGCGGACGGATTATCGAAGATGGCACCGACCACGGCATAGGCATGGCCAACGTTAGGGCCAACCGCGTTGTCGGCGACCCCCTGGAATTGAATACCCACTCCACGTGGAACGGATTTTATGCCTTCCCGCATCTTCCTCCCGGGGGGTATGTCGTCGAAGCCTGGAAGGAAGGATGGTCCCACGGTTTCTATCCCGAAACTTTGATGGTCGACAGCAATCGATTCGATGATGTCAACATATTCCTGACTCGAGAAAATCCTCCTCCGCCAGGAGGGGCCATTTCCGGCATGATCACCAACGGTTCCACTGACGAGCCCGTGGCCGGCGCCCACGTCGTGGCCCTCGGCCATGACCGCTGGCACCACTTCGAGGCCGAATCTGATACCGACGGTGTTTACTTAATTCCCAATTTGCCGCCCGACCATTACTCCGTCGACGCTTTCAAAGAAGGATTCTTCCCCGGCCATTATCCTGACATGGTCGAAGTCGACAGCGTCGAAGTTATCGGAATCGACATCCCGCTGGTGCCGTTCCAGGAGATGGGGATCGCCGGGATGGTCACTGACGCCGGCACCGGAAACCCGATTGCGGGCGCCATGGTGTTCGCGACCAACGTCGAGCGTCCTGAAATGCATCGCTCGACCATGACTCACGAAGACGGCACCTACATGATCTGGACCATGCCGGGCGAATTCATAGTCGAAGCTTCGGCCCGCGATTATTGGAGACAGGAATATCCCGAGCACGTGATTGTCACCGATAGCGTTGTTCAGGGAATCAATTTCGCCTTGACAGCCATCGATTTCGGCAGCATTGCCGGGATGGTCAGCGACAGCTCGGGCACGCCGGTGCCGTTCGCTATCGTCGAGGCCAGGATGATTGGCGGCAGGTTTGAAAGCCATACTCGCACCGATTCCACCGGCGCCTACCTACTCGAGCATATCATACCGGGCGCTTATAGAGTCATGGCGTTCCACCACAATTTCGCTCCCGGATTCTACCCCGATTCAGTGGTTGTGGGCGAGGGGCAAGATGTGACCGGGATCGATATCGTTCTTGGCGCCGGACAGCCGCCTTTCAATGGAGTAATTTCCGGAATGGTCACCGATGATTCTACCGGCGGGCCGATCGGCCATGCGATTGTAATTGCCATCGGCAGAATTGAAAGAAACGGCATGCATCGTTGGACGTTCAGATATGAGTTCACCGGCGACGATGGGGCCTATCGATTCACCAACTTGCCACCTGTGGAGTTCAAGCTGTTCGCGGCGGCCCGCGGACATCTTGGCGAATTCTACGACAACGTCCGCCGCTTCTCGGAGGCGACTCCGGTGACGCCGGATGCCGACGGCATCAACTTCGCCCTTACACCCAGAGAACGCGGCCCGAGAGTCCTGGCGGGCAGAATCGAAGTTCCCATTGGATTTGATCGTGACGGCTTCGTGGTCTACGCCATGGCAAACGGCGAAATTGCCGATTTAGTGGCCGCCGATCCTGATGGATACTACAGTTTCGACGATATCGACGCCGGGACCTACGAGGTTCAGGTATCATCGGTTTACGGCGATGCCGACCTGGGGCATCCGCTCGACGTCATCCTGAACGATGTCATCGATGCCGATGTCTTCTTCGACCCCACCTCGGTAGGCGATAATACCCAGCCGCTGCCTGTGCAGACGTCGCTGGCCCAGAATTTCCCGAACCCGTTCAACGCCCAGACGATGATAGCGTTCGATATCAGCGGCCCGGGCGAGGTTGACCTCAGCGTTTACAATATCGTCGGTCAGAAAGTGGCAACGCTGGCAAGCGGCAGCTACCGGGTCGGCAGCTACAACGTTATCTGGAACGGCCGCGACAGCGCCGGCAATCCCACAGCCTCAGGGATATATTACTATCGCCTGAAAACCGGAGATAACGTTGAGACCAAGAAGATGACTCTGCTGAAGTAAGGGAACACGATTCATTGGCCCCTCTGATAATTCAGGGGGGCTTTTTTTATGCCACCAAAGCCACCAATAGCCGGGGCTTTTCCCGCCTTTGGCGGGACCTTGAGGCCAACCCCGGACCCGGACTGGAAAGTCCGGGCTATAAATAAATCAACTTGCGATTCCCAGTGGCGTCAGAGGCTACTTCTCAGTCCATCATTACCCTGTCATTGCGAGGAGTCCCGACACAGGGTGGCGGGACGACGTGGCAATCTCATGGATCAAACAATAAGGGATGTCGGTTTTTATTGTCCTGCAGCCGCGGGCCTGCAGAACCTGACCTACCTGACTAATCAAAGCGTCAGATCTGAGGATCTGACGCCACCTGCCCCCCTGGTTGCCGCCACCTCTAACTATTCGAACAGAAACTTCAATTTCCCTTTATTATGGGCGGAGAGGCAGGCCTCGACCACAATCGGGTTGAACTGCGTGCCCGAGAAACGCTTTATCTCATCGATGGCGCTTTCGAGCGACATCCCCTTCCGGTAAGGCCTGTCGGACGTGATGGCATCAATAGTATCGACGACGGCCAGCAGCCTGCCGGGGAGCGGAATGTCGTCACCCGCCAGGCCGATCGGATACCCTTTGCCGTCGTGCCGCTCGTGATGATAGAGAATGTATGGCAAGGCCGGCTTCAAGAACTCAATCGCCTCGATCATCTTGGCCCCTATAGCGGGGTGCTTCTTCATGATTTCGGCCTCTTCGGGAGTCAATTGTCCGGCCTTGTTGAGGATGGAATCGGGGACTCCAATTTTGCCTATGTCATGCAGCAGGGCGCCCATCTTGAGATCGCCAAGCTGCTGCTCGGTCCAGCCAAGCTCCCCGGCGATAGCGTATGAAAGCTGGTAGACACGTTCGGTGTGGCCGCGGGTGTAAGAATCGCGGGCCTCGACGGCGTTTGCCAGCGCCTCCACGGTTGCGAAGTAGGTCGTTTTGAGGCTCTCATAGAGGTCCGAGTTCTCGAGCGCGGTGGCAGCCTTGGAGGCGAAGATCGCCAGGCCCGCCAACTGCCCCTGCGTGAACGGGTGATTGTTCTTTATCCTGATGACGTTCAGCATCCCCAGTGGTTTCCCCTTGACAAGCAGCGGCTGGCACATCGATGACTTAATCGTTCGCTTTTCCCAATCGAACTCTACATCGGGGTCGGCAAACAGCATCGGCACCAGGCTTTCCATCGCCTTCTGCGACATCTCAAGGCTATGCTGCAATACCATGTCTCTGTAATCGGTGTCATCGAGGCCGATGGAAGCCTTGAGTTCAAGTTCCGCCGATTCGGAAGGGGGACAGAAGATTGCGGCGGCGTCAGCCTCATACTCTTTGGCGGCTGTGGTCAGGATGAGATCGAAAAGCGCTTCCAACTCGATAATGGAGCCCATGGCCTCGGAGATCTGATAGAACGACATCAACTCCTTGAGCCTGATGTTCTCCTGCTCCAGCCTGATTTTCTCGGAGGCCCGCCACAGAGTCATCTTGACCGACTCGATGGCGAACGGCTTGACGATGTAATCGTAGGCCCCCTGCTTGATGACCTCGACCGCATTCTGGATCGTCGGCTGACCTGTCATGACAATCACCTCGCAATCGGGATGCAGGCTCTTGGCCTCCTTGAGGATTTGGATCCCGGAACCGTCATCGAGATAGAGGTCGCACAGTAGGATATTGACGTTCTGCCGCCCGATTATGCTCCTGGCCTCGGCAACAGAGAAGGCGGTGGTCAGCTTGAAATTCTCTTTCTCGAGGATCTCCTCGAGAAAGGCCACCATGTTGGGGTCGTCATCGACTATAAGAAGGTTGTCGGTCTTATGCGTTTTTATCTTATCTATCAATTCGACTACCAAGTCCCGCCCCTTTCAGTTCGATTATTATATCGGTCAGTGTTGACGCTCAATGAATTTTGAGGCTGAGATTCAGAGGGGAAATCAGTCAAAAATGCCAATGTGAACAGTATAATCTTTGCGCAAGAATGGTGGGGATTCAGATTGCAATTTGCACCCCATTGCATAAAGTAAGGGATAGAATCGATAACTGTCATGTGCGAAAGAAAAGCCGCCGGAATAGGAGGGATTCAGCGGCGGCCCGAGGGAATGAATTTCGGCCGTCAGCCGTTGACTTTATGGCGGAAGGCGGCTACCTGTTTGTGAGCCAGATACGAGCTGCGGACAAGGGGCCCGGCCTCGATATATTTCATTCCCAGTTTCTCCCCTTCTTGCTTGATCATCTTGAACCATTCGGGAGGATAGTATTTCTCCACCGGGAGATGCCATTCCGTGGGGCGCAGGTATTGGCCTATGGTCAAGGCCTGGCAATCATGGTCGCGGGCATCGGCGATGACCTGTAGAATCTCCTCGTCTGTCTCGCCCAGGCCGACCATGAGGCCCGATTTTACTATAATTCTGTCGCTCGCTTTGGCCGCGGCCTTGAGGATGCCCAGGGACCTTTCATATTGCGCTTTTGGCCGCACTTTTCGATAAAGCCTCGGCACGGTTTCGAGATTGTGCGCCAGGACGTCGGGCCCGGCCTCGATTATGGTCCCTAAGGCGTCATGATCGCCCATGAGGTCGGGAATGAGCAGTTCCACGCCGCAGGATGGGATTCGGGCTTTGATCAAACGGGTCGTTTCGGCGAAAATAGCGGCCCCACCGTCCGAGAGGTCGTCACGGGTGACAGACGTGATAACCGCGAATCTCAGGTTCAACCTGGCACAGGCATCGGCAACCCTTGCCGGCTCACCGAGATCGTATTCGGCCGGCTTACCCTTCTTGACATTACAGAATCGGCAGCCGCGGGTGCAAATGTCGCCCAGAATGATGAAGGTGGCGGTTCTGGCGGAATAGCATTCGCTGATATTGGGGCAAGTCGCCTCCTGGCATACCGTGTGCAGGTTCAGTTCGCCAATGAGGTTCTTGACCTCTCGGTAGGTATCGCCGAAAAGCGGCTTTATCTTGAGCCAGTCCGGCTTGCCTGCCATGGCGGCCCGGTTGCTGATCCCTTTCTTGGCGGAAATTTGCATTCGAATTCAGCCTCTTCCCCTAAAGAAAAGACGCAGGTCGCACGCCGCAAGACCCGTATGGGCAACCTGAGCTACGGGTCTGGCGCCGCAAATCGCCGCCGGGTACGGAGACCCGACCGCACCCCTGGGCTCAATCATCCCAGGCCTCGATATACTTGCCGGCAGCCACGGCGGCGGTGGTGCCATCGCCGACAGCGTTGGTGACCTGCTTGACCAACTGCTTACGCACGTCGCCGATAGCCCAGATGCCTTTTATCGATGTTTCCATGTTCTCGTCGGTAATGATATATCCCAGGCTGTCCTTGCGGATTGCCTCGCGGAAGATATTGGAGTTGGGGACGAAACCAACAAACGGGAAAATGGCGCCGACCTCGATGACGCGCCTTTCGTTGGTCTTGATATTCTTGACAGTGACCGATTCCACTTTCAGATTGCCATTTATCTTCTCCACGACCGAATCCCAGACGAACTCGATTTTTTCGTTCTTGAAGGCTCTTTCCTGGATGATCTTGGCGGCCCGCAATTCGTTCCGCCGATGAATAATATAGACTTTGGAACCGTACCTGGTCAGGAACGTCCCTTCTTCGACAGCGGAATCGCCACCGCCGGCCACGGCGATCGGCACTCCCTTAAAGAAGGCGCCGTCGCATATGGCGCAATATGAAACGCCTTTTCCTGCAAGCTCCAACTCTCCGGGCACGCCTAATTTTCGAGGCTGACCACCGGTGCCTACGATAATCGCCTTGGCGCGATATTCGTCATAGTCCCCTTTGGCGACGCGGAATTTTCCATCGACATAGATCTCGGTGATATTATCGTTGATAATTTCGAGGCCGAACTTCCTGGCGTGGTCTTCCATTTTCTTAGCCAGCTCGGCCCCGCCGATGAGATCGAACCCCGGGTAGTCCTCGACCCACTCGGTGTTGGCAATTTGCCCGCCCGGCAGAAGCTTCTCGACAACGGCGGCTTTCAATGTCGCCCGCGCCGCATAAAGGCCGGCAGTCAATCCTCCCGGGCCTCCTCCGGCTATCACAACGTCATAATCAAGCATTACGTGCTCCTCTAAAAGTCAATCCCACGTTGCGCCATTATCCCCTTTTGATATGGATGCTTAATCTCCCGCATCTCGGTCACCAGGTCCGCCCGCTCGATTATTTCCTGGCGGGCGTTGCGGCCGGTGAGAACCAGGTCCGTAAGCTCCGGCTTGCAGTCGATAAGCCCCATCACATCTTCGACCTTTATGAGTTCCAGCCCAACGGCCACGTTTATCTCATCGAGTATGACAATGTCATATTTATCCGACTCAATTTTCTCTCTGGCGAATTCGAGCGCCTCTCTGGCCGCTCTTATGTGCTCCGACTTGTCAAGCTTGTCATCGATGATGCCGACGAAACCCAAGCCCTTCTGGTAAAGCTCAACGTTGGGCGCCAGCCGCTTAATGCCATCGAGCTCCCCATACTTCCAGCTTCCCTTGATGAACTGGATTATACAAACCTTCTCGTCGTAGCCGACCGCTCTTATGCACAGCCCCAGGGCGGCAGTGGTCTTGCCCTTGCCGTTGCCGGTGTAGACTATCACCAATCCTCGATCTTCGAATTTCTTTTCCATTCACGTCACCTTGGAAATGCTCGGATTCGCAATTCAAACCCAACGAACGTGATAATATATGATTCAGTTCCGCAGGACACAAGGGGTTCAAAATGAAGAAATCACTTGACTATCATAGGGATTCCGGGTATATGTTTTGATGTATACTCTGTTTTGCCAGTCGAACGCCGCTCTCGCAAGGCGACGTCCCTAATGCCGTTTCACTTCAAGAACCGGGGTGAATTATGATGAAGAGAACTTCCCTCGTCGCTGCCACGCTGCTTTTGTCCCTATGTCCGCTATTTTCATTCGCTCAAGACTGCAACTGTGGCATCAGCGGCATGGTGACCGACAGCAGTGGCAATGGCTTGACTGGTGTTGAGGTCAGGGTGCTGGGCTTCGCGATATTTGCGCACACTGAGAACGGCGTTTACTCGCTAGAGTTACCGGCGCCAGGCACATACAATGTAAAGTTCTCCCACTTGGCATTCCGGGATACGGTCATTTCTGGCGTGGTGGTGAACGATCAGGAGTTCACAGTCCTCGATGTTGTCATGACCCTCAACGGGTTTCTCATCATTTTCGGCAACCGCGATGGCTCGGTGATGACCGTGCAAGCGGGGACGACAATCGAGATACCGATCTGGGGGGTTACACCGGCAGGAAATTTTGAAGATTCGGTGATTTTTATGTATGTCCCGCTGTCCTCCGATGACGAGGTCGTTACCGTAAGATACCCCTCCAGGGAAGGCGACCCCCGGGATACACTGCCGTATCATTCATATTTCCCCGATACATTGGTGGGGTTGTGGGATGATAGGGCGATCCTGAACCCCAACCCCGACACAACTCCTGGACGGACAAATCAGGATGTTTATGGCTTCGCCTACATTACCGATCCTCGCGACCCCCACAATTTCTTCTGGACTAATGGAGACACAGTCTTGATCGCCACTTATGTCATGAGACTTTCCGGCAACCCGCAGATCTGGGGGGACACCGTTTGTCCGTTCCAGATTGGATTTCCCGCAATCCCCTGGAGCCCGGGCTTGGCTTGGGGGATGCAGGACGGTATTACTTTACTCATGCCTTTCGCCACCTTCCAATGCTTGCATGTTTTGGAGCCGCCTCCGTGCGTCTATATCGCCGGCGACATCAACAACAATGATCAAGCCAACGGCCTCGATGTGTCGTACGGGGTCAACTATTTCAAAGGTTTTGGGCCGCCGCCCCCAGTGATTTGCGAAAATTGCCCTGACACCGGCCAGCAGCTTTTCGGCGCCGGCGACGTCAACGGCAGTTGCCAGTTCAACGGGGTAGATATCACGTACTTCGTCAACTTCCTGAAAGGCGTCGGCCCGCCACTGGGATTTTGCCCGGTCTGCCCGCCGAGCGACGTCGCCAAATAGGATTCGCCTGTAAGTATCAGAACCGCCCCACGGAGGGCCTTAGCGGGGGCATCTCCCCCGCTCTCTGCCGCACCTGCCAGAGCGCCAGCGCCAGCGCGCAGACGCCATCGCCAACGCTTTCATAAGATTTGTCCATGGCCCTGATCTCGTCGGTCAGGCTCCAGGTGCCGCCGTTGCCGTTGGGATATTCGACATCCCGCCAGGCGACCTCACCTGCAAAAATGGCGCGCTCGAAATTGGCCAGGAGCAGATCGCGATTGCCGCCGCCAAAGTTGAATCCCACAGCCCCAATATCGTTCAGCTCCGAAAGGACAACGTCCCCCAACCCTGTGGAATCGATGATCGTGATGCCGCCAAAGCGCCCATGAACTTCTTTGATCATTCTGATAGTCGCCGGCCATTCGCGCTGCATGCGAACGACATTGACCACGCGAAACGGCTTCCGAGAAACTTCCAAGGTCACGCCCACGGTATAGGTGACCTTTCTGGCCAGGTCCCAGCCATGGATATAGAAGCAATTGTCAAGGGCGATGCCCGGCGAAATATCGGGCGCAGACTGTTGCGCCTCTGCGGGAATAATGCATTGTTGAATGACGTCCTCCGGGAATAATCTGCCCTCGAACGATGTGAATTTCCCGTAAAGGTGCTGGGCGGCGCGCGATGCGGAAAGGCAGGCCTTCAACCCCCTCAGATAATCCTCGGAAAGATAAGGGTTCTCGAATGTCGAGCCATGCTGGAGATGCCCTCTTTTTTCCCTCTGAATCGACAGACATCGTTTATAAAACCAGTTGAGTCCGTTGGGGGTCGACGAGAAATCCAGGACACCGTTGCGGTCCGCAAGGCGCAGCTTGATAACGCCATCGACTACCCATTCCCCATATGGCTCGTAGGCTGCCTCGTCAAAATTGACATAATCGAAATCGTGGCCCAGGAGATGCTCGCCGCGGTTGTATGTGGAGCGGGCCCAAATCTCCGATCCATTCTTAAGCGTGATGTGCGGAAATGGAGTCTGCCTGATTTCTCTTACAAGGGCCTTGAATCGGCCTGAGCGGCCAATGAACCCCAGAGCTTTGTCAAAAATGATACCGGCCTGGTCCTGTGTGATGGAGACGTTGACGCAGCGATAGTACTCTTTAGAGTCCTTGTCAAGCGGCCGGATTTGGAAGAGGGCTCGGTGCAGAAGTTTGACCGCCTGTATCTCCGATTTGCCCCAGCGATTCCCAGTCACAAGGGCGTTCTCCAGGCCGCTGCTTTTGCGCAGCCAGGTTGCTTGCCCGGGATGCGGCTCCAGCTTCAGGAACGCCCGCGCGAAATAGACGATGTCGTTCACCGCCCGCCGCCAGGA
>Ga0315289_10003172_pt1 | contig 25001 bp, 20 predicted proteins | sample YL17G11_40_MG_FD_203452 | JGI IMG/M metagenome (GOLD analysis project Ga0315289, IMG submission 203452) | Sediment microbial communities from Yellowstone Lake, YNP, Wyoming, USA - YL17G11_40 | ecosystem: Environmental > Aquatic > Freshwater > Lake > Sediment | place: USA: Wyoming | collected...
GCTGTGATGCTGGGCAATCTCCACGTCAAGAACCGGGAGAAGAACACCCAAGGCCTTTTGGACTTGGGGCTATCGGCCGAGGAACGGAAGGAGGTCATTCTCGGCTTGGTTCCCGATGACTACATGGCAGGCCCGAAACCTGATGACACGGACCCCCAGAAGGAGGTGTGGGAGTTCGGCAAGAACCTCGAAGGAACGGAGGTCTACATCAAGCTGCGCGTGGCACAGGACACGAGGAAACGGAACGTCTATCACGCAACGGTCTGGTCGTTCCACCCAGCGGAGTTTCCAACGCAATACCCGTTGCGGAGAGGTGGAAAATGAACCAAGAGAGATACTGCCCGAACTGCGAAGACTACCGCGATGTTCGTTTCGAGAAGCGAACCGAGACCTATACGGTCAGAGGCAAGAACATCGCCGTCGCGCTCGAGGTTGAGGTTTGCGCCGGCTGCGGCGAGACCCTGTCGGAGGAAAGCGACGACCAGAAGATTCTCGATCAGGTGAACGCGGCCTACCGTGAGCAGGCACATCTCCTCACCCCTGCGCAGATCAAGAGCATTCGTGAACGATACGCCCTCAGCCAGAAGTCCCTAGCGGCTTTGCTCGGAATGAGCGAAGCGACGATTAACCGTTACGAGCAGGGTAAGCTACAGGACCCATCTCACGATGCCGTCCTTCGTGCCTGTGAGAATCCGGACTTCATCCGAGACCGACTGGCTCTGAACGGGCATCTCCTGTCGGAATGGCAGCGGAAAAGGGTCCAGGAGACCTTGACGTCGGCGGGGAGGCCCGATCCGGATACATGCTTCGGGCGTGTCATTCCGGCTGGAGTTGACGGCTGGCTGCCCATGCCGGACGAGGCGACTCTGCGGACAGGATTTCGGCGTTTCGACTTCCGGCGGTATGCGGCTGCGGTCGTCTTCTTCTGCAAGAAGCTTGGGGCGTTTCCGCAAATCAAACTGAACAAACTGTTGTTCTATGCGGATTTCCTAAACTACAAGGTTTCCACGGTATCCTTGACCGGCGCCGCTTACCGCAAGATTCAGTACGGGCCTGTTCCCGCCGACTATGATCAGCTGCGCTCCATGATGGAGGAAAAGCAGATTGTGTGCGTTGAGGAACGCGATTATGGGAACGACGTCACGGGCCTTGTCATACTATCAGGCCCAGGCGCGGATGACGTCGAGTGTCCGCTGACAGGGAGTGAACGGGCTGTCTTGGATTGCGTGGCCGAGGAGTTTCGGCAGGCCACGGCAAGGGAGATCTCCGAACGCTCACATAGAGAGTTGGCGTACTCGGAGGCACAAGACCGCCAGTTGATTTCTTATGAGAAGGCCATGCACCTGTCGCTTTCCTTGCCGCAAGGAGGCCATGGGGTACCATCTTCTGCCAATGCCTCGCGGCGGCGGGGGGGGCCGCATCAGCAGCGAAGGCAACCGTGAATCTCGCAATCCATTGGGATATAAAGCTTTATCAGACGATTGCGCCCCTCGGATTGGGGCAATCATGATCGGCTTGGAGCGCGGCGTGCTGCGGTTGGCCAGTTACCAGGCGGGCTGGGCGGCCGAGTTCGAGGCCCAAGCCAAGCGTCTGCGGGCGGCGATGGGCGACCGTATCGGACCGGTGGAGCACATGGGCTCCACGGCCATCGAAGGCATGGAGGCCAAGCCGATCATTGATATAATGGCCGCGGTGGCCAGCCTCGACGCCGCGGCCGCACGGGTCGCCGACCTGGAAGCCCTCGGGTACGAATGGCGCCCGCGCGACCGCCAAGACGTGCCGGACCGGTTGTACTTCGTCCGCCTGACGCCTGACGGGGTCCTGGTGACGCACCATCTGTCCCTAGCGGCCCAGACATCACAGTTCTGGCAGCGGCAGTTGTTATTCAGGGATTATCTTCGGGCGCATCCAGAGGCCCGGGCGGAGTATGTGCAGCTTAAGCAGGAACTATGTTCGAGGCGCCAATCGAACCGAGGCGCTTACCCGGACGCCAAGGCGGATTTCATCCAAAGGATCCTCAAGTTGGCGAGACCGTAGCGCGGACGTACCCCGCCCGCGAAGATTCAGGCATGACCATTGAACCCCCCATAGGAAGGCTCTCATCGGCGGCGCGGCCTGGGCGGGCCATGGGGCCGCGGCTCGCCGGATGTGTGCTTGCGGTATTGTCAGCCCTGGCATACATGGTCATCGCCGTGGTCGGTTGCCGTGTGGCCGGCAGCCCGCCGCATGGTTCTTACACAGGAGCATCCAGCATGGGCGAACACCCGCCGATCGACCGTTCCGGCCTCTGGCAGCGGACCGGCCGCAACGTCCTGGAAGGCTTCCGAAACATGTACCAGCCGTGCGTGCTGGAGGAGCCTGGCCAGGCGTATCGGTTCAAGATGTGGTTCTTCGGCTGGTCGCTGGTGGACACCAACTCCCACCTGGGCATCAGCGGCTGCGACATGATCTTCCATGCCCGCAGCCGCGACCTGGACCATTGGGAGGTTTGGTGCGGAGACGGCCGGTGGGACGCGACCGGGCGCGACGTGGCGAGCTGGCGGCCGGTCCTGGCGCCCGAGGGCGTCTTCTACGACGCCTGGCACGACGGCGACCCGTCGGTGGTCCGCAAGGGCGGGCGGTACTACATGGCCTACAGCGCCACGTCCAACCCGTTCAGCGCGCCGGCGCCGGGCTACCCGGCCGACATGGTGCAATGCATCCGCGGCGCCGTCTCGGATGATGGCATCCACTGGCGGCGCGTGCCTTGGCCGCTGCTGATCGCCCCCGGCGACGAGGTCGCGGCGACCCCCAACCCCCAGCGCATCGGCGACTACCATCGGCCGTGCCTGCGATGGGAACGGGACCGTTGGCGCCTGTGGTTTGACTACTGGGCGCCCGGCAAGGGCACCGGCATGGGGCACGCGGGAAACGCCGGCGATTTCGAGACCCCGGGCGGCTTTACGATTACTCACCCGCTGGACCAGCCGTTGATCCAGAACTGGCCGAATCCCGACGTGGTCAAGGCCGAAGGGTGGTATTACAGCTTCGCGGACCCGGTGATCTACCCCGGCCACACCGGCTGGGCGGCCCGCCAGATCGCCGAGGCCCGCAGCCAGGATGGAATCGTCTGGGAGGTGCTGGGGTACGTCCAGCCCGACCCGGACACGCCCGCCTGTCACGTGCCGCAGGCCTGCGTGCTGACGATGGACGGCCGGGAGTGGCTGTACGTGTTCTACTCCTGCCAGATCGGCGGGGAGCCTTACGACTGGCGGTACAACCGCATCCGGTACATGCGCCGGGCGCTGGAATAGCCTCCGTGGCCGCGCCGCCCCGCAAGCCGCGGCGGGGCGGGTGGTTCCGGGTCAAAACTGCCGGACGAACCGCGCGTCGCCTTCGTAGAGCAGGCGGATATCCGGGATGTTGTGGCGGCGCATGACCATCCGTTCGATGCCCAGCCCGAAGGCGAAGCCGGTGTGCTCCTCGGCGTCGTAGCCGACGGCCGCCAGCACGTTGGGATGCACCATCCCGCAGCCGCCCAGCTCCAGCCACCGCGTTGAGCCGTCCTCGTTGCGGAACAGGATGTCCACCTCGGCCGACGGCTCGGTAAAGGGGAAATAGCTCGGGCGGAACCGCGTCTGGATGTCCAGGCCAAAGTACGCCTTGCAGAACTGGTCCAGCGTGGTCTTCAGGTCGGCCATTGAGACGCCTTCATCCACGTAGAGCCCTTCAACCTGGTGGAACATGAAGGAATGCATGGCGTCCACCGTGTCCGGCCGGTAGACCCGCCCGGCCGAGATGATGCGGACGGGAGGCTGCTGGTTCTCCATCACGCGTATCTGCACGGTGGAGGTTTGCGAGCGGAGCATGGCCCGCGGGTTGATGTAGAAGTTGTTCAGCTCGTCGCGGGCGACGTGGCTGCGCGGGATGTTCAGGGCGTCGAAGTTGTGCCGCTCATCCTCGACCTCTGGCCCGTAGACCACCTCAAAGCCCATCCGCCCGAAGATGTCGCACAGCTCCTGGATGGTCTGCGTCATGACGTGGACGTGGCCGATGCGCGGAGTCTGGCCCGGGAGCGTGACATCGGCGGCCCTGGCGCCGCCGGCCTGCTGGCGGGACGAGGTCTCCGCCAGGCGAGCCTCGTAGGCCCCTTGAAGGGCGTCTTTAAGCTGATTGGCCGCCTGGCCGAACTGCGGCTTGAGCTGGCGGGGAACCTCCTTAAGACGGTTCATCACCGCGCGGACCTGGCCCTTCGTGCCCAAGTAGCGTATGCGCCACCGCTCAAGCTGGTCGGCCGACGCGGCCGAGGCCAGCTCGGCCAGGGCCTGCGACCGCAGTTCGGACAGCTCGTGGAGGACCGTCACGTCCGGCTCCTTCGATCGCGCCACAATCGGCGCCGGCTCAGGCCGGGGCGGCAGCCGACGCCATCGCCTTCTCCAGAACGACATCGAAAGCGGCGGGGTCGGCGATGGCCAACTCGCTGAGCATCTTGCGGTTCAGCGCGATCCCCGCGCGCTGTAGGGCGGCGATGAACTGGCTGTAGCGGAGGCCGCGCTGGCGGCAGGCGGCGCTGAGGCGGGTGATCCACAGGGCGCGAAAGTCGCGCTTGCGGGTGCGGCGGTCGCGGCTGGCGTAGACGCCGGCGCGGTAGCGGGCGGTGATGGCCAGCTTCAGGCGGCGGGAGCGGACTCCATACATCCCCCGCACGGCCTTCAGCAGACGCTTGTGCTTGCGCCGGCGGGCGGCGCCCATGGTGACGCGTGGCATGATCGGCTCCTTCTGCCCCGGCGGACCCCCCTTGTGGGGGTGTTCCTATCGGCCAAGCTCCGACCGCCCTAACGGGCTCCCGCCTGGGGACCATCTTCAGTTCGCGCGCAGGCTACCAGGCCAAGAGGGTCTTGGCCTGCTTGGCAAATGCGGCATACACGGGAACGTCCTTGCGCTGGTGGCGCTTCTTCTTGGACGACTTGCTCGAACGCAGATGCCCCACGCCGGGATGGCGGCGCAGGACCTTGCCTCGGGCGGTGATCTTCACCCGCTTGGCGATGGATTTCCTGGTCTTGGCTTTGGGCATCGCGGAATCCTTCGGAAGCTCAAACCATCGAAAGTCCGGGCATTATAATGCCCGGACCCGCCCTGTAAAGCACGAATTGCCGTGCCGGCTGTCTTGCCGACGGCGGGCCCAGCGCGTACCCTACGAGCCGCCAAGGGAGGTACAGGCGATGGAATACCAGGCCGGGAAGCTAGGCAGGGTGATCGTGGTCCGCGGCTTCGACGGCGAGGACGTCTACCGCGGCATCGAGGGCATTGCCGCCCGCGAGAATATCCGCGGCGCCGCCGTGCTGGTGGTGGGCGGGCTGCGATCGGCCAAGGTGGTGGCCGGACCGCGCGACCCGCACGGGCCTATCGAGCCGCTCTCCGAGCAGTTCGACGATGCCCGGGAAATCGCGGGGGTGGGCACGATCTTCGACGATGAGGCCGGCCCCAAGCTGCACCTGCACGGGGCCATCGGGCGCGTCGGGGAACCGACCCTCGCCGGTTGTCCGCGCGGCGGGGCCACGGTCTTTTGCATCCTGGAGGTGGTGATCATCGAGATCACCGGCGCCGGCGCCCAACGGACCCTGGACCCCCAGACCGGCCTGAAGTTGCTGCGCCTGGCCGGCGGAAAAACCATCTGACCGTGGGACCGCGGGGCCGGCATGCCTGCCCGACGATTAACCGCCGGCAGGTTCCGGCGCATTCGATGACGCCGCAATAGCGTAAGGAACCGCCATGCTTCGAGTCAGCGAAAACCATCGGTACCTGGTGCACGACGACGGCTCGCCCTTCTTTTATCTGGGCGACACGGCCTGGGAGCTGTTCCACCGCCTCGACCGCAGGGGCGCCGACCGCTACCTCGAACACCGCGCCGCCCAAGGTTTCACGGTGATCCAGGCGGTGGTGCTGGGCGAACTGAAGGGGCTCAAGGAGCCCAACGCCAACGGCGACCTGCCGTTCGTCGATCGCGATATTGCCAGGCCCAACGAGGCATACTTCGCCCACGTGGATTACATCGTGGACAAAGCCGCCTCGTCGGGGCTGCACATCGGCATGCTGCCCACCTGGGGCAGCCACGTGGGCGTGAACTGGGAAGGCTCGGCCGGCAAGCATTTCATCGACGCCTACAACGCCCGCGGCTACGGGCGATTCCTGGGCCGGCGGTACGGCGCCAAGCCGATCATCTGGATCCTGGGCGGCGACCGTCCGGCCGAAGGCAATGAGGAGGTCTGGGGCGAGCTGGCCGCCGGCCTGCGCGACGGCGATGGCGGGCGCTGCCTGATGACCTACCATCCGCCCGGCAGCGCCAGCTCATCGGACCACCTTGGCGAGGCGGCCTGGTTGGACTTCAACATGATCCAGAGCGGCCACTCGATGAATCGCACGAACTTCTCCGCCATCGGCCGGTGCTATCGCCTGTCGCCGGTGCGGCCGTGCATGGACGCCGAGCCCACCTACGAGTACCCGCCCAACGACATGCCCGAAGGCCTGCCGGTGGACGCTTACCAGGTGCGGCTGGGCGCGTACTGGGGGCTGTTTGCCGGGTCGTTCGGGCACACGTATGGGACGCACCCGATCTGGCAGATGTACGCCCCCCCGCACGAGCCCAAGTGGAACGTGCACACGTGCTGGTACGACGCGATGGACTTGCCCGGGGCATTGCAGATGAAGCACGCCAAGGCGCTGATGCTCAGCCGGCCGTTCCTGACGCGCATCCCGGACCCGTCGCTGATCCGCTCGGGGATGGGCTGGGTGCTGGACCACGTGCAGGCCGCCCGCGACGGCACGCCGAAGGTTTGCGACGCGACGTACATCATGGCGTATTTCCCGCAGCCGCGGCGGGTGCTGCTCAACGGCGCCCGCATCGCCGGGGACCGACTGCGGGTGTGGTGGTTTGATCCGCGCAGCGGCCAGGCCCGCGACATGGGCCAGGTCGCCAACCAGGGCATCATGGAGTTTGGCCCGCCCTCCCAGACCCCCAAGGAAGACTGGGTGCTGGTGATCGACGATGTGCGGTGCAACTACGGGCCGCCCGGAACGTAGCAGGGACGGCCTGCTTATGGGGAGTATGTGGGCGGGCGCCAGTTCTTGGTCGGCCGCGCAAAACAGGGCGGCGCCGCCGGCGGGTCGCTTCCGGCATCACCGCCCGCGATTGGCCGTTAGGACCTGCCCGTCTTCGTCCCCTGTCCGTCCTGTGCTTGGATTAGCTTATGCCCCGACCGTATCAGGCCCTTTGCGTCCGCGTCGGCCGATGCGGCGAACCCTGCCGTTTCTTCCTGTGCGAGTACATGGAGTGTCCATCGATCAGGGCCGCAAGGCAGAAAGAGGTGCGGAAATGGTGCGTGTCCATCGATCAAGGCCGCGTCGGGTTTTTTCCCGAAGGCCGCAGGGTGGGCTGGCGAATATGACTGGCACGTTCGGAGAACGGGTAGCCCATCAAAGCCGGGTGGCAGGGGACGAGTTAGGCGAGGCCGTCGGCAAGGGGTTGGGCGCGTGGGGCTGGCCGTCTTCGTCCCCTGTCCGTCCTATGCCCGGATTGACCCATGCCCCGACCGTGTCAGGCCTTTGCGTCCGCGTCGGCCGATGCGGCGCCTCCAACCTACAGCCTGCAGCCTACAGGCTGTGGGTGTCCATCGATCAGGCCCGCGTCGGGTTTTTGCCGAAGGCCGCAGGCTGGGCCGGCGAATATGACTGGCACGTTCGGAGAACGGGTGGCCCAACAAAGCCGGCTGGCAGGGGACGAGGTAGGGGAGGCTGTCGGGCAGGATTCGCCCGTCTTCGTCCCCTGTCTGTCCTGTGCTCGGGTTGGCTTATGCCCCGACCGTATCAGGCCGTTTGCGCCGGGCGATGCGGGTGGGGCGCGCAGCCCCACCCACCTCAGGTGCAAGTGTGAGTCGTCATACTCACAATGCAAATATCGATAGTAAAGGCTTGCCTCAGCCTTGCAGGCCAGCATATACTGGCTCGTAAGTATTGCGGGCTGAAGTCCAGCGGCAGTTTCTGCCAAGAAACCTGAGGGCCGCCGATGAGCAAACAACGTCATTATGATCTATTCGTCTCCTACGCACATGCTGACTCAGGCACTTTCGTCTCTTCCCTAACGCGCTATCTGAGCCGGAGGGGAATCAAGGCCTGGACAGACACGGAAGGGCTATCGACGGGAGATGCTATTCGAGATAAGCTGGATGAAGCTATGGGGCAGTGTAAGTACGCCCTGGTTGTTCTAAGTCCGGCGTATTTCCGGGGAAAGTGGACGAAGGCCGAACTAGCAGCACTGTTGCACCTGGAAGGACCACGGCGAATTAGGGTTCTGTTCATCTGGAATCGGATTAGTGAAGGTTTTGTTCGGCGGCACGCACCATTGCTTCTGAACCGTATCGCAGTCCCTTCGAGACTCGGGGCACGTAAAGTGGCCTCGTGCCTGATCGCAAAGATTCGCCCAATCCGACGCATCACGAAGCGTCCGGCTAGGCAAGTCGCATTCTCACGACTAGGGTCTCTCAACGACTTTACGTCAGCTATTGCCTGGTTTCCTAATGCCCCCTTCCTGACCGCTGCCACCCCCACAGGGGTTGTCCAAGTCGTCACGGCGAAGGGACGTGGGGTATCGATTGGACAGATCATCCCCTCTGGGCCAGTTGCCAGCATCGCTGTTTCTGCAGACCAAAGTGTTCTTGGCGTAATCATCCGACCGAATACCCTTTGCTTTGTTAGTGTGTCGCCGTTAAGACTTGTTCAGGTTGAGCGATATTCTGGTGGTGTGCTGCTCTCGGTGGCTGCTTCAACGCTAAGCGGGTGTTTGTTCGCAGTTGGGTCCGAGGACGAGCGAATCTCGATATGGGAAAAGCGAGGTCGCCGCCTTATTCGAACGCAGGAACTTGTTACATCAGTCAAGGATGGGTCGTCGCAACAAGTCAATGGGGTTGCGTTTGCTGAAAAGGGCGATTGTTTGTTGGCGGCATGCAACGGTGGGCGGGTCCTGGCATTCCCTTTCGTGGACAACAAGGCCCAGAAACCCGAGGAAGCGTCTCTCCCTGATTCATATGCGCCACTGTCGATTGCAGCAGTGCCTGGAACTAACCGCTTTTTAGTGGGCAGTTACGGCAATCTTACCATGTTTGAACGGCAGGGTGACGAGCTTATAGCAATCGGCTTGTCGTCTCGTTTGGTCGGGTCGATCACTGCGATCTCCGCGTCAGGCTGGGCTTCTGTCTGCACAGTGCGCGACTTCCTGGGCACACGTGCATTATCATTAAACACGTTGACTAAGACAGCATGCCCAAGCGCCTGGAGAGGCTCGTGCGATTTAGTCCTCCATAGGCGTCGAGCACTTGCCGCCTCGCTCTTCGGCGCGGGCGATTGTGCTGTGTGGCAACTTCGCACGTCCCATGGAGAGCCAAAGATGGGGGGGGAGTTACTCAGTCATTTCCCGCTGTATGCTATGAGCCCGCCGATTCACACAGCCAGGAAACCTGTCTGGACGGGTGGGCGTTTGGGGCTGCTGCGGTAGGAGCGATAGCGGCACCTCCGGCGAGGGTTGCTAGCCGACCCGATCAGCCCGGCGTAGCAGGGCGGCCAGGCCCAGCAGCATCAGCATGGCCGTCAGGGGTTCGGGCACGGCGGCGTAGCCGGGCGGCGCGGGCAGGCCCCAGTTTCCGGCCAGCATCCCCAGGTCCCCCACGTCCACGAGGCCGTCCAGGTTGAAGTCGCCCTCGAACCAGGTGCGGTCGGAGGCGCCCCAGCCGCCGGCCAGGATGCCCAGGTCGCCCACGTTGACGACCCCGTCGAGGTTGGCGTCGCCGGGGAAGTCCAGCCCCTCGGCCGGGGCCACCCACCAGGAGAGGCTAAACAACTCGTTCGACCAAGGCCCCGTGTTCTCGACGCCCAGCCGGAACTGCCCGCCGCCGGCCACCGTGTAGTAGATGTGCTCCACGTTGTCGACCGCGCTGGCCGACGAGACCAGCGGGCTGAGCGGATTGGCCTGGTCGTAGAGATGCAGGTCCAGGTTGGCCAGGTGGTGCAGGCTGTAGATGACCTCGTCGATGTCCTCCGTATTGGTCGAGACGATGCGATTCCAGGTCAGCGTGGCCGTGATCGCCGCCCCGGCCGGCAGCGCCAGGTCCAGGTCGTACGTCTGCTCGATCCCTGCGCTGACCTGCGCCAGGTCCCAGCCGATGCCGGACACATCCCCGGCGGTCTTTTCGCCGAATTGGTACTGCCGGTAGGCCTTGCGGAGGTTCATCTGCCCGGCGCCCTGGCCGCGGTCCAGCGGATGCGTGCCGGTGTGGCTCCAACCGTCCAGCTTGTCCGCGGAGTTCAGCAGCACGCTCTTGATGACCCGGCTGTCGGTCGCGTAGCCGAGGTCCTGGCCCATGTCGATCAGCATGGCGGCCCCGCCGGCGACCATGGGCGTGGCAAAGCTGGTGCCGCTGCCCTCGCCCCAAGCGCCGCCCAGGATCGGCAGGATCAGGTTGGTGCCGGGGGCGACGAGGTCGGGCTTGCACCGTCCGTTGGAGGTGTAGCCCCGGCTGCTGTACGAGGCCATGTGGCTGTAGTCGGTCAGGTCGTCGCCGGTGGCGCCGACGACGATGGCGTTGTACGCCCCGGCCGGCGGGCCGTCGAGGCTGTCATAGCCGGGACCGGAGTTGCCCGCGGCGATGGTGATGGTCCGCGCGTTGGTGTCGGCGACGTGGTCCAGCGCCAGGCTCCATTGGTCATCGCCGGTGGTGTTGCCGTCCACCCCGATGCTCAAGGTGATGACCTCGACCGGGTTGCCGGCCAGGTCGTCCAGGCCCTGGCCGAAGGTCTCGGCCGCGACGGTCTCGGTGCGGAACGTGGTGGTGTTGCGTCGGGTGGCCGTCTGGCCGGTCCAGAACCCCGCCCCCGGCGCGACCCCGCGGCAGGTGGCGTTGCGGCTTAGGGCCGCGCCGGCCACGGCCGTGGCGTGGTTGCTCACCAGCGCCGGCGGCTTGGAGAAGTTGATCGCGCCGCGGAAGCCGTCGGCCAAGGCCGGATGCGTGTACTGGGCCATCTGTAAGTCCAGCACGCCGACCTCGATGCCGGTGCCGGTATAACCGTGGCTCCAGAAGGTCTCCGGGTGGACGTAGGGGGTGGCGACGTCCAGGGCCAGTGCGCATGGCGAGGCAGGAAGCAGCATGAGGCAGACGGCCACCAGTCCGTACGCCCTGTTGATTCTTCTCATGCGCAGCTCCATACGGCAGCAGACATTGCAGGCGGGAGCACAAACAACCAGTATACCATGAGATTTGGCCGGAGTGTGCCGGCACAAGCTGCTCGCCCGCCGTGCAGCGCGCGGGCGCCGACCTTCCCGGCAGGGCGCGCCGGCTGCGTCCCCTGTTTGCCCTCTGCCGGGAGCTTACCGTCCCCCGACCGTATCAGGGCGACTGGCCACCACGGTGTGCGCGCTAGCCGGGCGGTTAGAGCGAACACGGGAAGGCGGGAACCCAGTCACTCGGCTGGTAGCGTGGTTAGGAGGGTACCGTAGACCGTCCCGAAGGGGCAGCCGGCGGCAGAGAGCTTGGGGCAGGCATCGACACCGCCAAACCTGGGGCAGGTTGGCCGTTGCGGCGAAACGGATTCCTCCTTCTCTGGGACCCTTTGTAGAATGCATTCTCGCTTAGCAGCCCGCACATCGTCTCAGTCTCCAGCGCCCCGATGACGCTCAGCCGCTCGCGCCGATCCCAGGAATACCTCACGGGCGGGCTACCCTGGGGGCCCCAGCTTCGTCGCACCACCGGCTGGAGCATCAGGTCCGTTTCGTCCGTAAACACCATGCTTCGGCCGCTTCGTTGCGCGTTGTTTTTATCCGCGGCCAGTCTTCCTGACGCCAGGTCTGGATCGCTTGCTCGTCTCGTTCGCGGGCTGGCCGCTCGGGCTTCTGGCAGCTCCAGCGCATCGCCAGCAGCAGCTTCCACACGTGGCCGGGGTGATACTGAACTGCGAACTGCCGCTCGATCACCTCGGCCACTCGCGACAGGGTCCACAGGTCGGTGGAGTACCCGTGGGAACGGGCGCCCTTCAGCAGCAGCCGGACCAGACGCCGCCGGTCCTGGCGCGTCAGCTTGGGCTTGCGCCCGGGATGCGGCTTGCCCGTCAAGGCCGCCTCTCCGCCCTTGTCATAGGCCAGCTTCCACCGGCTCACCGACCAGTTGTCGGCCCCAACCATGCGGGCTACCTCGGTTGGGGTGCGCCCTTGCCTCAGCAGCTCGACGGCGTGGCGCCGCCGCTGCTCCAACTGGATCGCTGTTCCTTGGGGTCTCATACCCAGGAACATCGGCCTACACGGTCAAATCGCATTAGCCATGCGAACGTCAATAAATGTAGCCTGACCACCAAAACGTTAATGCACCCACGCCCGGCGGCCTTTGACGGATTTCATGAGCGGCGGTAATATAAGGGTTTGGAGGATTGGGAGCGTGAGCGGCGAAGGCGGCATATCCGCGGCCACGGTCGTCGTGGCGTCCCCGGACTCGCTGCTGGCCCAGGAGCTGGCGCGCCGGCTGGGCGGCCAGGTGCGCGTCATTGCCGTCAGCAGCGCCTACGAGGCGGCGGCTGAGCTGCTATCGGGCCAGGCCGGCGTCCTGGTGGCCGACCTGCGCTTGATCCATGGCCCGCACACGCAACTGCTCCAGATCGCCCGGGCCCGCCAGGTCGCGATGCTGGGGGTGGGGGTGCTGCCGGCGGGGCTGACCGGGGATGATCTGGCCGGAATGACGCTGGCCGGGCGGGCCGACCTGGCGCCGTCCGTGCAGGCGGCGATGCGGCAACACCCGCCGGACACGCCGCCGGCTTCGGCCCAGGCGCAGGAAGGCGGTGCCGCCTTCTCGCCGCCTGTCGACGCAAGCAAGCAAGCAGTCACGGCGGACGCGGCCGAACCTGCCGCGCCGCAGGCAACGCTTGATGAGGAGACGGTGCGCTTGCTCCTGGCGGGACGGCAAGAGGCGCCGTTCAGGCGCGGCCTGGACCGCGAGGTGACCTTCGAGCTGGAGCTTCGGGAGAAAGAGGAAGGTCCAGTCCCGCCGAAGGAAGGCAAGAAACCCATTGGGATTCCGACCACGCCGCCCAGGATCGCCGCGCCGGGGCACGGCCTGCTGACGCCCGAAGAGCTGGACGCCCTGCTGGGAGGTGATTGATGGCTCAGCCGCAGGTCCTGATTCTGGCTGAACCCCCTGCGGCCGGCGAGGCGGCGGGCCAGCTAGGCCCCTTGGCCCGGTTGGCGCGGCCTTATGAGGGCTTGGAGGCCCTGGCCCGGCGGGATTGGTCGGCGGTGCTGCTGTGGGCTGCGCAGGACGACCTGCCGGGCCTGGCGCGGGCCTGCCGCCGCCTGGCCGGCAAAGCGCCGCTGGTGGCGGTATGCCCGCCCGCCGCTGAGCCACAGGTCCGGACGATGGTGGGCAGGCTGCTGGACGACTATCTCATCGACCCGCCCACGGCCCAGGAGCTTCGCCGCCTGGCGGGGCAGCCGCCGCCGGCGCCGGCGGCACCGTCGCAGGCGACCGTGTCGAACGAGGACCTGGCCGGGCTGATCGCGGCCGCCGCCAACCGTCGCGGGCTGGAGCAGGCGATGAAGGAGTTGCTGGCGCGACGGCTTGGCGCCGACCTGGAGTGGATGGACGCGCAAGAGGCCCGGCAAAGGCAGCCGTGGCTGCGCCTGGATAATGACACCCCGCGGTGGCTGACGGGTTCGGCTGCACCGCCGGCGGACCGGCAGGGGTACCTGTCGGCGCTACAGGCGCTGGCGGGGGCGTTGGACCAGGCGGCCCTGCGGACCGAGTCGCTGCACCGGCTGGCGATCACCGACCACCTGACCGGGGCGTACAACCGGCGGTATTTCTACCAGGTAACGGATCAGATCCTTCAGCGGGCGGCCCGGCGGAACCTGCGAGCCACGGTGCTGCTGTACGACATTGACGACTTGAAGAGCTACAACGACCGCTTCGGACACGCCGTGGGCGACGAGGTTCTGCGGGAGACGGCCGCGCTGATGAAGCAGATCACCCGCGCGCACGACATTGTGGCGCGGATCGGGGGCGATGAGTTCGCGGTGCTGTTCTGGGACGCCGACGAGCCGCGTGTGCCGGGCTCGCGCCCGCCCGAATCGGCGTACGGCATTCTGGCTAGCCGCTTTCTGCACGCGGTGGGCACGCATGAGTTCCCCTCGCTGGGTCCCGACGCCGTGGGGTTGCTGACGATCTCCGGCGGGCTGGCCAACTTCCCCGCCGATGGGCGGACTTGTCGCGAGCTGCTGCGCTCCGCCGACCAGGCCCTGGAGGCCGTCAAACGCAGCGGCAAGAACGCCATCCGCCTGATCGGCCCCCATTAGGCTTGCGGCATGGGTATCTTGTCCATGCGTTCCACGGCCGACCTGCCCGCGGGAGATGAACCAGGCAGAGGGGCCGGCTCGCCCGGCTGACACGTTGGGGCGCGGAATATCCCCGGGTGATGCGACAGGCTTGGCCAGTGGCGGGGTCGCGTGGGGGATAGGCCTGTGACCCACCAACGCGGCGGCTGCGCTACTCAATGTCCTGCTGGCGGTAGTGGATCGCCTGGCAGGACACCGGGCCCCAGCCGTATAGCGGATCATCCGACATGGCTGACCCGCTGGCGAAGTACATCAACGTGACTATGGCGCCGTCGGCCAGTTGCACGGTGGAGGGATAGCCCAGGTCAAAGCCTCCCCCGTCGCCCGCCAGCAGCACTTCGTGGTTGGTGTCCCAGCTTTGCCCGCCGTCGCGGCTGAGCAGCGCGCCGCAGCCCATCGGCTTGATCCTGCGCCCGAAGGTCAGCAGCACGACCCCGCCATCGAGCACCGTCAGATCGGCGGGGTGCTCCTGGTCCCGCGTCACCTTGGCGGGCTCAGACCAGTTCCGGCCTCCGTCGTCGCTGTGGAACATGGATACCCCCTGCGACCTGGCCGCTGCCAGCAGTCGACCGTCGGGACAGAAGGCGTAGGACACCTCGTTTTGGTTGGTCGCTACCAGCGTTTCGTCGCCCCAGGTGCGGCCGTTATCGCGGCTTCGCAGGAGCACGGCGGCATTGTTGACCCCCTCGGTGGGCTGGCGCGGCGTGCCGTACACCGACATCAACAGCTCCCCATCCAGCCCCTGGATGATGCGGCCGTACGGCGAAACGAGCGCGAGGTGCTTGGACTCGAGCATGACGGGCTGCGACCAGGTTCGCCCGCCGTCGCTGCTGCGGACGACGAAGGTGGCTTCCACCTGCTTCATGTGCTCTCGGATGGTGGCGTCGGTGCTGCCCTTGCAGACCACCTGATCTTCTTGAAGCATGTAGGTATGCAGGCCGGCCTTCCAGTACGCGGCGATCAGATCGCCGGCGGCACTTACGCCGAAGGCGGGGTTGCGATTGTCCAGCCACCGAGGGGCTATCTCGACGGGGTCCGCCCACGTCCTGCCTCCATCCTCGGAGCGGGACACCGCCAGCGTGCCTTTAATGCCGACGTGGGGCGCGCCCACGCGAAAGATGGCTGCAATGGACTGCTCCCCCGTGCGCACGGCCACCGGGAAGTATCCCTCCATCGAGCAGACCAGGTACCGCTTGAGCCGCCCCCGCCGCCCGACGAAAATGTCCGCCTTGGCGGCTAGCGGAACTGGATGGGAATCAGCAGGGAAGTAGGTCATCGCTGTCTCCGCGTGTTGGACTCAAGGAATGCCCAAGAGCATACCCGCATTGATGAGGCTGTGTTGTGTGTTGCCACTCGCTGGCGCAGCGGTCCATAATCTCCCACGTCTTGGCGATGCAGAAGCGGTCGTTCTCTCACGGCGCGCCATTGGGGATGCGGTGGTCCAAGGCGAGCATGCACGCGCCAGCAGACGGACGCAAGTCATTTATGATTTGACCTTCCACAACCTGCCCGGTAAGCTCCGCATGCTCGAGGAAGGCGCATGGATAGCGCCGGGGGATCGTCGGGCGAGGCGTCAAGGACGGGGCAGGGAAGCCCCTCCGGTTCAGACGAGGTCGGTCATGAGACGTATCCCCCTGCTGGTGCCCTTGGTCCTAGCGGCCGGTTGCGGGACGTTCCGGGGCATCCCGTCCCACGGCGGCGGCAAGCGGTTCGACGAAGAGCAGCGCATCGTCGCCAGCGCCATTCGCCAGTCGATGGCGGAGATGGACCTCCAGGAGCTGCGCGGCCGGCACGTCCGCGTCGTGGTCCAGAGCATCGCTCACGAAGGCTCCGGCAACGTGAACTGGCCTGGACTGACCAACATCAGCCTTAGCGGCAGCCTCGGCTGGAATGAGAACAACTACACGCTGACCCAGAAAGGTCTTACGGTCAGCGACACCGAAAACACCGGCGTCGGCGCCGGCGCCAACTACCGGACCAACCCCGAGTACTACGCCAGCGCCTTGGGCACCAGCCAGGACCTGACGTACCTTCAGGCCGTCCTGGAAATGAAGGCTCGCCACGACGGCATCCTGCTGGACGGCCAGCCGGACGCGACCCTTTACGTGCTGGTGGACGTGCTGGGCACCAATCGCAGCCGGCGGACCTACATGCTCCGCGGGACGGACAACTACCATGCCACGTGTGAGATGACGTATTATGCCCAGGACCTAGCCAGCGGGGATCTGATCTTCCGCGAGCGCCAGGCGGGGGCGGTGTCTTCCTATAGCGAAGAGCACACGTGGAGTTCGCCCTGGATCCGCACCGGCTACGCCACCGTGCCGATCTGTCCCCAGGTGCCGCTGCTGGACGAAGCCGATTGGCCGCCTCTGCAAGAGCAGGACTTGGCCGCCCCCGAGGCGCCGCAGGCCGCCTCCCAGCCGGCCGACGGGGTCCAGCCCGTTGCACCCACCTCGCAGCCCGCGGAAGCGACCGCCGCGCCAGATTCGTTGTCCGCAACGCCTGATGCCCCCGCTGTGCCGTGCCTGTCTGCCGTTCCCGCTGCCCAGCCCGTGGCCGTCGAAGATCAACCTACGACCCCCGCCACTGGGCCGGCGGATCCAGCCGCAAGCTCCGCCGCGGTTAGCGATACGCCGCCAGGTGAGTAGCATAGGCGATCTTCCGACATCCTGGGCCGCCCTGCCGTCTGATTCCTCTGTGAGGGGAAATTGGCCCGCACCGACGGCGGGCAATGGACTTGCCGGGGCGCTGCGGTAGAATGTCCCGATTATTCGCCCTCACCGGCAGCATTGCGCGGCCGGCAGTCGGGCTTGCGGCTGCTTCGCGGCCGGCAAACGGGTCACGACCATGAGAAACGCCACGAGCAATCACACTCAGACCGAGGACGAAAGTTCGCGGCCCAGCGACTTCATCCGCGAGATCGTGGCGCAGGACTGCCGCACCGGCAAGTGGGGCGGGCGCGTGGTCACGCGCTTCCCCCCGGAGCCTAACGGCTACCTGCACATCGGGCACGCCAAGAGCATCTGCCTTAACTTCGGCATTGCCCAGGAGTTCGGCGGGCAGTGCCACCTGCGATTTGACGACACCAACCCCGCCAAGGAAGAGCAGGAGTACGTCGACGCGATCATCCAGGACGTCCGTTGGCTAGGCTGGGACTGGGGCGACCACCTGTACTGGGCCAGCAACTACTTCGAGCAGTTCCACGCTTACGCTGTCCAGCTCATCCGGGCGGGTAAGGCCTATGTCTGCGACCTGTCGGCCGACGAGATCCGCGACTATCGCGGCACGTTGACCCAGCCCGGCCAGCCTAGCCCGTACCGCGACCGCGGCGTGCAGGAGAACCTGGATCTCTTCGAGCGGATGCGGGCAGGCGAGTTCCCTGACGGCAGCCGCACGTTACGGGCTAAGATCGACATGGCCTCGCCCAACCTGAACCTCCGCGATCCGGTGATGTATCGCGTGTTGCACGCCGAGCACCATAACACCGGCAACCAGTGGTGCATCTACCCGATGTACGATTGGGCCCACGGGCTGGAGGACTCGATCGAGGGAATCACTCACTCGATCTGCACGCTGGAGTTCGAGAATCATCGGCCTCTGTACGACTGGTTCCTCGATCAGTTGGGCATCCACCATCCGCAACAGATCGAGTTCGCGCCGCTGAACCTGACCTACACAGTGCTTTCGAAGCGCAAGCTGCTGCGACTGGTGGAGCAGGGGCACGTCAGCGGCTGGGATGACCCGCGGATGCCGACGATCTCCGGGATGCGCCGGCGCGGCTACACCCCGCAGGCCATCCGCGCGTTCTGCCGGCGGATCGGGGTAGCCAAGTTCGACAGCGTGGTGGACGTCAAGTTGCTGGAGTACTGCCTGCGCGAGGATTTAAACCACCGGGCCCCGCGGGTGATGGCGGTGCTCAAACCGCTCAAGGTGGTCATCGAAAACTACCCGGAGGGCCAGGTCGAGCCGCTCGAGGCGGTCAACAACCCCGAAGACCCCGCCGCCGGCACGCGGAAGGCGCCTTTTTCGCGAGTCCTCTACATTGAGCAAGATGACTTCATGGAGAATCCTCCGAAAAAGTTCTTCCGCCTGGCCCCCGGCCGGGAAGTGCGCCTGCGCTATGCCTACTTCATCACCTGCAAGCAGGTGGTCAAGAACCATCGCGGCGAGGTGGTCGAGCTGCGATGCACGTACGACCCCGCCACTCGGGGGGGGGACTGCCCCGACGGCCGAAAGGTCCAGGCCACCTTGCACTGGGTCAGTGCGGAGCACTCGGTTCCGGCGCAGGTCCGCCTGTACGATCACCTATTCGCCAAGGAAAACCCCGAGGAGGCGGCGGAGGGCCAGGATCTCACCGCCAACCTGAATCCAAACTCGCTGACGGTGCTCCAGGGCTGCCGCCTGGAGCCAAGCCTGGCCTCTGCGCAGTCAGGTACTACGTGGCAATTCGAGCGCCTGGGGTATTTCTGCGTGGATTCGAAAGACTCCCGGCCGGAGGCTATGGTGTTCAATCGGACTATCACCCTCAAGGACACCTGGGCAAGAATTCGCGAATCCAAGCAGTAAGATCGGCCGCCAACCGCGATGCGCCCATGTTCCTCGCCGCAGGCGGCGCCGGAAGGAGGTCTTCATGTCGTACGTCCCGTTGGCCTTGCCGATCCAGGCCGAGGCGCAGGAGCCACTGGTGTTCCACGGCGTGCCGTTCCAGGTGTGGCGCAAGGAAGGCCACTTGGTCGGGTGGCGCCGGGAGCGCCAGGATGTGCCGCTAGATGCTCCGGCCTGTCAGGCGCTGTTTCTGCTGGGGATGACCACGGACAGGCCGGAATGCAGCGAGTGGTGGGGCCAGAACGAGCGGCAGTTCTCGCACGCCAAGCGGGTCTGGATCGGCGACCGTCTGGGGCAGATCCGCATCGTGTACGTCGACCGGAAGATGGACGTCATTCCGGTGATCTTCGGGGTCAATGTCTGGACCTATGAGCTGTTCACGAATCGCCAGCCCAACGAGAAGCACTTGAACGCTTACGGAGGGCCCTATCCCGAGCCGTTTGCCGGCGACCCGGCGGCGCGGGCCCTGCTGGAGGACAGCCTGATGCTGCGCGCCAACGACGCCGAGAAGCCCGCCAAGTACATCCTGGCTGTTCGCACCCGGCCGGTGGGGATCATGAAGCTTCAACTCATCAGGGACGAGGGCCGGCTGGCGGGTTTCCAGATCGGCGCGGCGACGGGCCTGTTGGCCGATGCGCCGGCGGCCCTGCTGGAGGGCTGGCGGATGGTGGACAATGACTTCTTCCTCCGCAAGCTCTACCTGCCGGCGATGGACAAGTTGGCGCGGCGGCTCTACCAGTTCGCCGACGAGCTGCCCGCTGGCGACCCCTATGATCCCCCGCCCGGCTACGCCGGTCCCGAGGTCCGCCTGGCCGGGACGCCGCTGGCGGAGGTGCTGGCCAACGTCTACGCGCACAACCTGCACGACATGGCCACCGACAAGCTGGACCCGCGGGGGATGATGCACACGTCTTCGTCGAAGGCCCCCAATTTCAGCCTCTACGTCGGCTACGGGGGCTTCAAGCGCGACGCGGGGTCCTACTACGGCCACGTGTGGACGCGCGACTGCGGGCGAAGCGCCACCGAGGTGGTTGCGTCGGGCGAGCGGGAGCGCACCGTCAAGGCGGCGGCCAAGGCCCACGAGCTGCTCTACGACCGCGGCACGCGGTTCGACCAGCCCAACTGGAAGCGGATCGGCAACGCCTCCACCCTGGGCAATGACAAGCTGCTGGAGAGTGTTTCAGGCAAGGAGAATGACGGCCATGCGGCCATGATGCTGTTTGTCTACCGCTTGTTCCACGCCGGCCTGATCGACGCGGTCTGGCTGAAGGACAATCGTCAGGCCGTTGTAGATGCGGCCGAGTGGTTCTGCTGGCAGATGGAGCACCCCGAGCAGTCGCACTTCGACCGGGTGCTGTATAGCGAGTCGGAGGCCAGCACGCAGGAGTTTGGCGGCTACGACTTGTTCTCCAACGCCCAGGCCTGGTACGCCCTGCGAGCCTATGTCCGGCTGGCGGAGGCGATGGGCCAAACTCAGTTGGCCGTGCGCTGGAGTCGTATGGCGCAGCGGCTGGGTACGGGCATTCTGGACTGCTTCACCACCCGGCACCCGCGATACGGGCAGATCTTCGTGGACACCACCTACGACTGCTGGACGTGGGAGTCCAAGGCGCTGGCGCCCCTGTTCCTGGCCCCGGACCTCGTGGGCTACGACCTGGCCGCGCTGGACCGCCCGCTTTACGACATCGCCCGCAACACCTACCGGGCGCTGTGGGAGGAGTATCCCCGGTTCGCGCAGGGCCGGCAGATGGGATATGGGCAGGGGTATATCACCCAGGGCGCCATTTTGTGCGACCAGTACGAGCATATGCAGGGATTCCTGGAGCAGGCGGCGGCGTTCTGCTACCACCATAGCGACTACAACTACATCGTGCCCGAAGGGGTCATTTGCCACCCCTCCGGCCGATTCTGGTTCCGCAACTGCGACTTGGGCAACTCGGTCCAGCAGGCGGAAATCGTCAAGAGCGTGCGGCTGATCCTGGGCGTGGACGACCTGGAGCCATCGGCGGGCCTGCGCCTGATCCCGCGGCTTCCGGCCGGTTGGCGGAGCCTTTCAGCCAGCCGGTATCCGGCAGTTGTCGTCTTGGACGATCAGCGTCGCCGGGTCACGCTGGACCTGCGGTACGAGCGGGTCGATGGCGGCTACCGGTTGACGTTCCAAGCCGATTGTCGGATCCCCAAGCTGTCGGTCCGAATGGGCCCGTTTCCTGAGGGGGCGCCCGTCAAGCTGGTTGGCCTGCGGGGTCGACCAGAGCCAGTGGACCGTGACGGGTTGCGATTTGTGTATCTAGCGGCCGGAAATGTCCCTTGCCTGGACGTGACAGCTCGCCAGGCCCCCGGCGGCCGGTCACGATAGGGCGACACCGGTTGTGGCGTAGTGGCGCGGGCATGGGAGCTCCCGGCACTGCTTGCGGAATTCCCGGACCAGGAGCAGGACCAGTTTGACCCGGTCGTCCACCCCGGTCTTGGTGAAGATGCGATCCAGGTGCGTTCGGACGGTGGACGGGGTGATCCCCAGGGTGGTGGCGATCTCCTTGTCACCCATTCCGCAGCTCAGGCACCAGATGATCCGACCCTGCTGCCGGGACATCTGCATCAGGCCGATCAGGCCTCGCCACTCTTCATCGTTGAACACCGATGCACCGTCGGATGGCGTACTCATCTGCCGTCTCCCCAGTTGCGTCGTCCCATGCCTAGCCGCCTCAAAATGCCCGCGCTAGCGGCGCGACACGCGCCTCAGACAGGGAAGTCAGCGCAAGAACCTGACCTGCAAGGCCCACAAGCCGCCGCTAACAGGCGTCCAGCCCTCGGACAGCCCCGATTCCCGGTGGCTCCCCTAGCCTAACGGCGAATCATAAGGCCAGTTCTAGTCGGTGTCAAGCGTATCTTGCCCGACTTAGCCCCAGTTTTCTTGGCGACATTGAGGGTGGCCGAGGCACGCCGGCGCCAGGATCAGCCGCGGTCGTTGGAGCCTGCTGCTCCCAATGATCCGCGACTCCCGCGGCGACCAGCCGCTACGTCGGTTCCGGCGGTCGCGGAAAAACCCCTCCACGAAAAACGCCATGATCGCAGCCGTTTCTGCCGAGCAGCCGACGCAAGCATCGTCGCGGGCAGGCAGAGCGTCACCCATCACGCCTGCCGCTTGGGAACGATCGCCAGGGTCAGCCGGGTGGCATCGGCTCCAGATCGCTCAGGGGCAGGTCCATCTCGAAGGCGCCGGCCTGGACGGTGGCCTGCTGGCGCTCGAGGTTGAGGCGAATCAGAGTGGCGCTCTTTCGGAAGGGCACGACGAAGACCTTCTGGCCCGGCTGAAGCGCCAGCAGTTGTTGCGACTCAGTCGGCTGAGTCTTGCCGCGCTCCATGGGGCGTTTTTCCGGCGGCAGGTTGCGGCGTGGCCGCGGGGGGCGCTGCCGCTGGGCCGAAGGCGCAAAAGGCCCGCTCTGCGGGAACAGGTCCTGGAGCGGGATGTCTTCCTCGCCCTTGGGCGTTCGGACGCGGGCCCGCAAGGCGGGGAAGTCCACCGACACCACCGTGCCGTGCCCGGGCTTGCGGGCGATGGGCGCCTCGTCGCCGACCTTGACCCGCGCCAGGGCGTTGAGCCACAGGTCGAACTCGCGGGCCCGCTGCTTCTGCTGATCGAGGCTGCGGCGGTATTCCTCCTGGAGCCGCTGGGCCTGCGCCCGCGACTGCTCGGCCAGGCCGGCTTGTTCCAGAAGGCTTTGGCGGAGCTGGTTGATCTGGCGGCGGACCCCCTCCTGGCCCAGGTTAGGCACAAGCTCCTTGAGCGGCACCTCCACCTGCACGGCCCCCACGTCCACCAAGGCCCGCTGCTGGTCAAGCTCCAGCCGCGCCAGGCGGCCGGTCTTGTTCAGCGAGGGCACGAAGACCTCGTCGCCGCTCTTAAGCTCCGGGATCATGGCCAGCCAGGTTTCGAACTCCCCTTGGAGACGGTGCAGGTCGGCCAGCTTCGCCTCGTAGGTCTCCAGTTGCGTCTGGGCCTCCAACTGGACCTGCTGGGCGGCCGACCGGGCGGACTCGGCCTGCTGGCGGACGGTTCCGGTCGCCTTAAGGGCGGCCCGCAGTTGCCGGTCGCGGGAGCCTAGGTACTGGCGGGCCGCCGCCACCAGGCGCTTGTCGAGTCCCAGGCGGCTGGCGACCGCGATCGCGTGTGATTCTCCAGGCGTGCCGATCCGCAGGTGGTAGGTGGGCGACATGGTCGGCACGTCAAACTCCACCGAGGCGTTTTCCACCCGCTGATGGTTCAGCGCATAGGCCTTGAGCATGCCCAGGTGCGTGGTGACCATTCCCAGGCAGCCGATCCGGCACAGCTCATCCAGCACGGCCTGGCCGATGGCGGCGCCCTCGTCGGGGTCGGTGCCGGCGCCCAGCTCATCCAACAGGACCAGCGAGGACTTGTCGGCCTTCTGAAGGATGTACCGCAACCGGCGGATGTGCGCTCCGAAGGTGGACAGCGACTGCTGAAGCGACTGCTCGTCGCCCACGTCGACGAACACGTCATGGAACGCCGGCAGCGTCGCGCCGCGCCGCGCGGGGATGTGCAGGCCCGACTGCGTCATCATCGCCAGCAGCGCCGCCGTCTTGAGCGTGACGGTCTTGCCCCCCGTGTTGGACCCGGTGATCACCAACAGGTCGAAGTCGCTGCCCAACCGAAGGTCGATGGGCACCACCCGGTGGCGACGGTCGGGCGGAAGCTGGGCCTGCTCGTCCTGGTAGGCCTGTTCGATGAGCAACGGGTGACGGGCCTGGGGCAGCTCCAGCGGCCCGTGCTCGCTCACGGCCGGGCAGACCATGTCAAACTGGTAGGCGTATTGCGCCTTGGCGCCCAGCAGGTCCACCTGCGCCAGCGTCCGCAGCGCGGCCTCGATCTCCGCGTAGCGCCGGCCGATCCGCACGGCCAGCTCGCTGAGCAGTCGCAGCACCTCGTTCCGCTCATCTTCCATCAGGTCGGCCAGGCGGTTGTTGAGCTCGACGCTGGCGGTCGGCTCGACAAACACGGTCGCCCCCGTCTGCGAGGCCCGGTGGACCACCCCGGGCAGGCGCCTGCGGTTCTCGCTGCGCACCGGCAGCACGTAGCGGTCCCCGTGCAGCGTGACCGCGGGATTCTGGAGCAACTTTGCGACCTCGGGGTCGCGGGCATAGCCATAGATCACCTCGCGGATTCGCTGGGTGAGGCCCTCGATCTCCCGCCGCAGCGACGCCAGGCGCGGCGAGGCGGTGTCCATCACCTCGGCGTCCGGTCCCACCACCTCGCGGATGGCCTTGACCTCGCCCTCAAACGACGTCATCGCCGCGGCCAGCTCGTGCAGGTGGCCCAGGCCCTCGGGCAGGGCCTGGAGGTACGCCCGCACGTGGCCGGCGCCTTCGAGCGTGGAGGCGATGACGGCGAAGTCCTCGGCGCTCGCGCCCCCGCCGGGCCGGGCCCGCCCCAGCGCCTCGCGGATGTCCGTCACGCCGCCAAAAGGCGCGACGCCCACGTCCCGCAGCGCCTGGACCATCTGGGTGGTCTGCTCCAGCCAGCGCTGGATCAGCTCCGGGTTGCGCGAGGGGCTGATCCGAACGGCCAAGTGCTTGCCCAGCGAGGTGGCGCAGAACCGCGACAGGATGTGCCGGACCGCGTCGAACTCAACCTTCTTGAGCGTAAACGAATCCACCGGCAACCTTTCGGCCTGTCCCGCCGGAGATAGGTGCGGGCGTCCAAGGGGAGGAAGTTCCACACTAGATTACGGTATCGGGCCCCCGGCGGTCAACGTCGCCCGCGCCTGGGGATGCATTAACGTTTTGGCGGTTGCATGGCCAACCTTCCCATCTGTGCCACGACCGTCCGGGCCGTGGAGCGACTGTCGTTGCGGGGCCGAAACAGCCCTGCGACGCATGCGCGAAACGTCCATGCTGCCTCAGGGACCACCAAAACGTTATTGCACCCCGCGCCTGGATTCGGGGTCTGTCGTGCTTCGCGGCGACCGAGGGCTGCGGTCGC
>Ga0315289_10003173_pt1 | contig 25000 bp, 26 predicted proteins | sample YL17G11_40_MG_FD_203452 | JGI IMG/M metagenome (GOLD analysis project Ga0315289, IMG submission 203452) | Sediment microbial communities from Yellowstone Lake, YNP, Wyoming, USA - YL17G11_40 | ecosystem: Environmental > Aquatic > Freshwater > Lake > Sediment | place: USA: Wyoming | collected...
ACCCTACCTCATCTAAATCGGGCATCTTACCTTCAGCCAATTCGCGTTCCCACTTATCAGCCAGGGGGTCAATAACCTTATGGTCGCCCAATATCTTGTTGAGCGCATCCAGCGCCGGCATCGCCGCTTTAGCCTCAATTTCTCCAGCTTCCAAACGCTCCACAATTCGTTCACGTTCACTGTGCATATCCTCGAACATTTCCAATTGCCATTCAACCCAACTACGGGTCATAAACAAACGGTCATTGGTAGGCCGTTTGTACTTATCGACCCACCATTTGCGGATCATGTAATCGTTGGTCTGTACGTTCTTCTTTGCTTGCCTCCTAAGCCTGTCCATGTTCCCGAAAAAATTGCTCAAAGTCGACCACCTTTTCATATACCGCTTGAATAAGGGGTACGCCGTCAATAAGGCTCATCGGATCTTTGAACCAGTCAGGCCGCTTGTCCAGACAATAGCTTAGCCGACTTACGATGAAAGCAATTTCATCGGTGAGTGCGTCTAGCGAATCTTTGGACGTACTGCCGGTCATACGTGCTTGCATAACGCCAGCTTTCACGAGGTCCATAGGCGTAGGGAAATGGGTAGTGAAAACACCCTTCCACTGTTTGCCACGAGTATCTTTCCAGTCAAAAGGGAAGGTGAAAGGATTCCTAGACCGAATATCGTCTTTGGCGTCTTGCTCAGCAATTGGTTTGTCAGCCATCACTGCATCATCTGCTTGCGCCTTGAGGTCGTCAGTTGTCGTTGCTTCCATCAAATGGGTTGGGGTTAGCCGCTGTCTCAATTCTTCTGGGGTTACTGTCGTATTCATTGGGTCGCTCCCTGTAAAAGTTGTGAGAGCTACCTTGCCATTATCCTAAAAAATAGTCACGAGTTGAAATGCAAAGGCCAGCGTGAAAGCTGGCCTTGCTACCTACCGCCTAAGCGGTAGGGGGGATTTGCTTAATATGCCTAGATTTCACTTTCATCGCGGCACCTAATGGCGTTGAAAGTACAATCTTCTCCGACTACGCCACGAGCATCAACCGTCCAGTTGTGACTTTGTACTTTGACTTGCTCCAACGTAGCAAAGATTTTGCCGGTCTTGCTATCTTCGATGGTTGCTACCAAATCGCCGGTAACCAAAATATTTTCTAAATGGGCAGAAGTATTGTTCCCTGTATTTGGGAACCAACCCTTGGACTTAATAGTCTCACCGATGATTCGGAACATGGAAGCGGTGAAAGTCACTCGATAGGCAATCGGGGCAAACTCTTCTACCTCGATATTATCTAGCACCTCAATTGGATCGTACTGGATTTCTTCTGAAACGTTGACGTTCCTAGCATACCCGACTTTCACGCCGTTAATCGAAAAGCGGGCTCTTGCCCCGGTAAACAGTCTGCCTTTTTCCATGATAGCCCTCGTTATCGGTTACGCCGCGCTCTGGCGAATCGTTACCAAGTGGATAGTATTTTTGACGAAGTTGATCGGAAGGATCGGCGCCATTTCTACCGAGACCTCCAAAACATCAACCACCAAATCAAGAGACAAACTACGATAGGCAACAAGGATCGAGGCATCCACCAATAAGCCTAAGGTGCCAATAGCTATGCCCTTGCCCGCATTGATGGTCCCTGCGAATCCCTTTTTGCCAACAGACGCTTCCATGTTGGAACGAAAGTTGAAAGTTGCATAATCCACTGCCTGGTTGACGCTACCCTCGGTGAACGCGATATTGTTGGTGCTCAAGTGGGTAGTGATATTTCGCACTACACGACGCCCAACACCCTCCACGTTCTCAAGGAATAGCAAACCTGCTTGAATCATCTCGTCCGCGTCGTCCGTGGGGTTCCACGAGGCGTCCTGACGGAAGGACAGCACATTAGCATACTTGAAGGTCAAAGGTGTGCCTACGGGCGCCCCAGCCTGCATACCAGCGATTACCGCGGCATGGAAGGGAGCGCTAAACTCTTGCCGCTCGCCCGCCGTGTTGTACCGCTCAATAGCTTGAGCCACCGCGCGAATATGCCGGGTATTGAGGTCCACGATCTGGGACTTAGCCTCTGTCTTGGTAGCTACATCGGTCATAGCCGTATTCATGAGCCCAACAAAACCATCACGCTCTGACCGACCAATGCCGCCCATGTAAGCGCAATGGGCATCCAAAGCCGCGGCAACCGCGGGATCTGGGGTTAGCACGACAACGCTATTCACGCGCATGCGCTTAAGCAAATTCAAACCGCGCTGCCAATCCGCGAATAACGCCGTACCTTCGCTACCACCCGCCAAGAATATTGGTGAAGTGGTGTTGCTTGGGGCTCCACCGTAAGCACCCGCCGAGTAGCTGGCAGTAATGTACTGGCTATTCTGGTTAATCCACGTTTTGCACGCATAAAGGTCCGCGTAGAACGCGGGGTTAACCGGATCCAGACAACTAACGGCGGCTACCGTGACATCCAAGTCACCCAAGGCAAAACTGGTAGAGCCTGTAACCAGCGTGCAAACAAAGCCGCCGACGCTAGTCACATGACGCGCGTTGAAATAATCGGCCATCTTGAGCAACGTTTTTTGGGTAGCTACTTTCGCCCATGCCGCTACACCAGAAGCGGTAACGGTACGAGCTGCTTGTACTTCACCCAAAACAATAGCAGTAATCTGCGACCAAATAGCCGTACCGACCACAGCGGTAGCCCCGTTCAATGTCAGTTTCTCAAGAGCAATTGCCCCTGAAGTATTCAAACCTACAAGGATCAAGTCCTTGGTGGTAGCTCCATCGGCGACTACAGTCACAGCCCCGGCCCCGTACATGGTAACACCGGGTTTAAGTCCCTTCACAGAATTGACGCCAGAGGCGACGGTAAAGACCGTAGCGCCACCGGGAGTTGCGCGTACAGTAACAGCACCAACAGTAGTGCCCGCGATTGAAGCGCCCAGCACCTTACCCGCACCCCAAAGTTGAGCGCCGATAACTACGGTAGTACCAGCCAAAGTCAGCACTTCACGCTTAGCCGCGCCCGTAGCATCCAATCCGTAAATGGTGATTTTCTGGCCTACGTCGGCAGCGCTAGCCGAAAGCACTTCTACCGCACCGGACACGGCGAGCGGAGTAGTGACATCGGAATCTAACCCAAGTACCGCGCGAGTAGCCAACGCTTTGACTTCGCCGCCAGCCACCACTTGCGCAGTCATCGTATCCCAACCGTTGGTGGGCTTGACGTACTTGAGGTTAAACATGGTATCGCCGCCCACGTTATCTTGGGCTTCGGTAACATCCTCAAAAATGACGGTAAGCTGTTTGCCCTTGGTAGTGCCCGTACCAACGCTCACTTGCAATTGCTCGGTGAACGCGCCGTAATCTTTGGATACCAGGGACAAAGCCGAGCCATAAGCATTGGCCAACACGGCGGCTGACTGGGTAGCGGGATTGACTTTCATCGCCACCATTTGTAGTGCGCCGCCCTGGATATCCGGATCTTTGGCGGGAGCAAACACCATATCCGCCACTTCGCGAAGATCGCCACTACGGAAAAGCTGACGGGCTTTTTCAGGCCGGTTAATAACCAAAAAGTCTTTGGTTTCTTCGATAGTTGATACCGGCTTGCCCCCTTCAGCGGTGCCAAGTACGGCCACGATACCCGTAGAGCCTAGCCCCACAGATTCCAACCCTGAAGGGTCTACTTCGCTGTAAGAACCGGGAACGCTAGTAATCCTACCCTGAAAGAATAGTGTCGATGCCATTTGCCCTACTCCTAGACTCAGCCAATCGGCTTACCTTGGAACTTTTTGTATTCAGCGTGCCACGCTTCAACCGACATAGCCGCGAGGTTTTGACGGCGGGCATGACTAACGAACCCCGCCATTTGATCCCATTTATGCCCGCACAACGTTATGTAAACCCTGAGAGCTACCGTATCCGCGGGACAAGCAACAAACTCTGGAATCGCTTCTGCTTTTTCTTCAGTGGTAATCTCTGGAATCGCTTCGGTGGGAATCTCTGGAATCGGCTCACGCTCATAGGTAACTACGGGTTCGCCAGTCATCTCGGGTTCAACATCGGCCAGCCTGCCAATTCCGTTGTTGTACTGCTTTTTAGCCATTCTCAGTCTCCGTAGCTATTGTAACCAATGTCTTGACTCCACCAACATCGCTAGGACTACCGCTTTTGTCAACGTGTATTCCAGATACCCTAAAGGCTTTACCTAGCTTGGTATCTTTGGCCACAGTCAAGAATTCAGCACGGCAAGACACCGCTAATTGCCTGATGAAAAAGTGTTCTGGCATATACCTAGGGTCTGGCGCCAAGTCGGCACCGGAAAGGGTAAGCCCGTAAACGCCGTAGGGTATGAACGTAGGCTTGGCTTGCAGGATGATCGCCTTAACCACCTCGTAAATATATTGGCACACGTCGGGATGTTCTGTGATGCAAACTATGTGGAAGGTATGCTCCCACAAAGCCGTGTATTGGGTAGCCCCGAAATCTTCGTCCAGTTCATCCAGCACGTTGCCAGCTTCATCACCTATGACGGCATCGGCCTCACGTTCGCCGGCTAGCAGGATAGAGATAACTGGAGTCGTTTGATCGGTGCGCGCGTAGCCATGCACTACAGTAGGTGGCTTGGCAGCAAAGAAAGCTTGGATACCTGCTACCTCAGTATCGTCCAGCTCGAAATTCTTTCTGAACAAGTCGTCCAGGATAGACGGATCCGCTTTGATTGCGTCCAACCCCGATACCAATGCTTTGTAGAGCAATCGTTGTATCATCGAATGCTATCTACATACGCCTGGAAAGCCATAGGCGCAAGGCGGGTCGATACGTAGTCAGCCACTTCATGCGCTAAATTGGCTCCAGGGGTCGCTGGGCGTATCCAGGGACTGGACCCGGTAGGGTTACCCTGTCCATCCACGGAAATCGTCCTAAACGTCATGTATTGGCTCTGTGGCTTGTTTAAAATGTCGATATGCGCCCCGTAAGTCTTTTGTAGTTTGACCATGCCTTGATAAGGATTTGTGGCATGGTACGGTTTGAGCTTGGGTACTTGTGGCGCGTCTAAACGTTCACCCCATGCTGTCTTGCCGGTATACGGATCGCTCAAAGATGGTGCCAATTTCTTGGCCGCGTTGTAAATATCTTTTCCGAACTGTTTGGCCAGCCCCGGTCCTAAGAGTTTTTCCAAAGCTTTGCCCATAGGCGCACCATGCGCGCCCGCACCCGGCGTACGATGCCTGAAGGGAATAGCGCGATAATAGCCGCCATCTTTATTTTGGTGTTTCCCTTTTTGACCTAAGGGGACGGTAGGCACGTTTGGCCCCAGTAGCGTATCGTGCATATCCTTGGCGCCCATCCCCTTTTCCAGCAAATTCGGCAACATGCCCACCAACGAAATCACCGCGGTATCCATTGATTGCCAGTCAACCGGCTGTATGCCGTTGATATACTCGGTCTTGGTCGTGTGAAAATGTTGACCGGCTAGCTTTATCCAGTGATCGCGGGCCGCGTCTACGATGTCCCGCATTACCTCTAAAATAGCGTTTTCGTTTAACGCTGATACCAATTCCAAAGGAATCAGATTTTCAAGATTGAGTACGGTAATCTCAATCATATCAAAAATTCGTAGCGCACTACGCCTTGCACCGGCAGTTCTACGGGTTCGCCTTGCGGTGTAAGCGGTTGCTTGATTTTGAACTTAGTCAACGTACTACGCACAGCGTGTGGGTGCTCGATTACCCGGTACGTTGGGTGCGTGAGATAGTGACAGACTATGGGAGTTTCCACCTTAGGCCCCTTTCCTGCACGCCACATAATATCCCCGACCACCACGTCAAAATCCGTACCCTCTATGTAAATTGTGCTGATATCCCGCACGATGTTAGATTGCACCACCGGGTACTTGGTTTTGAAAAGTGGCCCCGCTGTCCGTTTGATTATCTGGCTGTAAACTATGCGCGCATCCAAACAGGTAATGCGGTCGTAGTAGCCCAATTTGTTTTCGCATCGAACGGTCAGCATAGACATGCCTTCCATCCATGGACCCATTTGGTCTAAAGCGTTTTGCTTTCCAGAGATACCCGTCATAATCCCATGGATGACCGCGGCGTGGTCGCCTACGAATTTAGTTTGTATCTCATCCAGAGGCCCAATGATTTTAGGATTGCTTGCCGCGGCCTCAGGCTTAAAGAATATCCAGCCTAGTCCTTCGCATAGCGGGCAATTGGGATCGTTCTGGTCTGTCTGGTCGTTAAGGCTTTTGCAAGGACATTGGCACGTGCGACTCCAGGCAATGCGATAGCCTTTGGCCTCAATCGCTTGGATCCACATATCGTTGCGGAAATCGGCACGAACCAAATCTTTGACGCCTGTAGGCAGGCCGGTTACGCCGGCACGAACACGTGTATTCTTTTTGAGCACTGGCATGCGGCCAGTCTAGCGCAACAAGGGGGTAGTTGTCTTGGGGTTAGGGGGTAGTTGTCTTGGGGTTAGGGGGTAGTTGCGTCAGAAGTAGTGGCTGTTATTTTCTCAAGATATTTCTGTTTGGTTTTGTAATGGCCTTCAACGCGCTGACCGTGCCCACGTTTATAGGCGTTCCAACCCTTACCAAAACGGAAAGTCACTTTCTCACCGCAGCCACATTTACAGGTAGGCGCTTCTTGATCCTTGCTGCCGGCTGGGATTTTGGCAACACCATGCCCTTTACAAAATTTTGCCCAACCTCGTACACGTTTCCATTTGACTGGCCGACCGCAGCCACATTGACAAAGCGGAGGGGTATCCCCAGACATAGGAATACGCCCATTAAATGGCAGTCCTTTAGTGCGGTGTTCAATCACATGGCAACTACTGCAAAGGGGTATTTAACCAACAGTAAGGCGCGGACCCTTATAATACCTGAGCAAATGTGGTATTTGGTCTCTAATGTCCTTATTATATTGAACTATCCTTGCCCCGTAACCAGCATTAGTAGCGCTAGATGTAGTTGAAATCGCTTGTGAGAGTCCGTCAATCCCAATTGATTGCGAAGCAATACCAGCACCGGCAATCATATCGCCGGCCACGTTGAACGGACCCATAGAAGCGATCATCCCCACGATATGCTTTATGTCCGGTGGGAATTGGTCTAACTCTGGATCGCGTGGACTCACCGCGTTTGGATCACGTGGCCTACCAAACCCAGCTTCATACGTTACTCTAAACGCATCGGGAATGAATTTGTTGTTCCCGTAAATCAAAGGCAACCATGCGCCCGACGCACCTAACAAAATCGTACCCGCCGTTCCTGTACCAGGCACCATTTGGAGCTGGCCATCGAACCGTTGAATATGCAGCCAGTCTTTCTCGAAAACTTTGACCACTTGCTCGCCAGGTAATACCAGCTTGCACTCGTTCACCCCGATTACCGGGTAGTGGCTAAGCTTAAGCCAAATGTATTTGTCGTAGTCATACTTGAAGTAGTCGTTACGCTCCTCTACATATTGTCTAGGCAAGATAGGCAAGTCTAGGCGCTTCTCAATCCAATCGACCGCGGCCTTGATATACCAAACGAACATGGCATTGCTGTACGGCACGCCTTGGTCATTGGTAAGATCTACCCCGAATAGGTAAATGTCTTTCAGCTCTTGAATCGAGATAACTTGTAACGCCGGCTCTGGTGCTCCACGTTCAGGATCGGAAAACACGTCAAACGCTTGACTAACCGTATTGTAATAACGAAATTTGTAATAGTAGTCGGCTGCCCCATTGCTGTCGATGTAATCGTAAGAGGTTTTGTCTTTTTCAAGGCGTGGTCGCGTACCCGGCGCCGTCACTTCGGCATAAGCACCTGTAGGACCGTTGACAGACCTCCACACTTGGATTGCATCGAACGTCAGCATTACCGCGTTTACGTCGTCTACAACGATTGTAGTGGTAATGGGTTCCAGAGTTTCGCAGCTCATCGCAGCTCCTATCAAACCCACGTTACCAGATTTTGTGTTGCTAGGTTAGGCACAGTCCGGATTACATCCAGCCCGGTAGTCTCAATAAGCAAGTTGACCTGAGCTAAACGCTCCAATTCCAATTCAAAATAGCCGTTAGAGTCAGTCACGGTACACGCAACTGGATCTCCCTCTTGTACCCCATTAACCGTTTGCGGTGTTACTGAATACGCTCGCACGTGGGCGTTAACCACGGGAATTCCAGCAGCATTTCTCAAAGTGCCGTAGATCACACACAAATTGGGTGAACTGGGGGGAGTGATTATGATTACAGTGGTTCCCAAATAGGTAACCGTAGCATCTATAGTCACCACCAATACTACTGGAACGGTGAATGTATAGCCCGATTTGAAAATGCGTAAGTTGTAAGTTCCTGGGTCCAAAGTGATAGCTACGTTCCCCGAAACTGGCGTCCAAACACGTTGCACAAAATTTAGATTAAGCGCGTCATACACATCGATTTGCACGCCTTGAAGTGGGGTTATCCCATCACGTATTTGAATGGTTATTTGTTTGGAACCCGCACTTGCTATAAAGGCCACAGCAACCATTTGCTCCCCCAGCCAAATAGTTCCGTAGGTGCTGTAAATCTGTACGTCGTACACACCTATGCTTGGTGGCGTGTACGAGTATTCGTATTCACCGCTTGTCCCTATCTCGGTAATCGTAACTGGTATGGCGGTAGGCACCGAGTCTTTGTAAACCAGTGTCAAAAAGTTGCCGGCGAGAAGTCCAGAGTGCTTGGTGATCCCATCGTTCTTGAAAATGGGGAAATGGTCTACAACCAACGAACCTACTTGGACTTCTCGGCTCATCCTACACTTCCTTTGGCAGTTCTCGAAAGAACTTAGGCCATTCCTCACAGTAGTCTAGCAAATCTTCAGGCGATGTATACTCAGGTTCAAACCTGTGGGTATTCGGTAGCTCAGTAGTCGCCTTGAACATCTTGGCATAAAGCTCAGAACACTTATTCCCGCTGGTACTATGCAATGGGTGTTGTAGCTTCTTTTTGAACACCCGCCACACAAACAACCACACGCCCAAAACGGCCAATCCTTGGAAATCGTACCATTGCCCAATTTCACCGCGAATAGCGTTCAACGCGGTTCGCACATCGAACAAGCATTCAAACTCTTTGTATACGCCATGGCGGGCTTTCTCGGCTGGACGCATTAGCACCATAGGCCAAGTAGCCTCTGCTACCCACTCACCGCCCCACATCTCAGACGGGTATTGCAGAAGCACATGACTGACCCTACCAGCGGTCAACCAACGAATTGCTTTGCTCATAAAAGTGTCAGACCTTGTGAATACAATACGAACCATAGCTTACCCCCTCCCATTCTTTTTGCGTGAACGGCTACCACCAACAAACAAGTCTATGCGCTTGTTGATTTTCAATACATCCTCGACTACCCGCCCCGCGAAATGATTGAGTTCAGCGGATAATATCTTCAAAGTGCTTCTGGTTCTTTCAGCGCATTCTCTGCAACGGGCATCGAGCGCTGCCAAGTTTTTTTCTAGAATCATAACCCGTAAGGGTAACTTCTCGCGTGCTGAATCGTAGGCCGTTGTATGTCCGTTCATGGCTAATCCTTCAAGAAATCTGATTCTTCTTCAGGAATAAAAGATAGCTGCTCGGTTCCCCAAGCCCACTGCATAGCCGCTTGACATCTCGGGCACGTACCTCCCTGCAACGGGGTTTCTGTATAGAAAACGAATTTACACTTTGGGCATTCCCCACGAAGTATTTGTTTTGCCCAAAGCTTTATTTCCCGACGTTTGTCGTCGGTTAACTTAATGAAGTGGGAATTCTTCACATAGTGAACCGCCAGCACTTTGGCTGGCAAGGCAATTTCCAACGTAATCTCTTTACCGCGTAACAGCATGGCCTACCTATCAATCTCCCGTCACTTGGGCATATCGTTGACTTGTCCCACAATACCATAACTCGCAATCCACCAAATTGCGACCAGCACCCCTAGCGTATCGGCCACCATATCTCGCCATGATGCACCGTATCGAAAGCACCCATCGAGGATAATTTCCCAAGGGACCATCATGATGAACCAGATAATAAATCCCGCAAGAAAGCGGTTCAACCCAAGTCTGTACCCAAGCCAAGTACCCAAAAAGCAGGTAAGAAAATGGCATAGCTTGTCAGGCACCTGGAAATTCCAAGCTTTAGATAAGCCTAATTCATCAAGGCGAAGAACCTCCCACCACCAGTTGTCAGGTTCCCAATGAAAACCTAGCCACTTCATACGGTCAATACCCTTGCCAGTTTGAGAGTTACAGCAACCTTCAATCCAGTATGCCCATAATTGTGGACGGTAATTTTACCCCTCCATTGCGGCAATAGCACTTTAGGTTCTACGACAGGCATCGACACTTCTATGTTGTTCGACCCAAGAAGTACGCACTTGTTCCCATGGCGAATGAGCTTAGTCTCAACATCCAGCAAATGATAGCTGCCCACACCACCGACATTCGGAGTAATCGTGCCTTTGCCGATCATAATGACTGATAAATTCCAATAGCCATTGGGGTTGCCTTCGGAATCTTTTGCCGGGACCGGAACAGCTTCTTCTAGGTCAACATCGTAAGCCCCGTTACCCGCAGCCGGGACGATAACATGATTTACCACATTGCAGTTACCCGTATTCCCAACATTAGGTTCCACCACGGTAGCGGGCGCAACCACCTCAACCTCCACGTAATCAGCATCGGTCCCATCGGTGTCCCCGCCAATGAATTGTATAATGGCATCGGCTTCGTAACAGGCGTCAAGAAATTGAACATACTTTACAACGTCTTCTTCAGTATCAGATTTGAAAACCAGTAAATCGCCCGCCCCACGAGTTGACTCGCCGTCTCCAGCACTTGTCACATACAAATACACACCGGAAGGAAACAAACAGGGCAGAAATACCGGGGTTCCATCGGCAGTTGACGGGGAAGCTAGTGTCACACTATCAACCATGACAAGTGACTCGCCATCATGTGCGGCCACAACACCATCCAAAATCGTTTCATCGCCCTCTGACAGTGCGCCTTTGAACCAAATGTTGCAGTCGTCTGAAGCCGTATGGATGTAATCCAAGGCGGTTATTATGGCCGACTTACCAATTTCAGTAGCCAAACAATCACTACAGACTTTGTGCTCTGGAAAATCACTTTGGATGGAATATGCGTATTTCGTGGAAGCCATATGCTCTCCTAATTCACGCGGAATAAGCTCAAACTTCGTGTGTAGGCGGTGGCCGTGCCTGACGTAGTACGCCAACGTACCTCGATAGCTTGGGCAGCAAGTACGCCGGTCACAATAAAGTTAATATCAATCGGAATGATTGTGCCGACTATTTTCAAATCTTGGATCGAAAATTGGCGTTCGGTTGACGCAACTTGAACGCCATCGATATAAATGGATATGTAAATAGTCTGGCCATTGGCGGACCCTTTTATCGAAGTGCCAAACGAACCCCGGAAATCACCTGCCCCCGGCGTGTAAGTCATGCTGTCTAGCAACACGTCGGAGGCCGATGTAGTGGTGACTGTGCCAGTGCCAGTTACCAAATACGCCGATAGTGAGACTTTGATTTGCTGCTGTTCGTTGCCCGCTGGATTAAGTGTGGATAGGGCTATTCCGTTGCCCGCCGCTAATTTGCTCTCCAGATAACTTGAAGCGCTATCATCAGCGGAAACTTTGACTAGCTCATCTGTTCCGGCTCCCGTAGAATAGCCAATAATAGTGCTGCCAGACCTTTTCAAAGCATTACCGTCTGCAATGGCACCGAGCGTCAGGGTAGTAGGACCGCCCGTTTCATAAACCTTGGCGGCAGTCACGACATCACTACCGCCCGTACCATGAGAGCTTGCGTGCGTGGCTAACGCTAAACTATTGTTTGTGCGAGTTAACCCAGTGCCAGCTTCAGTATCTCGCGCAAATACGAGGCTTGTTGAGTCTAGGGTGATAGGATTGACTGTAACCAAAACCCATTGCGTCTTGGCATTAACCGTACCCTCCTCAACATAGGTACGGCAACCACAAGTCATCTTTTCTGAAATATCGGCGTCTAATGCGCGGGTCCATGCGCCCGCGTTACACAAATAGATACCGTTCGCCGATCCCGTGTCTTGGTTTTTTACCAATACACGATTCCCAGCAATAATCGACACACCATCAATTGTTTGTGGCCCGGACAAAGATGCGAGGTTGGCAATGGTTGCCGCTCGTACACTTTCTTTAGGGTCACGTGCAGCCAGCGTTTGAGCATTGCTGTCTGTCTGTATGTCGCTAACATAGAATGGCATTATGTTTCTCCATGTTTAACGGCAACCCAGGATACAGACACAAGGCTGTTTATGTTGTTCACCATCATGTTTATCGTAAAACCACCCGCTGTTTGTGGTGAATTTATTACCGGCCCAAAACCAGCATTACCCGTCGTCAACGAAGTCAGGGATACGCTGTAGTTAGCATCGGCAAATGGAGTAGCAAACGTCACTGTCGCTGTTTTCGGGTTCCCCGAAAATGTTGCTTTAACTACAGATCCCGCTTTGTACGGATAGGTGGTCGTGGTTAAGGTAACAGGCTCCCAATCCCCTGAAGTGGAATTGTATCGAGCTACCTGCCCATTGGTGGCACCCGATTGTGCCACCTGTGCTAGACGAATACGCGAGGCCATTCATTAACTCTGATAAGTCGCTACCAATTCATCAGTGCTAACCATATCAACCGCCGTACCCGTAGACGCCAACCAAGTAATGGTCTGGCTGGCAACCGTGTAGTCTTTTCCAGCCCCTTGCGATTGCATAACCCCGTTAAGATGCAAAACTACCGACGTAGCCCCAACCGGCGCGTTATTCAGCGTATCGGTCAACGCGGTGTCAGTATTCGTAATGTTTTGGGTCGTAACGTTCTCTTGTCGCCAAGTAGCGCTAGTCGGCGTGGTCCACTTGACGCCCGCCGCTGACACGGTGTCAGCCGTTAGCACCTGGCCATCTGAACCTACCGGCACATCTGCCGGCGTGGAAGCCGCAGACGCGCCAACCAAAGAACCCTTGGCGGTCAGTACAGTCTTCTGCACATACCGATCGTCATGCAAATGGCTACCGGGTATAATTTCTTGGAAAGCCACACCCGTTTGAAGCGCATTATGCGGCGCTTCATACAAGCTTAGCGACTCACCAAACAACAGGTCGATTACCTTGGTTGCTGCAAACGTGTACGGTTGTTCAACGTTGCTCGAATCCTCGTACAAGTAAGTCAGCGTCAACTTCAATTTTGAACTTGCCGTGGCACCCGTGGGGATCGTCAAGCCGCCTGGGTTCAAAATAGTGACACTAACATTGGGTGTGACTGCGCTAATTTCAAAATATTGGGCGTCTGCGTCCAGTTTAATCCAGTCACCCACTATGACTTCACCAGTGTTCGCGCTGGTCACAGTCGTAGTACCATTCCACGTGTAAGGCTGGACCAGCGCAACTGGCGTACCAGTCAACCGGCCAAATACTTCCTCGTGGCTAGTGGTCGCGTCAATCGGGTCGTTCGTGGTGTTCTCACGAATAGTCACCTTGTTGACTGAAGCTGTGGTCATCACCGCCGACAACGAGGTTGAACCCGCAATCTTCTTGGTAAGCGACGCATCGAAGACTTTTTTAGTCAACGCATTGCTGGTATCCGAAGATGCGGCTGACGCGGTAAACGTGTTGGCTTGATCACCAAAGATAAAACGCTTGGTGTTCAATACGTCGACTGCCGCCCCCGCACCCATTGCGTGGACGTGGTTAGACAAAGCAAGTGCGTCACCGCTACCATTTGTATTTGCAGTTCCGATGTTAACCGGGGTTCCGGTAGTAACTTGTGGGGCTCTAATCAATGCAGGCATTTGAAACTCCTATACTTGGTAAGCCACTGCTACACGATCACCGTTAGCAAGTGGAAAAAGATTTAACCACGTAACTGTGGTTCCCGAAACTAAATAATGCGTAGTGCGATCATACTCTACGCCGTTTACGCTCAAATGGTACGAATCTAAATCAGTAGCGACGCCTGGAAGTACAAACGAGATTTGGCCTACCGTAGCCGTGAATACGCTATGCCGCCAACTGTTGTCCTTGAGGAGGTATCGTAAATCCCCTTGAGGTATCGTAAGTGGATTTAAGACTTGCATAAGTCGCGTTCCATAATCTCAGCAAGTTCATCTTGCCAAGCCATATTAGCCGCGACGTTGAAATGCAACAAGTTCTATCGCTACACCAGCCGTTATCGCTTTCAACCATAAGCTGTCATGATCGCCGATAGCCGTTTCGACCGGACCTTCCCACTCACCGTACGGATAGGTAGCGGAAGCGACTGGCACTTCGACGTAGTTTAGGTCACCCGTGAAATCTGGTTCAGTGAAATAGAGGCGTACAATGTTCGCGCCCTTATTCCGAATCTTGAGGTGAGAAATATGAAAAGGCAACCGCACTTTGCGCCCTGTAGTAGTAATGGTCTCCCGCAATACATACGGTATGCCACCACGTGTCTGCACAACACTCATCGCGAACCTCCACCAAAAGCAAAAGAGGTTATTTGCCTAGCGCAGTCCAGTTAACTTTAACCGGAGCGATACCTGGAGTCACGCCGTCAACTGCCGTAACGTGCAACGTCAGCTTTTGATCGCTACCCGGCGTTACGTCACCCAGCACACCTGAAACTAAAGCTTCAGCCGCACTCGGAAGTTGCGCCAAGGAAACGGTAAAACTCTGGATATTGCGCAAGCCAGTTTCAACAACAAGCAAGCCAGTTACAAACTCAATTGCGCCCGCTACTTCAGGCAAATGGGTGCTTTTTGGACTAAACATTTTCTTCTCCTACTCGTACATAGCCTCTTTGATCTTAGCGACCAAGCTAGCTTTGTCCTTACCAACGTATTTCACTTTGTAAGCTTTCGCGCATGCGCGGAGCCAGTTCAACGAATAAGACGCTTTCGGATCTGCCCATTCCGCATTGCCTTTGGGGATAACCGGGTCTTTCCCGTCATCAACTTCGCCACGCTTCTTAGCCTCAAACTGGTCTACAGCCGCAATAGTCGCTGAAACCTCAATAGCAGGCTTTGTAACGTCGTCTAAACGCGAAGGTGGGGGGATTACCTCCCCTGTAGCGGTAATCAGCTTTATGGTGCCTTTATGCGCGCTACGATCGGGTTTAGGGGCATTCGCAAGACGCCAAGCCGTTTTGTTAGCCAGCAAAAGCTCGCCATCAGCCTGGGGCACGTCTACCGCTTTGCCCTCTTCATCTCGAATAACTAGGTCGTGGGCAATCTTGTAAATATGCCCGTTGACCGACACTGCCGTATTCTTCTTGTGGAATAGCAAATTCTGAAGTTCCATCGTATGCCTCGCTCTCCTCTTTAATCGGGGACAGGGTGCGGACCAAGTAAAATTACCTGAGTCCGCACCCCGTACCTAGCCAAACAATGCTTATACCAGTTTACGGTTGACCAGCATAGCCGGTAGCTCGTCCAACGTTCGTATATAGAACGTTTTTACCTGGAGTATAAAGCACGGGCACACCGTAGAGCAGCATCATGAACCGAATGCTGCTATCGACGGTAGCCAACGGGATCTTAACCAAAGGCGCCAACTGTTTGAAGCTCATGTTTTCCATGTTTTGCTGGAAAAGGAATGCGCTTGAGCAATAGGGCAGCCGATAGTTTTGATCCTGCAAAGTCATAGCGCCAGCACCCGCGGTATTCTTAACCCGCGCGATAAGACGCTCTGAACCACTGGCTCCGTCTTTCTTGGACCGGAAAATCTCGTACCAACCAACGTCAACCGCACTACCCGGCGTCATAATCCACGTAACCTTGACACCCGTAGCAACAGTCAAAGCAGTCGGGCCCGCCACAAGCGGCACACCAGCACTGCGACCGTAACGGTTGCACGCCTGGATAACGTAGAAGTAATCACCGCCGTCGTCCACTTCAAACTTGGCGGTAGTATCAACCGGGGTAGTCGCCCCAGTGCTTACTGTCGGAGTAGCCGGTCGTTTGAGCGCATCACCACGAGCCACCGATACCGGGCCACCGTCATCAATGAACACGTCCGGGTTAAACTTCACGTCGCCGGCAGGCGAGGTAAAGCCCTTAACCTGGAGTCCAACCATGCCGCTATCCGTCTTGTCGAACAAGTCGTAGCGAGCCTTGGGGAAGAACACCTTGGTCAAATCCGCGATCACCTTTGGGTTCGCGTAAATGTCAGTCGGGGTTCCGTAGTTGGGCGCATCCTGTACAGTCAACGCGCCATCAATCAAAACGTCTTCCGACAAAGGCCGACCACGAAGGTCGATGATATTCGCCACAGGCGAATTTTGCTTCAACAGTTTCTCATACCCGTCAAACTGCAACGAGCTAAGATCGCTGTCCGCGTAGAACAATCCGCGCTCAAGAATGCGGAGCAAATGCATAGTGCCGTTGACCGCTTCTTGTGCCAACACATTACCATGCGCCGGACGAACCAAGCTCATCACGTGCGAGACACGACGGGTCGTACCGAGGTACTTAACCAAACTGAACTTACGTTCGTAGGTCGAATCATCCTCATTAGGAAGATCGCCTTCATCAATGTACCCAGCGTCCGGATTCTGGCCATACGACTGGATTTGATTGAATTCTTCAATCGTATTGTAGGCGGGGAGTTTCGGAATCTGTTTCCAAAACTTGATATGGTCCATCTTGAACGTAACGTTTTTCAACGTGCGTTCCAGAGATTCCACACGCAGCGCAAAGCCGTCGCCAGCCGTAGCGCTACCCGGAGGGTTAACTTCGTGACCGGCCACGAGTGCCTTGTTGAGGTCGTCAACATCATTCTGCGTAGAAGCTCCGAAGCCTTCAACGCCGTCGTAATCTCTCCACGAAACCAAATTACCGTTACTCATTTTCTCTTCTCCTACCCGCTAAGGGTTTTACTGTTAAAAAAGGCCGCTTACCCTTAGTGGGCTACGTGGCCGGTTTTCCTTTGATAGAACCCTTTGACCGCAGCCAACATAGGCTTGCTAATCATATGGGTCTGTTCATACTTCGACGTAGCCAAAGCGATATCTTCGCCATGCTCAGTCGCGCCACTCATGCCTTTGGCCATGCTCTCTTCCATGAGTCCGTCTAGGCCATCGAGTACCTGACTCTTGTTCATCGCTTCACCCTCTTCATTACCGGCAAAGCTTTTTTGAAGAACCTGAGTACCGCGGCTCAACCCCATGCTCTTAGGAGCACGCGCGGGCTTGGCGCCGATAACGCCCATATCTTCGCTCATCGACTTGACCATGAGCCCGATATCCCGAATAGCTTTGGCCATCACGAGATTGAATTCATGACGCCGATTGTCAGACTTCTGGATTTCCTCGCCGACATTGCGCAAGCTCTTAACCAATTCGGTATGCTGCTCTTGCAGGTATTCCGAAACGTCCAAAGCTTTTTGCAAATTGTCGTTCTCGCCCATGCTCTTGACGATAGCTTCGCCTGGCTCATCGGCTACAGCCGACACACCACCCAGCAATTCAAACAGTTCTTCCTGCTCTGACTTGCTAAGCGTTTCGCTGGTAGCCTTAGACAACAGACGCTCTTTGCGGCTCGGCGCATCGCCCGATTCAGCAAACGCCGACAACTTGTCCAGAGATTTCTGAAGGTCTCCAGGGGTCAAGCTCTTGCGGGCTTTCTGTTCCTCTTCACCTTCCTCTTGCTCGCCGGCTTCAAACTGGGGATTTTCCTCATCCTCATGCTCTTCGCCTTCCTCGTCTTCAGCCTTGCTAACCACGTCCGGTGGCTTTGCGTCCGCCGACACGCCTGACGCGGGGCCTACGCGAGTCGAAGTAAAATTACCATCGCTCGGGGTTACGCCAACCTCGGGCTTTTCCTCACCAGCATATTCCGTACCTTTTTTCATGATTTTTCTCCTCTAAAGGGTTCCGCTACGTTTGAGCTGTTTAGTCAGCTCGATTATCCGCCCAGCCGTAGCGGCAGACGCTTGCGGAATTGCACGCATCACCCAAGCCACAGCTTCAGCATCCGTTAACGCTTTGTTCATTATCGACGAAGGGCCAATACCCCTAGATGCCATTGTCCCGTCAGTTACTTTGCCCTTGAAACTACGCTTACCCGTTGAACCCGCACGTGCCGCTGGATCTGCCGGCTGACCGGCAATACCCTTGTTGTGTGGCATGCGCGGAGGCTTAGTGATTGCCGGCGGTTTGATATGCCGCAAGCCGCTAGACGGCGCACCACCTAGACCAGTACCGTGCAGTATTGGCGTTCCTTTTTTCAGAGGCTTGGGGGGCTGCCAATCTGATTCCAGGCTTTCGGGTCGTAAGGGTGCGCCGTTCCCAGCCGCGGTAAGCATCTTTTCCAAATGTGCCACGCGAGTTTCAAGCTCATCGTCGTCAGCACGTTGCAGAGCTTCAATGCTCTTGTTCAGAATCTCAAGGCCGGTGTCAGTATTCACAGGTGAATTTGTGATCGCGACGTTACGCACAAGCGCTTTGGCAATGTTGCTACCTACCCATTGCGGCGTACCATCTTCGGACTTTTTAACGATGGTACGCGGGCCACTACGGCGAAGAATTTTACCTTCGACGCTAAACCCAAGACGCCGGCCCGTACCCTGTAACGCCTGACCCAGCTCCCAGAGTTTATCACCGCGATCTGTTTTGAGTAGGTAACCTTCAGCCCAATGCCCAGCATGTTGGGCAGTTTCACCAGTAGGTAGCTTATCGCCTTTTTGAAATTTCTTGGCAACTTCAGGATAGCCAACTATGCCGTCAGTGTCCTTGGTGTGGTTATCGTTGTACCAACCATTCTTGAGCCAATCGGAAAGGTCTAGTGCGTCAGCCAACACCGTTTCGCCCTGGCGGTCTGGCGCTTCGGTGGAGATAATCCCGCCGATACGGCGTTGTTTACCTTTGGGTGCGTCAGCCTTTTCAAAAAAGGTGACCGGCACTTCAAATTCAAACGGAAAACTACGCATACCCAAAAACTCCAATAAAAAAAGGGGCAAGTAGCTGGAGTAAACCAAACTACTTGCCCCTTCCGGACCTAAGTCCCTACGGGCTACCGAAGCCCGTTTAAGGGTTCCTCGTTTGCTTGCGTACAGAAAGCCAGAATTCCAGAGTTCTGTCAAGCCTGATTTATGATTTCTCTGGAATCACAAAACGTTCAGCGGGGATAGTCAAGTTCTCTTTGAGTTGCAACGGGAGTTGAATTAGCTGTTTGCACCAATGGCATTTAGCACGGCACTGGCCGTCGCTTGTGAATTCCAGAGGGCCATCCGTGCGTATGCGCGTGATATCTCCAGTCTTCTGGATAATCTTATTTTTGCAAGAGGGGCATCGTACTCCGATCATAACCAAGCCCTACCATTTCGGATACGACAGATTCGGGTACGATCAATATTGAATTGGCGCGCAATCACCCACTGTGGAACACCCTGGATAGCTTTAATCTGCTTAACGTCTTTATTCGTCAGTTTAGCCATCCCGTGGCGCTCTCTGCATGCTAAGCGCCCTAAACGTCGTGTATCACTAGAATTTTCAAGCGGAGTACCCCAAACTAAATTTGCAGGTTGATTATTTTGAGGATTACCGTCAAGGTGGCGCACTTGATAAGATGGATCCGGGCGTATTCCACAAAAGGCGTTAGTAACTAGCTGGTGTACACTACGCACTATGCGTCGTCCTTCCCACAACGCCACCATGACGTAACCCGCTTTGCTCAGAAAAGTTTTACGGATTTGAATTTGTCGTCGATATTTGCAAGGCAACCGACGAACCCGCCCCAAATTACTAACCTGATAGACTGGGTGTTCAATGATATCGCGCCATTCCTCTTCCATTTGTTTACATATCAGCCCGAATCGTGAAACGTTGCAAGGGCTGTGATTCGAGAAAGCGTAAAGCCTTTTCCAGATGTCCCTTAGTTCGCAACACGTTCAAGAATTCGTCAATAGCCGATATTACACGTTCTCGCTCGGCCCCATGTGGGAAAGGTTGTGCCTGCGAACCATCGGGCATAGCTTTTTGGGTATCGTACATTTCGTTAGTACGTTTACCGCTAACGAGGTACGTATTTTCGCGTCCCTGTTTTTCCAGCTTATCACTTGTGTAACATTCAAAAACACGTGCCAGCATTTCGGTGGAATCTGCCCAATTGCCGCCCAGCATAGTTGACCCCCGTTTGTAATTGGAGATCGTAGGATCAAAAGCCGCGGTTTGCTTTATGGTATCTCGCAGCTTATTCACTTGCGGACGTAGCCAATCGAGCCTAGAAGTGATTTCTTCAAGCTTTTTTGCATCGTCAGGGTGTTTTACAGAAGTACCCGCTTTCAATTCGACAATAGCTTTTTCGTATTGGTCTATCCAATGTTTCCTATTGTCTGCCTCATGTACGACTGAAGATGAAAACGGGGATAACGGTTTACCCTTTTGCTTTGCCGCGTCAATCTTCGCCTGCAAAGGCTCTAGCTCTTTTTCCCATTCGGCAATACGTGTTTCATGGTGCGTGATCCGCACAGGTACGTGCTCTGGATCTACTTTTCTTTGAGTAGCGTTGTGCTCTTTTTCCAGGTTGTAATAATCCACGCTCAATTTGGATTCTTGGACTTTCAATTCAGTCAAATGTTTTTTGTGCTCGGCCTTAGCCTTTTCTGGTTCTGGGTGTTCACACATCGCTTTGTGCAATTTCAAATACGACGCCTTCAAATCGTCTGGCCAGTGGCTCGCTTCAGGTGCTTCGCTGATATGTCTAATATTGCTTTTCTCTGGCCGATAGAGATTGGCCAGCACGTTATCAAGCGCGTGTCCCCATTCGTGGGCTAATGCCGCCCCACCCCGCATTTTGGTCAGATTGATAACAAACCGATCCACTTCATAGTGGGCTAATGGCGATTGCATCGAACCCCTGGCACCCGCGGCAATGCCCAATCTGCCATTGAATGACGCTTGCTCTTTAGGTATTCCCAAGACATCGGTTAGATCATGCAAAGCCGCTTCGATCTGACTCGTATGGAATTCTCTATCCGCCTGAGTCATGTAGCCTTCAGTACCATAGTCCAATTCTTTCAAATGAAAGGTTTTTTTGGTGCGTTCGGCGTTAGCATCCCGCATAGGCACGCCACCCTTACGCTTTGCTTCACCTACGATAGAAACGTATTCCTTCGCCCAGGATTGCCCACGTTTGGTTTCGCCGATACGCTTCTTAGCCGACTTTTGCTTAGCTTCATCTGCTTTTTTGGACCCGCGTTGTTCCAGATACGCCCAACCATCGGTTATCTCTTCGGCGCCAAAACCTCTGCCAGTCTCGGTCGTCTTATTCCACATATTATCGGCGGTCATTGCCTCTTTGAAAGCGTCCGACCAATCGCCGCCTTTATGCACCAAAAATCCCAAGAATTTGTTGCCCAATGACTCGTATGGTTGGGGCAATCGCTCGGCTACGTAATAAGGCCCCGTATAGCTTTCCTGTTTTGCTTCATAAATTTTACCGGGGTTATCCTTTTCCAATTGCTTCTTCCTAGCGAAAACTTCTTCTTTGGTTGCTACCGAAAGCCCAATTTGCTCCCATTCTTTTGCCTTACGATGCCTCTGCCACATTTCCTCTTGAAGTTTCCAGACATCGGTTAAATTCCGGCAAGCATTCAGCGAGGCGCAAACCTCTTTTACCTCATCCACGTACTGCATTTGTTCGGCTTTGGTAGTTCCAGATTTACCCCGAATAGCACCCAAAAAAGCCAAATTCATATGCGCAGTACCGGGAGACATACCCAGCGCTTTCAAAGTCTGCAAATCTTGGGTAGGGATCAACTTCGTTTTACTAATCAGCTTTGCAGCTTCGTCAAAAGTAAGCGCTTCCAAATCTTTGGAGCTATTGATTTGCATCCGTCGCAAATCTTTTTTGCTACCCCAAATATGTTCACCTACCGGCATAATCTTTTCCAATTTATCCGCCGATGTTTTTTCACCCATTTCTTTGAATAGCTCGGTGGGTTTAGTAGCTGGAATCAGTTTTATATTAGCAGTGTCCACCGGCTTGATAATCTCTGGAATCGTAGAAGCTGCTGAAGTTGTAGCCTCACTAGGCTTGGCCTCTGCTATTTTAGCTGGTGCTGCCACAATCGGCTTAGACGCTTCTGTCAGCATCTCTGGAATAACCTTCACCGGCTCTTTAGGGGTAACCTTTTCTACTTGGGGGGGAGTTACCGGGGTAACCACTTCCTGTTTAGGGGGTAGCGGCAACACAAATTTAGGTTGCTCTGGCTGGACCGCTGGCTTGGCTACCGGCCTATCAAATAGCCCCAATTGCTGACCACCTTGTTCATCAGTCGCATATGTGTATTTGTAATGCCCCGGCACACCTTCTCGCTTAATATAATCGTGATCTGCTCTCTGGCTACCGCGCTCCGCTTTTTCCAACTTCTCTGGAATGATCACGAACGTATGGATCGACTTGTAAATGTCATTGCTGGTGGGGTTGAACGTACCTTCGTTGCCTACCGCTTTTATCTGGTTAGGTTGCCAAGCAATCCAGACTTTGTGTGCTTTGGTTCCCACGTTCCAACCTCCAGTATGCGCGATGCCATCGTAACCCCGCTTTTGTGCCCAGTCTTTGAAAAGGGCTTTTTCCGTATTGTACCAATGACCATCGGTCATGATGTAATGGACATCACCCCAGGTAAGCGTGTTCTCGTCAGTCAAATGAAAAATACCATGGGCTGGTGAACCATCTTCTTTTTTCTCAGCACGCAAATGTTTTTTAGCCGTTACGAAATCTTCATGTGAGAAGTTTTTACCGTAAGCATCTGGCCCCATTTCCCGAATAGCTGGATGATCGTTCAAATTCTTAGTGTAGAATGGAATGGCATCATGTGCTTTCCACTTATCCGGCCCAGGCTTAGTATCCCCCAAGTATTGCGGGCGGTATTTATCCTTTTGGCGCTCTTGTAAATACCCCGACAAATCCCCAAAATCTTCGCGAGTAATAGGAGCTTCCATGTCGATCGGTTTACGCACGTTCAAGTAGCATTCAAATACTTGCGGTGGGGTAATAGCAGGTTGATAATCCCCCACTTTATCCTTAGCCAATCGTTTCATAAAGTATTCTCGCAAACCCGCAGAACTGCCGTCATTATGACCCGGCAACGGGCGTCCGTTACCCCCTAATACAGGTCCGCTAGGGTGCCTGTATTCTTGCAGAAATTTGACTACGTTAACGCCTTGTGGATCCGTAGCCCGTTTGAGCGCAGCCGCCACGCAACACCTATCCCTATCGGTGTACGCCTCTTCTTCAATCGCCCCATAGCCTGGAGTGCTCGCAATTACTTGTTCAGCCCATTTAGTGGGCAAATGACTTACCTCTTTGCCAGACGCATCCGTAATCCCGTGCATCGAACCCCACTTAGCGGTGTCAGCATCCTTTTCAGTGTACTCTTTGGCTATCCCCTTATCTTCGGTGAAATAGAACCCTTCGCCAAAGATATTGTACGAACTGGTCTTCGCTGGATCGAAAGAACTAAAACCGCCTACCGCCGTACCATGGTAAACAGGCATAGGTGCCATGTTATGCTGTTCGGCGGGCTCACCCTTCGCATTGATTACCTTGCTAGCGTTCTTGGGGTCATTCTCATAATCCCCAAAGAACCCCTTAAACGTTTTAGCTTTGGTGCCTAACTTTTGATACGCTTCATGTGGTTCTTCATCGGTAGCTTCGACGTTGAACCCAAAATCAAAATCAGTGTCTAAATCCTTTTCGATAGCGTCCGGGTTGAAAGTGGGATCGTCGTCAGCCGCTTGCTGGGTATGGTCGTGTATTTGCGTCGCCTCGTGCTCCCCACCTAAATCGCTAGCATACTCAGCATTAGCTTGGGCCAAATTATGCGACTCAAGCGCCGTTTGCGCTTCCTCAGGCAAATGCAGGGTAAGCCCGTGCTCCTTGAACCATTGGGTAAAAACACCAACCGCTTTGCGCGTGTTCGCGCTATGCCAAAGCTTGTCACCCTTGACCAGTCTATCCCACGCTTCAGCCGGCGAAGTAACCCGCGGATCTTTCGCTTGCTTGCCGATTATCCGCTTGGGCTTTACCAGTTCAAGCGCCTCGTTAAGTGCGTCCAGCTCGCCACCAGGCCATGCCATTGGGCGTACAGGCAAAGCACGCTTGGTCGCTCGTTTTTGCCCTTCTACTTTAGGCATTGACGGCATAGCCGCCACCGCTTCTTGCCATTTCCGGTAAGCATCGTCAGCATGCCCGAATTGCCCCAAGAATTGCTCATTAGTATCGCTAGTCACCTGTAGGGCATGGTAAGCCCTAGCCTTATCCCCGAAAAACGCGCCTTTGGCCTGTCTAGGCCCTTTACGGGGCATTACTAGGACTGGGGTGGACGCCTTATTTGCATCGTCAGCCGGCACGTGGAATCGATTGTCAGGATCTTTGAGCGCCGTTACGCTCGCATTGATCGCTAGATACCCTTTAGCCGCCTCTTTGTGCAATGTGGCCAGCTCTTTATGTTGGTCCGCGTTAGGCGCCCCCATATCAGCCGCTTGTAAATGAGCATCAGCCGCCGCCAAATGGTTTTCAACGCTAGGCTCACTATGTGTTAGAACGGTAAGGCTTAGCGCGCGTGTCTTGGCGATGCGTTCCGGGGTTTTGATCGTGAAACGATCTTCATGCCCTTTAAGCGCTTCGCGCGCTTTTTCTTTTTGGACTTCGCTGCCATGCTTTTGAGCCTCTTCAAAATTCGTTTTAAGCCGCGTACGAGCTTCCTCAATAGCCGGTTTATGCTCCTCTGCAAACATTTCATGTAGATGCTCCTGCTTGATACTCACCTGATGCCCAGTTTCGTCGTGCTGCATAGTCACGTAACCATTGGCATGCACTTTCTGGACTTCATAATGCCCGGTCTGTCCTTCGTGAGTAAGCTTGATTTTCTCCCCCTCTTGTACGGGCGAACCCATATGCTTGTTGGTAATCTTGTAGACGTAGTACCAACGCGGAGTAGCTTTGCCGCTAGGGTAACGGC
>Ga0315289_10003174_pt1 | contig 24997 bp, 21 predicted proteins | sample YL17G11_40_MG_FD_203452 | JGI IMG/M metagenome (GOLD analysis project Ga0315289, IMG submission 203452) | Sediment microbial communities from Yellowstone Lake, YNP, Wyoming, USA - YL17G11_40 | ecosystem: Environmental > Aquatic > Freshwater > Lake > Sediment | place: USA: Wyoming | collected...
TGTTTCTTGCCTTTTTTTTTCTCGCAAAAAAAAAAAAACGCCGGCACGGGGGCCCGCTCCCCCGCGCCCCCGCTTTTTATCCCGCGGCGCGCTTTCACCCGGCCCCCTCTCCCCCCCCCCCCCCCCCTTCCATTCCCATTTTTTATTATTAGATGATGTACGACACACACACGCACACACGAGCGCGCGCGCGCGCGTCCTCTCCGGGATGGTGTGCGGGGCTGATGCGAGAGAATGAGACAAGCGACCTTTCCATTTGCAACAAAGAAAATCTCTCTCATTTCTCATCCATTTAATTCTTCCCTTTTCACGCACCTCCTCCCTTGACGACCTCCAACACCTCCACCCGTAGTTCGAAGCCACCATTGGGTGGGATCTCGCCCAGGCCGCGGGAGCCGTAGCCCGCGGGGCTGCCCTCCGGGATGAGGACGGAACGCTGAAGGAGAGGAGAGGAATGGTGGGGTGGGAACACGGGTTGGTTGGGCGCCATCCACTTTCTCTCTGCCTTCACCTCCCCTCCTTACCTTTCCACCCACCCGCATGCCCAGCACGGCCGTCGAAAGGGCGGGAGGCGGCTCCGGCCCGGACGCTCCGGAGAAGAGCCCGCCCGCGGAATCCCCCGTTGGGCGGGCCGCCCGGGACACCGAGTCCACTTTTTGGCCGGCCACAAAGACAAAGGGTTCGGCGATGGTGCGATTGCCGCCCAGCAGGCGGGCAGACCGAGAGGAGGCGACGTCGATGCCCCGGAAGAGTGAGTCAAAGTGGACGGTGACCGTGTCGCCGGGGGCGATGGGCGCGGTGCCAGCCTTCCCATGGGCCATGTCAAGGATTGAGAAGGCCCCCGACGGGTCGGCCGTGTACGCGTCGGCCGCGGCGGTCGACCCGCGCCGGGGTTTGAGCTCCTTTTTAAAGCTGGAAAGGGTGAATGGTGATGGGGTGTGAGAGCAGCGGGCCGTGCCGGGCGTCGCGCGTGTGTGTGGTTGTCGATGAGAGAGGAAAGGGGTTCAGAGCGCGTGTGGCGGTCGCGCTCCGATGTCCTCACACACACTCACCCGACCGCCTGGGCCGGCCCGGCCCCACCCATCAGCATGAGCGCCGACCCCAGCAGCACGCCCGCCGTCTGGGAGAGCACGGACCGGCGGGATGGGGTGGGCAGGGCGGGCGGAGGAGGCTGGCTAGGTGGGGTGGTGGTGCGCCGATTGCGAGCCGAGGTTGCAGGCAGCGACGCGGACGCGCCCTCCGCGAGGGCAGTGAAGGTAGGCATTTGACGGGATGGGTGAGGAATGGGGTGGTGCGCTACACGCTTGGTGTGGGCAGGCTCCGAGAGGAGCGGGGTGTGCCGGAGACGCGGCGGTAAACAGTAAAGTGGGCCACTTCTGAAACTGGCCTCGGCACCCGCCGCCGCTGTTTGTCTCTCTCGCCATCTCGCATCGCAGCCATGCGCGCCCAGCCGGCAACAGCCTGCATGCGACGCCTGTCCTCGGCTGCCACCTCCTCGAGCGGGAGAGGCTATGGCAGTCCCGTTGCCTTCTGGAGCGCTGGAACCCAGCGGGGAACGACAACACCCTCCATCGGCACGCCGCGCTTGTTTGCCTGCGCCCGCACACCCGCGGGGCGCATTGGCGCGGCCGCGCTGGTACCCACGGTCCGGCAAGCCATACTCGCAATGCCAGCCAGAGGCTTTGCAGCGTCCGCGTTGCGACGCACCGCCGTCGAGCGCGCCTCAACCACCCATCCTCTCATCCGCTCGCGTGACGCGACCACCAAAGGCCCTGCCGCCCTCATCCGAGCGTACAAGCAGCTGTCCAAGTTCAGGCTGACCTGCCTAGTGGTGGCGACGGCGGCGGCCGGCTTTGTCGCAGGTGTGTGGTGGTGGGGTGAAAAGGGGTGGGAGAGCTCAATAAACAATCCTCGCCCTCTCTCATTTTTCTCTCTCTCGCGCGCCTTTCTCTCCATGATTCAGGTTCGCCCGAGACCGTCGACAAGGCCGGCCTCGCCTGGACCTCCTTCGGCACGGCCGCCTGCGCCGCCTGCGCCAACACGCTTAACCAGGCGTACGAGACCGCGTCCGACGCCCGCATGGCACGCACGGCCGCCCGCCCCCTGCCGTCTGGCCGCCTGACGCGCGCGCACGCGCTCTGGTTTGCGGCCGTGACGGGGGCGGTCGGCGTCGGCGCGCTGTCCACGCAAGTCAACGACCTGGCGGCGGGCCTGGGGGCGGGCACGATCCTGCTGTACGCGGCCGTCTACACGCCCCTGAAAGCCCTGACCCCCGCCGCGACGTGGGTGGGCGCGGTCGTCGGCGCGATCCCCCCCCTCATCGGGTGGGCGGGGTCCGCGGGAAGCCTCCAACCCGGGTCGGCCGTCCTGGGCCTGGGCCTCTACTTCTGGCAGCTGCCTCACTTCATGGCCCTGGCCCGCTTGGGGCGGGATGACTACGCGCGTGGGGGGCTGAAGATGTTGTGCCACGCCGACCCGAGCGGGCGGCGGGTCGCGGGGTGTGCCCTGCGCAACGCGCTCTACCTGCTGCCCCTGGGCTTCGCCGCCGTCGCAGCGGGGGCCGCATCCGCGCCCTTTGGCGCTGAAGCCGCCGTCGCGACGGGCGTCTTCGCCGCGACGGCAGCGGCTTTCTATGCCAAGCCGACCGATGCCAACGCGAGGTGGGTGTTTCGGGCGTCGCTCTTCCATTTGCCCGCCTGGATGGGGGCTTTCTTAGCGCACAGGGTCCCCAACACGCCGGCCGCCCGGGCGGCGCAAGCTCCTGACGCGGTGCGGGCGCGGGTGACCGAGTTTCTAGGGCGCGGGCGGATGCATGGAGGAGGAGGGGCAGGAGGCCCAGCCTGGCCGCCGGCGGCGCCGATGGCGCCGCGGGCGCTGCCGTTCCCGATTGGGCTGGCACCGACGCCGCCGGCGTGGATGGTGGGTGAAGGGGTGAAGGAGGGTGGGAAGAAGTAACCCACAACCCCCAATGACGTCCATATCTTCTTTTCGAGCAAAAAAACTCCATCCCCATCCTCCAACCCCTCATCTCTCCCCAACCCCATCAGCCCTCAAGCGCTGCCGCCCCGCTGACAATTTCAGTCAGTTCTGTGGTGATCGCGGCCTGACGCGTCCGGTTGTACGATAGCGTCAGCTTACCGATCAGGTCTTTGGCGTTTTTGGACTGTGACGGGAGATAGAGGTGAGAACAAATGGAGAGGGTTGATATCGAGGTTTGTCTCTCTCCCTCTCTCCCTTAACTCACCGAGCTCTCCATGGCGGCCATCCGGGCGCTCTGCTCTGACACAAAGCTCTCTAAAAAGGCATTGTAGATCGTGGCTGATCGGGGGTGGCGGTGGGAAAGAGAGGGAAGAGAGTGAGCACGGGTTCGGGCACGCGCGCGCGCAAACGTTAGTTTTTCTTCTCTCCCCGCTCACCAAATCAAACAACGCACCTCCCAGTTGGAACTCTGCCATGCTCTGCAGTAGCTCTGCCCGGTCCGGGCCTTCCACCTCATACGCGTCGAGCGCCCCGCCAGCCTCGGCGGCCTTCTCAAGCGTGTCCGGGGACAACACCGTTGCGACGGTCGCCTTGTAAGAAATGGCCGAGATGAAGCGGTTGTAAACCAGGCGGCACACGTCGTATTCCTTTGCCAAGATCAGCCCGGCGATGGCACTGACCTGTGAGAATGTGACCCGCACCTTGCCGTAGTCCGCGACGGTGGCGACGATGTTGGCCGCGGACGCGCCCCGCGCCAGCTGGGCTTTGCCCTTCTCGCCGATGACGACCATGGTGCTCTTCTTGCCCTCGCCCGACGCTTCGGCCGCGACCACCGCGCGCGTGTACTTCGACACCGAGGAGTTGACGCCGCCGCACAAGCCCTTGTCGGATGAGATGGCGACGGTCAGGTTGTTCTCGACGTCGGTGTCTGAAAAGGAAGAGAGAGTGAGAGAATGAGGATGAGGTCGTAAGTGGGGGGGATCTCTCGACCCTGTTTGCGCTCCCTTCTCCGCCCGCCTAGCACACGCCGCCCCACCACCACCAGCAGGCCCTCTCTAGGCCCTCTCTACTCTTCCATTCCCAAACCAACTCACCCGGCAGGTCGCCCAGCAGCCGCAGGAAGGGCTCCACCAGCCCCCGCGACTGCTCCGTCGCGGCCTGGGCCACCCGCATCTTGGACGCCGCCACCATCTTCATGGCCATCGTAATCTTCTGAATGTTGGTCACGGACCGCATGCGCTGCTTGACTGTGGGTAGAAGGGGGTGGGATGGGATGGGGTGAGGGCGTGTGCGCGGGGCGTGCAAAATCGTTCCAAGAGAGGCCGCGCGATGAGAGCCGGCGGCGGCGACGCCATTCTGTGTTCGCCCTCCCCGCGGGGGACGGGGTCGGCGCGGCCTGAACCCGTAGGAGGCGACGCGCTTGCATAGAGCGGCCGTCTATCTATCTATCTGCATGGTCGGCACCCGAAGAGGGGTTCGTCCACGGCCCGTCCACGCCCCCGGCAAAAGCAGCGGCGCCCGTTTATTTTTGTGCCCTCAACCGCATACTCTCTCTCTCTCTCCCGTAACGCACCAGCCAGCTGGGACGCGTACCGCACGCCGCCTAGGGCAAAAGGCGTGCATCTGTAGGACATGATGGGTGGGGTAACGAGGTGGTGAGTGCGCGGAACCTGGCCTCTTTAAGCGGGGGCCACACACCGCCACAGCCCGCCGCCGCCGCCCTTTACGGAAAAGAAAAGAGAAAAAAAAAAAAAACGCACTCTTCCGCCACGGACGCTGCCGATGATCCGCCCCGCGGCAGGGCCCGCAGCATGACGGCCGCAGCCGCGCGACGCATGATGGTGTGGTGAGAGAGAGAGAAGTGAGAGGAGTGTCCCCAGCACAGGGAAATAAGAGAGTGAGAGAGAAAAGGAATCGTTCCCCACTCTCTCTTTTTTCGCGACGCCCATGCCACACCCCACTGGGTGCCGCCGCTTTGGTGGTAAGGTCGCCCTGGTCACTGCATCCACGGCTGGAATAGGTACAAGAGGAGGAGAGAGAAAGAGAGGGCGCGAATGGAGAGGGTCGGCCACGCGCCTAGCTGCTCTCAACCCCAACTTTTCTCACCAGGCCTCGCGACCGCCGCCCGTCTGGCCTCTGAGGGTGCGACCGTCGTCATCTGCTCCCGGTCCCAGGCCAACGTGGACGGCGCTCTGGCCCACCTGCGCGGCCTGGGCCACACAGCCGTCTCCGGCGTCGCCGCCAACATCAACACGGCGGCGGGCGTGGCTGCGACGCTGGCGGCTGTCGCGGCGGCCTCCGCAACCTTGAGCCGTGGGCTGGACGTCCTGGTCTCCAGCGCCGCCGCCAACCCCGTGGCGGGGCCTGTGCTCGACGCGCCCGACTCTGCCATTACCAAAGTGCTGGACGCCAACATCGCTGCCCGTACGTTGAATGGCGAGGGGGAGAGACAGCACACTACAACTGCCCCATAGGCCGACCAGCCACACTCTCCACTCACCTTCCCCTCTCCTTTTCTCTTTCAGACCTGCGCCTCGTCCGGGCCGCCGTGCCGGTCCTAAATAAAGGCGCCGCGGTCGTCCTGGTCGCCTCCATCACGGCCTTCCGCCCGGAGCTGCCGCCGATCAGTCTGTACGCGGTCTCCAAGTCCGGCCTGGTCTCACTGAGCCGCGTCCTGGCCACCGAGCTTGCCCCGCGCGGCATCCGTGTCAACTGCATCGCGCCCGGGACTGTCGCCACCAAGTTTGCGGCCGCCCTGGTAGAGTCTGACTCGGCACGCGAGGACGCGGAGGGCCGGACGCTGCTGGGTCGCCTGGGGACGGCCGATGAAATCGCGGCGGCCATCGCCTTTTTGGCATCTGATGACGCAAGTTACGTTGTGGGAGAGACCCTGGTGGTGGCGGGCGGGATGCTGGCGGGGCGACTGTAGTAGAATTATGACTGATGGTGGCTGAGAGGGCTGTGGTGCGCTCGGCCCGCCGCCAGCAGCCTCCGCGGCGGGCCAGGACGGCCGAGGGAGATGACGAACGCATCAATAAAAGAAAAGGCGAGGTGGCACATCTCCAACGAACGTCCATCATTTGTCCGTCCTCTCTCTCTCTCTCTCTCTCTCTCTCTCTCTCTCTCTCTCTCTCTCTCTCTCTCTCTCTCTCTCTCTCTCTCTCTCTCTCTTTCTCTCTCTCTCTCTCTCTCTCTTCTCCACTGTCAATATATCAACGCCGACACCTCCGTCAGAGCCGTATTGATCGCAAACAGGACCGCCGCCGACGCCGCCACGATGGCCAGCACGACCGCCGTGTCGCCGGCTGCCCGCCCAAAGGTCGGCCACTCAATCAGGCGGGCCTCCTCCAGGACGCCCTGGACCAGGGAGCCCGAGTCGGCGGGCGAGGCCGCGCCGGACGAGGTCGCGCCCGATCGGCGCAGGGCGGCCAGGCGGCGGATGTCGTCCTCGGACAGGGCCTCCCCCTCGGCGGCCTTATAGGAGAAAAAATGAATGAGGGCGAGGTGGGGGGTGGGTTGGGGGGCGCTCATCTCTCCACGCCCCGCCCCACGCTCGCTCTCGTCTCTCACCTTCCGCTCAGCCGCGATAGCGTCCGCCTGGGCCGCGTACACCACGTCGCCTGCCTCGGATATGCCCTCCTCGGCCACCCGGGCGACGCCCTCCGCGTAGTTCGTGGCGGCCGCCGCCGCATCGGCTGACTCGTCCTCACTCTTCCCATCGCTGCTCCCCGGCGGGGGCGCGCCCGGCGATGGCTGAGATGGTGAGTTCGATGGCCGCTTGCTGGGCTCGCCAAGCTGGGCGCGCGGCGGCGGTAGGTGATGAGGGCGTGCGGGGGTGGCTAGGGGGAGGCACGAGCGACTAGGCACGGGCAGGCGGGTGAGAGGAGAAGACCGGCTTGATGAGGAGGAGGCGACGGCTGCGACGCGGCCGGAGCTGCAGCAGGGGGCGAACACGGTGGGCGACATCGTGTGTGTGTTGTGTGTGTGTGTGTGTGTGGTGTGGCAGGGGGTGTGAGTTTTTTCATTATCCGTCTCTCTCAAATCCACCATCTCTTTTTTTTCTCTTCGCATGCCATCCGAAACACGCCCGTCAGCCGCCCTGACCTCCCGTCTGGGCGACTGGGCCGCTTCTGCCGCTACTGGAGTTGCCAGGCTGGGGACGGCCCTCCACGTGGAGGCCGGGACGGAGGTACGACGAGGAGAAGGGTGCATTTTTTGCTCGCGTTTTTCAACCTCCTCGCTCTCTCCCTCACTCACCCCACGCTCTCCCCACACATAGGCCCTCGCCGACGCTGCCAAGACGACCGCAGCCACAGAGCCGGCCTGCACCCGCCTGGCCGCCGCCACCAAGCAAGTCCCGGAACTGGTGGCGGGCGTGGACGCGGCGCTGGCGGTCGCGCTGCACTCGCTGGAAAGCGCAAGTGGTGGGAGCCGGCCGGGGACGGCATCACGCTAGGGAAGGGCGAGAGAGAGAGAGCCACGCCCACGCTCATATTCGCCACTGCTGCTGGAGGCGACACGCTGAGAGAAAGAGATAGACAGACAGGGGAAGGGATGGACGGCGAGGAACGTGCCCGGGAACGCCGGGCCACCATTGCTGCCATCCTGGCGGCTGTTGAAGCACGCGCCCCGCCCGCCGTCGCGCTGGGCCTGCCTGGCCCTCCCCACTGCCCATCCTACCCAGCCGCACGGGCAGCCTTCCTCGCCCGGACCGCCCTGGTCCACCCTGACAAAGCGAGGGGCGAGCCGGACGCCGGCCCAGCTTTCGCAGCACTGCGCCGCGCCTGGGCGGCCGTGGAGAGTGCGTGCACTACTGATGAGGAGGAACTGGCCGGGGCAGGGACAGGAAATCCACTTTCGACCGCCGACCACGAACAGTGGTGGGCCGAGTGGGAGGGAGAGGAAGGGGACGCTGCCTCACCAGGCGACGAGCACGCGGCCTGGGCAGCTGGCTTTCAGACAGCGGCCGCCCTGGCAGAGGAGGTGCGTGCTCTGCAGACAGCGGTCGTGGCGGGCCCGCCTGCGGGGCGGGCGTCCGCGGTGGACCGGCTGCGGGCGGCCCGGTCGGAGCTGGCGGAGAGAACGAGGGGTAGTGGGGCTGAGGGCGAGGGCGGGTTTTTGCGGGGCGGGGTGTAGAGGTCGAGGTCGTTTTTTTTTTTTGCTCATGTTCTCATCTCCTCCTCTCTCCGTCCTGGGGGTTCCAACGCCGTGCCACCCTCGCTCGCATCGTGCGAGGGAGAGGGCGACGGCTTGAGAACCCCCCCGCACACACACATACACACACACGCGCACACACACTCACAAATCCTCATCACATTCATTCACCCCCGCGCCCGCTTGCCAGCCGACCCACCCCCGTCGCCACCGCCACCGCCACCCAGCCGGGCCACCTCCGCCCGCGCGGCCGCTAGGTCTACCTCCAGCGCCGCGCACCGGGCCTGGAGCGCCACGTTCGTGGCGTGCAGCCCGTTCATGCGGTCCTCCAGGGTCTGCAAGTGTTCCTGCTTGCGCCGGCGCGACCGGCGCGCGCTCTCCCGGTTGGACAGCATGCGCCGGGCCCGCCGGATCTCAGCTTTCGTCATGCCCGTCGTGTCCAGCTCAGGGGGTGGAGGGGAGGAATCGGAGTCATGCCCGCCAAAGCCGCCGCGGTCGCCGCGCCCGTAATCGTCGGCGGACCTGCCCCGGGCGTCCGGGCCGGGCGTGGTGCGGGCCGAGGTCGGGGCGGTCGAGGCGCCGCCGCGGTCGCCACGGTCGCCACGGTCGCCGCGGTCGCGCCCGGCGGACGAACCGCCCCGGCCGGCGGTACCGGGGGCGGAGGTGCCCCGCCCGCCGCCGTGCAGGGCCGGGTCGGTCGCCACCATGGGCGGGTGGGCCAGGCGGGCAGTGGCGGCACCGGGCGGGGAGGCCGCCGCGCTGCCAGCGCCGGGGCCGCCGCCGCCATTGTTGGCAACCAGGTGGCGGAGGAGGTCCAGTGAAGGGACGCGGGGGATGCCGCCCACGCGCAGGCCGCCCGCGCCGGGCAAGCCGTGCGCGGGCGGGGCGCCGGCCGCGGCAGACAGGGGCGCGGCGGCTGTGGGCGAGGGGCCCTCCTCCTTGGCCCGCCCCGCCCCGCCGCCATCGCCCGCCGCCGCCGCCGCCTGGGCGGCCGCCAGGTTGGAGGAGGACGGGATGCGCCGGATGAAATCCTGGAACGCCATCTCAGAGTCGTTGCGGGAGAAGGCGCCCCCACCGCCGCCGCGGGGCGGGCGGTCGGCGCCAGTGGGGCCCGTCGGGTGGTAGGGCGCGGCCGCCACGCCCGCGCCCGCGCCCGCCCCGTCCGCCACGGCCTGCTGGCGCCACGCCGAAAAGTCCTCCACCGACAGGTCGCCCCGCATAGGCATCCGGGGCGGTTGGGCGGCGGCCTCGCCGCCCTCCATGCTGATCTGTGAAAGTGGAAAGCAGAGGTGAAGAGGGGTCGGGCGCCAGGCGGGCAGGCGGGCGACGTTTTTTTTCCGCGCTGCTCCGTCCGGAAGCTGAGGCAGCTGGGGCGTGCGGACGCTCGCACCCGCTCCACCGCCCTCTCCAGAGAAAAGCTGAGGCCTCAGGCCTCCATCGCCCGGGTGTGCAGAGCAGGCCCGCCCCCCCTGCACACGCCGTTGTGTGCATGCGCCCGCGTCCCGTTCGACGCTCCCTCCCCTCTGTCTCTCCCCCTGTACTCACCCCTAGCGACAGCAGGCTGGCCGTGGACGGCCCGCCCGCGGGTGGGGCCAGCTTGGAGCCCATGGAGGTGTGAGTGTGAGTGGTGGGTGCGCGCACGCTGGGGCGTCGCGAAGGGAGCCCTGTGGTGCGAGGGAAAGTGGGAAGAGGTAAGAGGGGGAGTCAGTTTCCGGACGTGCCGGAGGGAGGCAGGGGCGCCCACATTTCACCCACACACGGGCCCAGGGCAAGCTGCGGCTCTCGTGCGTGGGCTGCGATGGTCAGGGAGGCGAAAACCCAGGGCCGCAACGCCCCCACCAGTCCCGAAAAGCGGGGGACCTCGGGCCGCCCCTTTTTTTTTCTTTTCCGCGGTTGAGCGGGTTTTGAGCCAAGGCAAGGGGAGGGGCCGGACAAGCTTGGTGCCCGCCCGGTCTGAGGGTCAAGTACTCAACCTCCATGCGGGTGCGTGTCGGATGGGAGGACGGAGAGAGCTAGCCCGGCTGGGTGGGCGCCCAAAATCAGGCAGCCGCTCGAATAATAAAAACGGCTCGCCCCGTCGCCGCTTGTGTGGGTGTCGCAAACGGGTGCCGCAGGGCGGACGCGCCCCACAACTGGGCCCGGCTGGACGCACCTGTGGGTGTCGTTGCCCACACACGGCTGGTGTGGGGTAGGAGGATGTGGAGAGGAGAAGAGTGCGCGGCTCGAGAGAGAGCACCTAACAGCGTGGAGGCAGTGAAGCCTAAGAGTTCGTTCGCTGCATTTGTTCACTCCTCTTTTTTCGCACGTCTCGCACCTTACTCCACACACACTCCATGGCCTGGTCCACCCCCGGCCTAGCCTCCCGCCTCCTCCTGTCCGCCCTCGCCCGGGCTGGAGGCGCATGCGCGGGAGCGCTCAGCCCGTACACCACCTCCTCCACACACCCCACGATCGGCTTGTTCGCCGCGCTCGGCGGGCAGCAAGTGCGGTGGTGAGTTGAATGAGCGGGGCGTGTGTGGTTCTCGTGGGGGCTGCTGCACGCACACGCACGCATGACCAGGCAGGGAGCGCTGTAGCGCGACGTGAGGCGGCCGAGAGCGAGCAAACAAGACGCGCTGTCAACCCCCGCGCTGTCGCTTTCCCTACCACCCTCCTCTCTCCCTCAAACCACCCACAGGGCGTCCAAGAAGCAGGGCGGCTCCACCAACAACAGGGGCAACCAGGTACGAGCGTTCCAAGAGAGAGAGAGAGAGAGATGAGAGAAGGAGAGAGCGCACCAAACCCCTCACTCACACGCTCTCCATCCATCCATCCATCCCATTTTTATTTTTTATTTTTGAAAGCTCCCCAAAATGCTGGGCGTTAAGCTCTACGGCGGCCAGGCCGCATCCGCGGGCGCCATCATCGTGCGCCAGCGGGGGACGCGCATCCACCCGGGCCCGGGGGTGGGGATGGGGCGGGACCACACGCTCTTTGCCCTGGTCCCCGGGCGGGTGTCCTTTGGGAGCGCGGTCAGTGGCGGCGGCGGGCACCAGAAAAAGAGGAAGGTGGTGAGCGTGGTTTGACAGGGGGGGCGGGCGTGTGTGTGTGTTTGTGGTGGTGTTAGACGAAAAGATAGAAGAGGGCGAGCAAAAATGCACACGCACACACACTCTCCGGGAGAGAGAGAGGGCTGGAAAGACCAGGCGGGGCAGGGCATGGATAAGGCAGAGGGTCGGGCCGAGGCGGGTCGAGCAATGCAATTTCCATTCGTCATCTCTTTTTGGGGCTCTCTGCCCCTACCACCACCCACGAGTGCGGCTGCCCCCACAACTACCCACCCGGGTCAGCCAGGCTTTACCGTATCAACCACTCACCCTCTTTTAGGCCGCGCCCTGAGCAGTGCGTGCGCGAGGGTGTGTGGGCAGAGAGAGAGCGTCCCCCCTACACACGGGCCGTCGCTCTCTCACCCTCTGTTCCTCGCGGGGCCGCACCACCGCCCCAGGCCCCGCCCGCCAACCCCGCGCCACAACCAAAGCCTGGGCTGGGCAGGCTGGCGAGTCGTGCGGGCGTGGTTTGAGCTCGACCCAAGCTTTTTGCTAGCCGTGCAGAGCGAGCGGGGCGCAAAGGACGCGACGAGCCTTTCCGCCGCCCACTTTTTCCGCTCGCCCCGACCCTATTTTGCCGCCCACTTTTTTTTGCCGGCTTCCTCATTCCTGTCATGACGACCGCGGCCGGCGTGCCGTCCGCCCCGCCCGCCCTGCGCCTGCGCGGCCGCCCGGACGCCGCCCTGGGCACCGAGTGGACGCCGGCCGAGTCGGCAGCCCTGGACGAGGCGCTGGTGTCCCTGCCTGCCGCCCGCTACTCCCCGCTGGAGAGGTACGCGCGAGCGGCCGCGGCCCTGCCCCGCAAGACCATGCGGGACGTGGCCCTGCGCGTGCGGTGGCTGGCGGGGCGGGCGTCGCAGGCCGCGGCCGCCGCGCGACAAGCCCGGGCCGCCAGCGGGGGGCCGCCGCCGTCAAACCCGCCTCGCCACGCGGCGGGTGCGGGCGAGGGCGTGGGCGGTGGCGGCGCCCGGGGCGGGCCGGCGGGCCCCGCCAGCCCGGCCGCGAAAGCCGTTAAGCGGGGACGGGGTGGGGGCGGGGGCGGCGCTTCGGCGGGTCACGCGCAGCCATCCCTAGGGAGCTTGGGCCACGGGCCCCCACCCCCACTGGTGGCGACAGGCACCGCCACCACCACCCCCGCCGCGGCCGCCGCCCACCACGCTGCCCTCCTCCCGCCGCCCCTCTCCCGCCGGGCCAACGCGTCCGACATTCCGTCCCTCCTGGAGACGAACTACGCCATCCTGGCGGCCGTCAAGCAGAACATGGCCGGCCTGCACGTGGGCGCCAACACGGCCCTGCTGGGGCGGATGCGTGACAACATTGCAGGCGTGCTCGGCGCGATGGCCCGGGCGGGGGGCGTGATGGGCGCGATGCCGCCCCTGCCCGTCTCCCTGCACACCGACCTGGCGGCCTCCATCCTCCCACCCCCCGCCATGCCTGGCCTGGAGGAAATGAGTGGTGGTGGTGTGCGCGGGGCGAGCGTCGCGGCGGCGGCGGCGGCGCCGGGGCTGGGGAGTGGAGGGGCGGGTCTATCCCCGCCCGTCGTGCCCGCTGCTGGTACCTGGCCCGCGCTGGAGGCGGAAGCCGAAGCCGCCGCCGCGGGCGCGGCGCCGTCCGGGACGCCGCCTCCTATTGCTGACGGTAGCCAAAGTCCGCCGTCGCCGGGCGCCGTAGGCCGGCAGAGCGCGCGGGCGGCGGCACGAAAGGCGGGCGGCAAGTGATCAGTTTTTCAACCTTTTTTAGATTTTTGACTTTTCGAGCCGTGCGCTCTGTGTGTGCGCGTGTTTGAGGTCCGTTTTTTCAACGCCGCGACGACGGTGGGCGGACAATGCTCATACACACACACATGCGTGCGTGCGCGCGCGTCGCCCCTTTTGTCCTACTTCACCGTGTTTGCGTGTGTTTTATGAGAGAGAGAGAGAGGGAGAGAGAGTGGGGACGTCGTCAACCCGGAGGGTGGGTCATCATGAGACTGGTGTTTTTGCATCCGCCGATTTGCTCACCTCTACCTTCCTGTTTCTTTGCCCTTTCTTTGAGGGTGTGCGAGAGCAAGAGAAGGAGCGGAAGTGCGCATGTGCGCGTGTGCGGGCCGTGGACGTGTGTGTGGAGTGCGCGGGCCCTGTCTGTGATTTATCTCTACCGGAAGGCGCGCCTGAAGCTTGCTTCAGCCCTTCGTCTTCCCCACTCTTTTATTTTCTCACAGCGCGCGCCTGTGACCCCATCACCAACCAGACACACCCTCACAACACAACCATGACCTCTGCTGGCCTCCCTTATGGCCTGCAGGCCATGCTGAAGGACGGTCACCGCCACTTTGCGGGCGTGGACGAGGCCGTTCTGAAAAACATCGAGGCAGTCAAGGCCATTGCCGCCTGCTGCGCGTCTTCCATGGGGCCGCACGGTGAGGGGATAGAGAGATGGGGGCGGGTCTTGCTAGCAGTGGAGACAGTTTTGCTTCTTCTAGGCCTGGGATGGCTGGGCATGTGTGGAGGAGGCCGGGATGGGGTGCGGTGCGGCCGTGAGAAGAACAGATCGGAAGAAAGAGTTGTCGAAGAGAGCGCGCTCGCTTACCCCCCATCGAGCCGCGCACGACAGGGGGGGTCAGCGCGCCTTCAGCCGCCATCCTACCTCATCATGGCAAGATCCACGCATTGGTGCTGCCTCCTGGTGTGGGACAAGGTCGTTCAGCCAGCCCCTTCAAGGCTAGCGGACCCCGGAAAGAGAAGCACCTGCGCGCCCTTTTTTTTTCGCTCCCCTCTCCCCGAAATCTAAACCTCCTCTCTCTCTCCTCCTTCCAGGCATGAAAAAGATCGTCATCAACCACCTGGACAAGACGTTTGTGACCGCGGACGCGGCCACCATACTGTCTGAGCTGGAAGTGGAGCACCCGGCGGCCCGCCTGATTGTGCACGCGGCCAAAGCCCAGCAGGCGGAGGTCGGGGACGGCGCCAACCTGGTGGTCGCCCTTGCGGGCGAGCTGCTGGCTGGCGCGGAGTCCCTCCTGCGGGATGGGCTGCACCCGTCCGAGGTGGCGGACGGATACGCCAAGACGGCGGCGCAGGTGAGGAGGAGAACGGGAATGAGAGAGAGATGAGGTGCACGGCGGAGATGGCGGGGTGGCGGCCGCGCGCGCGCGCGCTTCTCAACCCACCCCCATTCAACTTCTTTCACACATGCCCATACAGGCCCTCGAAATCCTGGAATCCCTCGTCATCCCGGGCTCCGAAACCCTGGATCTCCGTGACCCCGCCACCGTGGCCGCCCGCCTGACCGCCCCTGTCGGCGCCAAGCACGCGGCCGCCGTGGACGTGCTCGCCCCGCTCATCGCGCGCGCCTGCATCGGCGTCTGCCCGGCCAACCCGGCCAACTTCAATGTAGACAACGTGCGGGTAGTCAAGATCGCGGGCGGGTCGCCGGCTGACTCGACGGCCGTCCCCGGCCTGGCCCTGAAGCGGGGCGTGGAGGGGGCGGTCAAGGGCGTGAGCGATGCCAAGGTCGCCGTGTACGCCCAGGGCTTTGACACGACGGGCCCTGAAACCAAGGGCACGGTCCTCCTGCGCTCCGGCGCCGAATTGGAAGCCTACTCCCGCCAGGAGGAGGACGCGGTCGCGGCCCTGGTCGACGCGGTGGCTGCGGCGGGGGTCAAGGCAGTCATCGCGGGCGGCGCGTTTGGGGAGGTCGCCCTCCACTTCCTGGACAAGGCGGGCATCCTCGCGCTGCGCGTCCCCTCCAAGTTCGACCTGCGCCGCCTGTGCCGGGCGACGGGCGCGACCGCCCTGGCCCGCGTGGGCGCGCCGACGCCCGCGGAGGTCGGGTACGCGGCGACGGTTGGCGTGGGCGAGGTCGGGAGCGCCAAAATCGTGCGCGTCGCCCAGGGCGCCGACACCGGTGGCAGTGGTGGGTCGGACGGCGTGCCCGCCGCCGCCGCCGCGCCTGTGACGACCCTAATCCTGCGCGGCGCGACGGACGCCCTGTTGGACGAGCTGGAGCGGGCGGTGGACGCGGGCGTGAACGCGTTCAAAGCCCTGGGCCGGGATGCCCGGGCCCTGCCCGCGGGTGGGGCGGCCGAGGCCGAGGTCGCCGCCCGCCTGCGGTGTGCCGCCGAAAAGGCGCCCGGCCTGGCGGCCTACTCCATCCGGGCGTTTGCGGCTGCCCTGGACGTCGTCCCCCGCACGCTGGCGGAGAACGCGGGCCTGGACGCGACCGCGGTCGTGGCCGCCCTGGCGGCCGCGCACACGGCGGGGGCGGGCGAGGCAGCCGCGTCCCGCCTGGGCCTCGACCTGGCCACGGGGGCGCCGACCGACCTCTCCGCGTCCACCCCGCCCCTCACTGACCTCTTCTCCGCCCGGTGGTGGGGGGTGAAGCTGGCGGCGGACGCGGCGTCCACCGTGCTGCGGGTGGACCAGATCATCATGGCCAAAGCCGCGGGCGGGCCCAAGGCGCCGGCGGGTGGCGGGGACTGGGATGAAGACTAATAAAAAGGGGGAGGGAGAGAGGTTAAGGAGTGGGGGGGGCGCCTGTGTTTTGTGTGTGTGTGTTGGACGAGAAGACAAAAAGGAACGAGACCTGAGGGGAGCTGGTCGGGCGTGGGAAGAAACGAAGAGAGAGCGAGAAGAAGAGGAGTCTTCCTCTTCCCTCCCCAATCACAGCTCTCTTCTCCGGCGTGCCGCGTCTCCTCACACGGGCCGGCCTCGATTCGAACCCTCCATCCGCACCAGCCGCCGCCGCCCCCACACCCTCCCCCACACCACCAAATGGCCGGCGCCCCCTCCCTCACTGGCCTGTCGGCCCGCATGGCCGGCCTGCGCGTGGCGCCCCCCACCGCCCGCTCCTCGGTCCCGGCCTCCCGCGCGGCCACAGTCTCCATCGTCGCCCGCTCCGGCCGCCCCGGCATCGGCGTGCTCGGCAAGAAGGCCGGCATGACCCAGGTCTTCACGGATGACGGCCTGGCCGTGCCCGCGACCGTCATCTCCGTCGCCGACGGGAATGTGGTGACCGCCGTGCGGACAGAGGAGACGTCCGGCTACAACGCCGTCCAGGTCGGCTACGCCGTCGTCGCCGAGCGCAAGCTGACCAAGCCGGAGGCCGGGCACCTGAAGGCGGCGGGGACGCCGCCCATGCGGCACCTGGTGGAGTTCAAGGTGAGCGGACGAGGGAGAACGAGTTTTATGTGGCCGGCGGCTAGGCATAAGCCAGCCGCCGGCGGGGTGCTGTCAAGTGGGGCCAGTCTGAGGGCGTGCGCCTGCTTCATTCTGAGCCCACGCCGCCTCAGCGTGTGCGCTGACCGTTTGACTATGGCCTGGTATGGCGAAGCGAGACGACCGAGGCGAGCCAGGCCCGCTGCGGCGCGTGAGCACGCATGCGAAAGGAGGCCGCGTCGGAGGCTCCGAACCGACCACCTCACCCTCTCTCACTTCGCTCCCATCCTAATCTCCTTCTCTCATCATCATCCTCCGCCTCTGCCTTCCTACCCCACCAGATCCCGTCCTCCGAGGGCTTTGAAGCCGGCCAGGCCCTGAAGGTCGAGGAAATATTTTCCGTGGGCGACAAGGTGGACGTGGCGGGCACCAGCATCGGCAAAGGGTTTGCCGGGACGATTAAGAAGTACGGCTTCAAGCGGGGCCTCATGACGCACGGCTCCAAGTCCAAGCGCCAGCACGGGTCGATCGGGTCGTCCGCCACACCCTCCCGCGTGCTGCCAGGCCTCAAGATGGCGGGCCAGATGGGTAATGTGCGGCGGGTGGTCAAATCGCTGGAGGTCGTGATGGTGGACGCGGAGCTCGGGGCGTTGGTGCTGAAAGGGTCCGTCCCGGGCAAGCCGGGCGGCCTGGTCGAGGTGACGCCTGCCAAGATCGTGGGCAAGAATTGCTGAGAGAGGAAGGGTGGACAGAGAGGGGTGCGGGCGAGCTTTTCATTTTTCGGGGTGGAGAGACGGGGTTGTGTGGTTGTCGAGAAAAACTCGGGCCTCCCTTCCATTTCTCTCCTCTTCTTTTCTCTCGCTCCTCCCGGCCAAAGAGGACTGCACGATTTTCACTCTCTCTTTCACGCTCATATTTGTTTGCACAGTCTGGAAAGAAGGGACGCGGGTGGCAGGGCACCGCAGCAGCAGCCCGCGCCCACCAGCGACCGTCCTCTCTTCCTCTCGCTCCCTCCAACTGTTCGTCTTGTCTCTCACATCTCCCCACCCCGTCTCCCACACACCGATCACACACAACGCCCGCCCGCTCACCCACACGCACCCACACGCACCCGCACCCACAAATACACTCACCCCCGCCACCAAAAATAGAATGGTTGTTGCCTTTTGATTTTGTCGTCCCTCTCCCTCCACCCTCCAAAAAGAAAAGCGCTCTCGTCTCCTCCATCCCACATCCCATCCCCCAAAGTTCTCTCCCTCACACCCCCACGCTGCTGACCTCGGCCGGCACCGCGCTCGCCCCGCCCACTTCGGGCGACGCCTCCGGCGTGTTGGCCTCCGACGGCGGCACCAGCTGCCAGAACTTGGGCAGGGCGGCCGCCCAGTCGCCCAGGATGGACGCGCCCACCGCAGACCCGGTCTTCTCAACGTGGTCACTGACCAGCTTGTGCAGGTGGGCGGCCCCCGCCTGGGAAATGACACGCTGGACGGCCACGATCTCCCCATTGACCCGGTCCGGGAAGTCACCGACCGGGTCGTAAAAGAAGCCCAGGCCGCCCGTCATGCCGGCCGCCACGTTGCGGCCGACGGGGCCCAGGGAGACGACCGTGCCGCCCGTCATGTACTCGCAGCAGTGGTCGCCGGCGCCCTCGACGACCGCGTCGGCCGCCGAGTTGCGTACCGCGAAGCGTTCGCCCGCCCGGCCGCCGACGAAGAGGCTGCCGCCGGTGGCCCCGTACAGGCAGGTGTTGCCGACGATGGAGGCGGACGCCGGGTCGAAGGTCGTGCCCGGCGGCGGGACGATGACGACCTCGCCGCCGGCCATGCCCTTGCCCACGTAATCGTTGGCCTCCCCACTCAGCCGCACCTTGATGCCGCCCACCAGGAAACAGGCGAAAGACTGGCCCGCCGAGCCTTGGAGGTCGAGCTCGATGGAGCCGGCAAAGCCGGAGTCGCCGTGTAGGCGGGCGACCGCCCCGCCCAGGCGCCCCAGGGCCGCCCGGTCAAGGTTGGAGATGGGGAGGGAACGGGAGACGGTGCCCTCGTTTGCGATGGCGGCCACGACCTCGGGGTCGGCCAGGAGGCCGTCGTCAATCACGGTGCCGTTGCCGTGGACAGCCGCGGCGATGCGGTCGGACGACTTGCCGGCCGGCCCGGCGAACGTGGTGATGTAGGACAGGTCTAAGCCGGACGTCTTGGACACCACCGCGCCCGCCCGGGGCACCAGCAGGTCGGCCCGCCCGACCAGCTCGTCCAAGCTCCTCAGCCCGGCCGCCGCCAGCCCCGCCCGCACTTCCTCCGCTACAAACGCGAAGAAGTTGACGACGTCTTCCGGCGTGCCCGGGAAGCGGGCACGCAGCTCCTCGCGCTGGGAGGCGACGCCCACGGGGCAGTTGTTGGTGTGGCAGACGCGGGCCATGATGCAGCCCGTCGCCACCATCGCGACCGTCCCGAACCCATACTCATCCCCGCCCAGGGCGGCCGTCACCAGCACGTCCCGCCCGTTGCGCATGCCACCGTCGACCCGCAGGACGACCCGCTCCCGCAGCTCGTTGGCGACCAGCTGCTGGTGGGTTTCCGCCAGCCCCATCTCGATGGGCCCGCCGCAGTGCTTGATGGAGGAGACCGGCGAGGCGCCCGTGCCGCCGTCGTGGCCTGAGACCTGGATCACGTCCGCGCCCGCCTTTGCCACGCCCGACGCTACCGTCCCGATGCCGGCCTGGGCGACCAGCTTGACGCTGACCTTGGCGGTCGGGGCGACCTGGTGGAGGTCGTAGATGAGCTGGGCCAGGTCTTCAATCGAGTAAATGTCGTGGTGGGGCGGCGGCGAGATGAGGGGCACGCCCGGCTTGGACCGGCGCAGGCCGGCGATGTAGGGTGACACCTTCTTGCCCGGCAGCTGCCCGCCCTCGCCCGGCTTGGCGCCCTGGGCGATCTTGATCTCCAGCTGGTCCGCGTTGACCAGGAATTGCGGGGTGACGCCGAACCGGCCGGACGCGACCTGCTTGATGCGGGAGGTGGCGAGGTCGCCAGTCCGCAGGCCGCGCAGGTGGGGCAGGGCGGGCGACCGGCCGTCGGCGTCGACGTCCGCCAACGCCTCCCACCGGACGGGGTCCTCCCCGCCCTCGCCCGAATTGGACTTGCCGCCGATGCGGTTCATGGCGATGGCGATCGTCTCGTGCGTCTCCCGGGAGATGGCGCCCAGGGACATGCCGCCCGTGCAGAAGCGGGCCATGATGGAGGCGGCCGACTCGACCTGCTCGACCGGGATCGCCGGCCCCGCGGCACCCAGCTCCAGGCAGTCGCGCAGCACGGACACGGGCGAGGACGCAAAGTGTTGCATGTAGGCCGCGTACGCGGGGTCGCCGCCAGAGCCTTTGCCGCCCAGGCCGATCGCCTTGTGCAGGAGCTTGGACATCGCCTGGTTGTTGACGTGGTGCTCGCCCTTGGGGCGGGACTGGATGAACCCGTAGTCCTCCAGCTTGGTGGGCGACGCCGCCCCGCCCTCCGTCGTGAAGGCCTTCGCCCAGAAGGCGGCGGCCTCGCGCTGCAGGTCGGGGAGGGCCATGCCCCCGATGCGGGAGACGGAGCCCTTGAAGGACGCGGCCACGACGTCGGGGCCGAGGCCGTACGCCTCGAAAATTTGGGCGCCGTGGTAGCATGACAGGAGGGAGATGCCCATCTTGGACAGGATTTTGAGCAGGCCCTTCTCCATCGCCTTTTTGTAATTCTTCTGGGCGGCCACGGCCGACAGGTCGGGGGCCTTGCCCGTCCGGATGAGGGCCTCCGTCCGCGGGGAGACCCGCCACTGGCGGGCCGTCTCGAAGCCGAGGTACGGGCAGACAGCGTGCGCGCCGTACCCGACCAACAGCGCCAGGTGGTGGGTGGTCGTGCACTGCGCCGTCTCCGCGACGATGGACGTGTCCGCCCGCACGCCCGCGGAGATGAGGCGGTGGTGGACGGCGCCGACGGCGAGCAGGGCCGGGATGGGCGGGCGGGTGGGCGACCAGTCGGCCGGGGCCAGGCGGTCAGAGAGGACGAGGACGGCGCACCCGTCCCGGACGGCCGCCTCCGCCTCGCCCGCCAGCGCGTCCAGCGCGGCCGCCAGGTCGGTCGCCCCCGCGTCGTAGTGCAGGCCGAACGTCCGGACGTCCAGCCCGGGCCCCGCTGCCCCGCCCTTGATGGCGGCCAGCTCCGCCTCCAGCAGGACGGGCGAGGGCAGGAGGACCTGGGTGTAGGCGCCCGGCCCGGGCGCCAGCAGGTTGCCCCGCCCGCCCAGGCGCATCTCCAGGGACATGACCAGCCCCTCGCGCAGGGGGTCGATGGGCGGGTTGGTCACCTGGGCGAAGCGCTGCTTGAAGTAGTCGGCCAGGGGGTGGGGCCGGGAGGAGAGGACGGCCAGCGGGATGTCATCGCCCATGCAGTAGGTCGGCTCCACGCCCGCCGTCGCCATGGCCTCGACGACCATGGTCGCGTCCTCCGCGCCCATGCCGGCGGCGGCCTGGGCGCGCAGGGCGTCGGACGCCGCCAGGGACGGCGCGGAGGGGAAGGTGGAGGCGCCCAGGTCGGCCAGGCGGGTGGAGGTGGACGCCACCCACTCCCCGTACGGGTGCCTCCCCGCGACCGCCTTGGCGATGGCGGTGTTGCCCGAAAACGTGCCCGCCACCAGGTCCGCGCACACCATCTGCCCCGGGCCCAGGCGCCCCTTCGCGACGATGTTGCCCGCGTTGGTCAGGGCGTCCCCCAGGACGCCGACCTCGGACGCCACGTACACGAGGCCGTCAGCCGTCTGCCAGTAGCGGGCCGGGCGCAGGCCGTTGCGGTCGAGGCGGGCGCCGACCTTGTCGCCGTCCGAGAAGACGAGCAGGGCGGGGCCGTCCCAGCCTTCCTGCATGCCCTCGTAAAACTCGTAAAAGGCCTCCACCTCCGGGTAATTCTTGGCCAGGTCGGGGTGGTTGCGGTACGCCTCCGGCACCAGGATCATGAGCGCCTCGGTCGGGTCCGCCCCCGACCGCACGAGCAGTTCCGCCACCCGGTCCAGGTTGGCCGAGTCGGACGCGGTCGCGTCCGTCAGGGGCATGAGCTCGGCCTCCCGCCCCTCCCAGACGGGCGAGGCCAGGGAGGCCTGGCGGGAGGCGACCCAGTTGAGGTTGCCCTGCAGGGTGTTGATCTCCCCGTTGTGGCCCAGCACGCGCATCGGCTGCGCCAGCGGCCACTTGGGGGTCGTGTTGGTCGAGAACCGGCGGTGGTAGATGGCGAAGGGCGTCACGTACGCCGGGTCCAGGAGGTCGGCGTAGAAGGGGCCGAGCGCGGAGGATTGGAGCATGCCCTTGTACGTGATCGTCTTGGACGACAGCGTGCACACGTAGCAGTCCGCCAGCCCCCGGTCCCGGGCCGCCCGCTCCACCAGCTTGCGCAGCAGGAAGAGCTCCCGCTCCAGGGCCGCCCCCGTCGCGCCCTCGGTCGAGGAGATGACGACCTGCCAGATGCGGGGCTGGGTGGCGGCGGCCAGGCGGCCGACGACGGCCTGGTTGACCGGGACCGCCCGCCAGCCGACCACCCTGCACCGCCCCTCCGCCGCGACGACGCCCTCCAGCACGGCCTTGGACGCGGCCTCGCCCGCGTCGTCGGCGGGGAGGAAGAGCATGCCAACGCCGGAGGTCGCCGGGTCGACGGCCGCAAAGGCGGGGGCGGACGCGCGCAGCAGGCCCCAGGGAATGGCTGTCATCACGCCAGACCCGTCCCCGCTCACATTGTCGGCCGAGCACGCGCCCCGGTGCTCCATGCAGCCCAGGGCGGTCAGGGCCTGGGACAGGACGGTGTGGGTGGCCTCGTTCTTCAGGGAGGCGATGAAGCCGACCTGCGGGGGGTTTGGGGGGTACGCCCGGGGGGCGGAGGAGGCGAGTGAGAGAGAGGTTTGAGAGGTATTTGAAAGGAGAGGAGAAAAAGGCAAAAGCGGGCCGTTGGAGGTCTGGCCGCGCCGTTTTCAACGACGGCTCTCCCTCTCCCTTGCCGCACCCCACCGCCGCCCCCGCCGCTACAAAGTCCCTCTCCTCCAGGCGGGAGAGGAGCGGCAGCTCTACTGCATTTCTGTACTTACCCCGCAGGCGTCCCGCTCGGCCAGGATGTCTTCCAGGTCGGCCGCTTCTGGCGCGAGCGTGGGCAAGGGCGAAAAGCCGGCGTCGGGCGGGGTGCGCCGCCCAAGCAGGGAGGTGGTGGGCGGCTTGACGCTCAGGGCCGCCACGCTCACGACCGCCCGGCGACCGGCGACCGCACGGATGGTCAGCGGGGTCCGGCGCGGGCGGGAGGAGCGGGGCGGGGCGGGGGCGGCCTATGTGTTGGATGAGAGGAGAGCGTAAGAGAATCGGCGTGGCGTGGCCAGAGTCTAGCCCAGTGGCTCTTCCCCTCTCTCTCTCTTTTTCTCTCCCCACCATCGCACACTCACCAGGCGTCGCAGCCCGTCCGCCCGGACGGCAAAGCCGACCATGTGCGCGCGCGGAGGGGTGAGTGGGATGAGGGAGGAGTGGGGTGGGCGGGGTGTGGGGCGCGCGAGGGGGGAGTGGAGGAGTGGGAGAAAGTGTGTGTGTGGAGACCTGATTTTCAACCACGCTCCTCTCCGCCCTCTACAAACTGCAAGCCCACCACCGCCCATCAACCATCACCCCGGCGCCGCGGCGGCCGCAAAGTCGCCAAAGCCGTTGTCATCGTCGGCATCAGAGGTCGGCGCGGGCGCGGGCGAGGTCGCGCGCGCGGCACTCTCCCCGTCAAGCCCACCACCAGACGGCGCGCTGCATCTGCCCGGGCTGCTGCTGCTGCCGCCGCCGCTGCTGCCGCCCGCCGCAGACGCGTCCTCCGCGGCCGCCGACGCCGCCGATGCCTCTTCAACGCCTGGCCCTGCTGGCGGCGTGGGGTCGGGTGGCGCCGCTGCCGCCGCGCCAGCCTGGGCGGCCTCCCCTGCCCCAACCTCGGCCACCGCAGGCCTGGGAGGCGCCGCCGCCGTGCCCGCCCCGCCGCCGGGGAGCAGCCCCAGCGCGCCCAGCAGGCGAGCCTCGTGCAAGCTACCCTTCCAGACCCCCAGGCCGGGCGGCGCTGAGGGCGTGGCGGCCAGGGACGCGAGGCTCCTGGGCACGCCCGCCGCGCTCGGTCCCTGCGCATGCGGCCGTGCGGCCGCTGCATCGGCCGCGGCGGACGCGGACGCCAGCAGGCCAGTGAAGGCCCTAACAAAGTCGGCATCATCTAGCGCCGACAGGTCGCGGGTGGGAGGCGGAGGCGTTGTGAGCGGCGGCGGCGGCGGAGGAGGAGGAGGAGCGGCATCGGTCGCGCCGCCCGTCCCTTCAAAGGCGCCAAAGCCGTCGTCGTCGTCCGAGCCTGAGCCTGGGGCGGTGGGCGTGGCAGTAGAGGGGGGCGCGGCAGCCTCGCCCTCCCCGGGCGCGGGCGGTGCCGGCGCGGCGGTGTCCATCTGCGTGCAAAGTTTTGGACACGAACGTGCGAGCTTTCGCCACTCAGAAAACCTTAAAACATTTCATCCCGCCCCCTCCTCTCCCACCAGCACCCGCGTCGTCCGGTGGTGCTCCCGACCCAGCAGCTCGGCCTCGGCCTCCTCCATAGTGGTGGGAACAATAGTGAAGCCCACGCCCTCCAGGGCGCCCGGCAGCGCGGCCAACAGGCCCCGCCTGGTGGGCGCGGTCGCCGCCCCCCCCGCCCCCGCTTTTTTCCCGGCCTGCTCCTTCAGCGTCGTCACGAAGCCGGCGTGCGGCCGCCCCGCCCGGTAGGCCGGCGCCCGGGCCGGGTGGCGTAGGAGGGCCATGCGGGCGGGCGTGTAGTCCCAGAGGAACGAACTGAGAGGAGAGAGAAGGGCGTGAGAGAGAGAGAGAGAGGTGGGAAAGGAATCGAAAAGGAAAAGGAAAGAGGCACGCGGGCCGGGGCCAGGCCCCCCGCCCTAACCCCATCCATCATGTTTTTCCTTCTCTCCCTCCGCATGGGTCTCTCGTCCCGTTAGAACTCAACGTGTGGTGCACCCACCGCCCCTTGGAGATGGCCTGGGCGTTGCCCCCGAACTTGAGGTCGCCAAAGACGTAGTCTGCGTGGGGGAGGATGGAAAGGGGAAAGGGGACACAGGAAAAGGATGTAAAGAAAAGAAAAAAGGACAAAACAAGCAAAGCACGCGCGTTCTTTAACTGTCTTTTCTCTCTGCCTTCTTCTTCCCTCACCATTCTCCCGCAGCGCAAACGGGCCCACCCCTCCGAACACGGGCCCGTACACCCCCTCCGTCCACGCCATCAGGGCACGCGGGCCCAGGGAAGGCGCGGAGGGCGCCCCGCCCCCCTCCCCGACCACGGCGGCCGCCGGCCCCGCCAGGCCCACCAGGAGGGTGCCCTCATCCACCACCACCGCCCCCCCGCCACTGAAGCGGCGAATGATGGGCACGCCCGCGCGCGCCGCCGCGCCCAGGTCCGCCTGTTCCTCGGGCTTGCTGTTGTTGTGTGTGTTTGGGGGAGTGGCGTGCGTGCGTGTGTGAGTGAGCAACAGGCGTGCGTGCCGCGTCCCAAAAGGCGCGGCCCCCCCCCCCCCCCCGGGGGGGGGGGGTTGTTTTTTTTTTTGTTTTGTGTGTTTTGTTTTTTTTGTTTTTTTTTTTTTTTTTTTG
>Ga0315289_10003175_pt1 | contig 24996 bp, 21 predicted proteins | sample YL17G11_40_MG_FD_203452 | JGI IMG/M metagenome (GOLD analysis project Ga0315289, IMG submission 203452) | Sediment microbial communities from Yellowstone Lake, YNP, Wyoming, USA - YL17G11_40 | ecosystem: Environmental > Aquatic > Freshwater > Lake > Sediment | place: USA: Wyoming | collected...
CAAATCAATCATTCAAGTCAGTCGCACCTGCCGGCAAGCTGGTCACGTTGGTGCACATTGTGATGGCCGCCTGCCCGGGGACTCCGGCGGGCCTCCTGAGGATGTTGCATGAGCGAGAGGAGGAGGAGGAGGAGCCATGGCCGACCCTCTCGGCCGAGGCCGCGAGAGCGGCGACGAGCAGAAGCAGCAGCAGCAGCGGCTTCATCGTTTTGCTTGTGAAACAATGCCCTTTCTCCCCCTTGAGCTATTTCCACCCCTTTTATTCGTTACAGAGGCTCCCGCTCCCGCGCCCTAGCGGGCCCGGGACGACGCGGCTATTTCCACCCCTTTTATTCGTTACAGAGGCTCCCGCTCCCGCGCCCTAGCGGGCCCGGGACGACGCGGCTGGCTGCTGATTTACCCTCTCTTTCTTCGAAGCTCACCGCCATCCCGGCAGCGGCCAAGAAAAACGTCGCCCCGGGCTCGCCGCTTTCCCGGACGCTGCCGCCGCCGCCGCCGCCGCTCTTCCGGCTTGGACGAGTCTGCTCGCTCTCCGAGGGGAGCAAAGAGAGGCTCGCCGCCGCGACGGCCAGCGGGGATAGGGCAGCGCCCGAAAGGGTCTGAGGGGAGTCTGGTCGCCTGTTCTTTTTCGTCGAGACGCGGGGGAGGTCGGAAGGGAGGAGAGGAGGAGCGGCGGCGGCAGAAGCGACGGGCTCCGTCGTCGCTGCCGTTCTTTTCTCCTCCTCCCCCGCTCCCTCCTCCTCGTCCCCCGCTTCCTCCTCCTGCTCCTCCTCCTCCTCCCCCCATCCCGTAGGAGGAGGGGCAGGTCCCATCAGCGGGAACCGCACCGCGTCAACCCCGTCGACGCCGGCCGCGTTCGCAAAGGGGGTCGAGGCCGAGCAGCAAGGAGCGCCGCTGGTGCAAAAGGGGGAGGCGGCGGAGTACGAGCTCCTTGCCGCCGCCGCCGCCGCCGCCGCCGTCGGCGTCCGTGCCGCCGCCGCCGCCGTCGAGAAACCCGGGCGCGCCCTCCTCTTGGCGTCCGCCAGCGCCCGCAGCTCCCTCTGCGGCGCCAGGAAAGCCGCCGTCAGCCCCTCCAGCGCCTCCGCGATCCCACGGGAGGCGGCGGCGGCCGCCGCCTCCCCGGCCCAGCCCAGAGCCTCGGCCCTCGCGCCCCTCGCCTCGGCCGCCGCGCGCGCCGCCGCCGCCACCGCCGCCGCGGCGCCGCCCGCCTCCGCGCGGAGCCCCTCGGCGTCCCCGCGGGCCCGCCGCGCGTCGCGCAGGGCCCTCGTCGCGACGAGCCGCCTCCAGCCCGCCTGGATCCGCGCCGCGGCAGCCCCTCGCGCCCTCGCGGCCCGCGCGGCGGCGGCGGCGGCGCGGACCCCGAGCAGCGAGCGCTCGAGCCGCTCGGCGCGGGCGGAGAGCGCGCCCGCGCGCTCGCCCGCCGCGGCCGCGCGCGCGCTCGCCTCCTCGGCGAGGGCGCCGAGCGAGTCCCTGTCCCTCTCCAGGTTGCTGGAGCGGGCGGAGGCGGCCCCCGCGCGGGCCCCCTCGGCCTCGGCCTCCCTCCTGGCGGCGGCGGCCTCCTCCTCGGCCCGGGCCGCTCGCGCGTCGGCGCTCGCTCGGGCCTCCCCGGCCGCGGCCGCCTCGAGGAGCGCTGCGTCCCTCTGCGCTCGCGCCGTGGAGGCGTCAGCCCTCGCGGAGCTGGCGGCGGCGACGGCAGAGGCCGCGGCGGCTTCGGCGGCGGCTGCGCGGGCCTCTGCCTTGGACAGCGCGGCGGCGGCAGAGGCGACGGCGGCGACGGCAGCAGAGGACGACGGCAAGGACGACGACGACGACGACGGAGGCGGCGTTCGGCGAGCGATTGGAGACCGCGTCGCATCGACCGACTCGGCCGAGATGGCCTGCACCATTTGCGCGACGCGGCTCCTGCTTGGAGTCTGCTGTTTCGTCTCTTCTGCTGAGCGAAGGAGAGGGCGTGGAGGGAGTACGGAAGGAGAGGAGCGTGAGCAAACAGAGGACAGAGAGAAGAAACGACTGGTTTCGTTGCAACAGCTCTATTTTTCAAGTCTTCGCGAGCATCGCAATCTTCACCTTTGTCCGACGCGGGAGTCTCCATTCTTCTCTAGAGCGCGGGAGACGTAATTGATCACCGGTCTGTGGATCGACAGAAAGAGAAGAGTCTCCGAGAGGAGAAGAGAGTGAGCAGGAAAGAGAGAGCGAGCGAGCGAGAGAGCGAGAGAGAGAAGCGGGTCCACGAAAGCGAGAGAGAGCGAGAGAGAAGCTTGATGAAAGTAAAGAAACTCCGAGAACGACTTTTTTTTCCTTTTCTTTTTTCTATTTTCATCCCCCCCCAGGAAATCACGAGCAAAAGGCGAAGGAGTTTCCGCATCAGAGAGCAAAAGATCAGTCAAGTCAAGCAAGCAAGCGGAGAGGAGTTAACTGGCAAGATAATAGAAAAATCAAGGCAAAGGTTAAGAGAGGAGAAGATACCTTTCTCACTCGGGGACCATCAGCTCGACCTCAGCGTCGTCGACCGCTGCCTCTCTGTCTCCGTTTCCGTTTTCGGTTTCGGTTTCGGTCTCCTTTTCCTTCGCAGCAGCAGCAGCAGCAGCCGCGGGAGCGGCAGCGTTCTCTTCTTCCTGCTGCTCCTCCTCGCACTGCGGCATCTCGGTGTCTCCTCCTTCCTCCTGGATTGAGGCGAGAGGAGGCGCGGCCGGAGCAGCAGGAGCTGAGCTCTCTTTCCTCCCTCCTCCTCTTCCTCCTCCTCCTCCCCCGTTCTCCACCTTCTGCACCTCGCCCAGCAGCTCCGCGCCCCTCGCCGCAAGGCCCGCGGGGCAAGCGGGAAGCAGGCACAGAGCAGCGCGCATCAGCCTGCCTGCGGCGACGGGGCGGCCGAATCGAGCGTGCATCGCGCCACGGTTCCACGCGGCTGCGACGAGCGCGGCCGCAGCGCGCGGCGGGAACGAGCCCGCGGGGAGTCGGAAGGAGGAAGAGGAAGACGAGGAAGTTGCGCCGTTCTTCCCTTCTCCTCCTCCGACTGCGATCCCTGCGGCGTCTCGGAGCGTCGCCGCGCGCGCCGAGTCGTCCGGGGAGAGGTCGAACAGGAGGCGCAGCGCCGAGGCAGCGAGCTCGCAGGGCGAGGCGCCGTCGGGGTCCAGGTCGAGACCGCCACCCGCGGCGGCGTTGGCCTTCCTGGTCGTCGCTGCTGCCGCGCCCGCGACCGGGAAGGAGGAAGAGGAGGAGGAGGACGCTTTGATCCTGTCGAGGCAGAGGCGGGCGGCCCCGCGGGCTACGAGCAGCAGCGCGGCGTTGCCGTTGCCGTCGGCGGTCGAAGACGAGGAAGCAGCTTGCTGCTGCTGCTGCTGCTGCCCGTCCCCGACGAAGGCGACGACCTCGAGGAGCTGCTGCTGCGTCTTCCTCTCTCCTCCAGCAGCAGCAAAGACTCCCCGCTGCTTCTTCAGGTTCTCCGCGGCGAGCAAGGCCGCGGCCAGGGCCGCCTCGGCGCCCACGCCCCTGTCCGCGCGGGCGGCAGCCAGCGCTGCCTCCGCGCGAGTGAGGGCGCCTCCCCCGTCGCCGTCGCTCGCTCCTCCCCCTCCGCCGCCGCCTCCGAAGCCGCCGCGGGAGAGCGCGGCGTGGCGCAGAGAGAGGAGCGCGAGCCAGGTCGCGGCGCGCGCAGCCGAGGACGAGTTGTTGGAAGCAGCGGAGGAGGAAACAGCGGAAGCGCCGAGGAGGGCGGCCTCATCGCGGGCGGCGGCGCGGGCCTGGTCGAGCCACGCCGCCGAGCGCCGCAGCAGCAGCGGCGCGGCCTTGCTGATTTTCGCCCTCCCGCCTCCTTTCCCTTCTCCTTCGTTCTCCTCTTTCTGGACCTCCTCGAGGGCGCAGGCGGCGGCGAAGAGGAAGGCCATCTTGACCGTGGCGCGCTTCTGCGGGGAAGCGGAAGCGGAAGCGGAAGCTCCCGCCGCCGCCGCTCCCGCCGAAAACATCAAAGAGGAACTCGAGGAACTCGAGGAGGCGGCGACGAACGCGCGCCAGTGCTCCCCCGAGGCGCCGAACAGCGCCGCCGCCGAGGCGAAGTCGGTCCCGCGCTCTGCCACCCTCAGCCCAGCGTTCCAGGAGGCGGCGCGGAACCAGGCCGCGGTCTCGGTCGAGGCGGCCGCCGCCGCCGCCGCGAGGGCCGCAGCGGTGCCGACGATGGGGTGGCCGCCGCCCCCTCTTCCTCCTCGGTTTCCCGCTGCCCCCTCCTCTGCCTCCGCGGGCCCGTAGAAACGCTCCGGCCCCAGCGAGCGCAGGCGAGACGCCGCGCTCGAGTGTGTGCGGGCCAGGGAGCGGCAGCAGGCGACGAGGGCTTCGGAGGCCTCGGCGGCCGCTGCGGTCCTCTCCCTCCTCTCCCTCTTCTGCTTCTTCCTCTTCTCGCCGCCGCCGCCGCTGCCACCGGCGTCGCCGCCGTCGTCGTCGTCGTCGTCTCCTCCTCCTCCGACAGCGGCGGCGACCGCGGCGGCCTCGGCCTCGGCTTCGGCCTCCTCGAGCAGCTGCGCCTGCGCCCTCGCGAGCACGCGCAGCACCGCCGCCTCGGAGCCCGGAGAGTAGCAGGAAGAGGAAGGGGGTCGGCAGTTGGCGGTGTCGCCTCCGTCGCCGCCGGCGCCGCCGCCGCCGCCGCCGGCCTCTTCCGTCGCCGCGCTCGCGTCCGAGGCCAGCTTCGCCGCCAGGGCCTCGAGCCCGGGCAGCGCTACGCCCGGCAGCCCCCCCTCCAAGGCAGCCTGGCACGCGGCCCGGACCGCGGCCGGGCCGGCCCCGCCGCGGACGAGCGCGTCGAGGGCCCTCGCCGCCTCCCTGGCGGCGACGGCCGCGAGGGAGGGGGCGGGGGAGGGGGAGGAGGAGGAGGAGGCGCCTCCGTCGCTCCCGCTGTCTCCTCCCAGCCTCGCCGCGGCGAGACCGAGCAGCAGGCGCACGTACTCGTTCTCGGGGACTCCCGGCTCGGCGGCGTCGGCGGCCGCGAGGTGCGCGTCGGCGCCGCGGCAGTCGCCGCGGGCCAGCGACGCGTGCGCCAGCGCGCGCGAGACGCGCCCGGCCTGCGCGGCGGGGCAGGCCGCGGCGGCCGCGCGCCACAGGGAGAGGGCCGCCTCGGAGCGGCGGGAGTCGAAGGCGGAGACGCCAGCGTTGAAGAGGGCCGCGAAGAGCAGGGAGCGGCCGTTGCGGGCGGCAGAGAGGGAGGAAGAAGAGGGCTTGGCTGCTCCCTGGCCGCCGTCGTCCCCGGCGGCGTCGAATCCGTCTCCTCCGTTTCCGTCTCCGTTTCTGCCTCCCTCCCCTCCGAATCCCTCGACGTCGTCGATCCCCGCGCCCGCGAGCGCCGCCACGGTCGAGTCGTCCGCGGCCACGGCCAGCGCGGCTTCGACGTCGTCGTCCCCGGGGCAGCTCTGCCCGCCGCGGGGGGACAGCAGAGCGCCGACGAGCGCGGCGGCGACCTCGGCGGCGAGGCTGTGGGCCGCGTCTATCTCCTTCCCTCCGCCTTCGACGCCGCCAGCAGCAGATTTCGAAGAAGCAGCGGCGGCGGTGGCGGCGCTGGCGTCGGCGGGGATCCGCGCGGCCCTGCGCAGCAGCACGGGGGCGCACGCCCGCACCGCGCCGGCGGCGAAGCCGCAGCCGGCTTCCGTGAGCGCCTCGACGGCGTCGACGACGAGCCCCGGCGCCGCGTCCTCGCGGGCTGCCAGCGCCAGCAGCTCGTCACAGGCCTCCTGGGCGTGGCCCAGGGCGACCAGGGCGCGCACGGCGACGAGCGAGAGGGCCGGGTGAGGAGGAGGGGCAGGGAGCGAAGAAGAGGAGCCGTTTCCTCCCTCGCCGCCGCCGCCGCCGCCGCCGCGGGAGAGCTCGGCAGCGGCCCTCGCGGCCCGCAGCGCCGCGGCAGGGTCCGCGGGCTCTCGCGCGTCGAGGTGAGCCAGCGCGAGCACGCGCAGGGCGCGCGCGCGGGCCCTGCGGAGGCTGGAGCGGTCGGCAGAGGAAAGAGAAGAGGAAGAGGAGGAGGAGGAAGTCTCGATCCCGTCGAGCTCTTCGAGGGCGTCCTCCAGGAGGTCGATCGCCTTGGCAGCGTCGCCTCCGCCGGCGTTGTCAGCCTCGGCGCCGTTTTCTCCGCCGCTGGCGTTCTCGGCAGCACCGACCGCAGCAGCGGCCGCCTCTTTCTTCCTCCTCTTGTTTTTCCCGCCTTTTCCTCCTCCGACGCCGCACCGGCGCAGCAGCGCCGTCGCGGCCTCCCACCTCGCCCCGGCGCTCGAGAGCGCCAGCCTCGCCCTGCAGCCCGCCGAGACCGAGCCAGAGGCAGAAGCGACGCCGCGCGCGCGCGCCAGCAGCGAGGCGGCGAGGTCCGTCGCGCCCAGGGCGAGCGCGACGGTGGCGCGACCGACCAGCAGCTCGGCGGCGCGCTCGGCCGCGGCGTCGGCGGCCGCCGAGGCGGAGGAGGGGTCGTCGCCGCCGTCAGCTTCGGTCCCTCCGGCCGCGGCAGCGGCGTTGGCGGCGGCGGAGAGGAGGGCCGGGAGCCCCTCGCAGGCTCGGGCGTAGGCGACCTCGGCGGCCTCGAGCTGGTTGGCCTCGGCGCGGAGCTCGGCGATCTAGAGAGTGGGTTTCGTTTGGAGAGGAGCAGAGAGAAGCAGGGAGAGAGAGCATTGAGAGAGCATTGCGAGAGAGATAGAGACTGAGAGAGAAAGAAAGAAGTTGTAAGAGAAGAAGAAGAAGAAGAAGAAGAAGAAGAAGAAGATGAAGAAGAAGAAGAAGAAGAAGAAGAAGAAGAAGAAGAAGAAGAAGAAGAAGAAGAAGAAAGACGAAAGGAAAGGAGGAAAAAACAACGACGACGACGGACCTTTTTGAAGAAGCCGGCCTTGAGCACCGCCTCGTCCTCGGTCAGCGTCGAGACATCGAGCACGTCGAGGAGGTCGCTGTTGGAAGGAGGAGGAGGAGGAGGAGGAGGGGAAGGGAAAGAGAGGTGAGCTGAGAGAGAAGGAGAGATGTTTTTTCCCCCGCTCAACCGCCGCCCAGTCGTCGAAAACAGCAGAAGAAAGAAGAGGAAAGAAGGAGAGCCCCAGTATCCTACCAAGCGAGCTGCCTCGCGTCCACATGCCACGCCGGGGGCTGCAAGCCGTTGCAGGCGTCGACGCAGGTGTTCTGTTTTTGTTGGGAGGGAAGGAGTAGGGAAAGGTTGATGAGAGAAGAAGAAAAGAGAGAGAGAGAAAAGACAAGCGCCGGCGGCGTTTCCGCCGCCGGCGCCGACGCTGGGAAGAGAAAAAGGAGACTGCCCCTCCTCGCTCGCTCGCGCGGTTTTCAGAATTGAATCCTCACCCAGAGCTTGAGTGACGCGTCCCACACTGCCTGGACCTCCTCGTCCGTCAGCGAGGGAGGGTCCGAGGCGGCATTGGCGTTGGCGTCGGCGTTGTTGCTCGCTTTCGCGCTCGCAGCGGCGCCCGAGGCTGCGGCAACGGCCGAGCGCAAGGCAGAGAGAGCCGAGGCCCCGCGCGTCGTTAGCTCGCCCGTGGCGGCCTCGGCGCGGGAGAGGGCGGCCAGGAGGAGCGGCACGGTGGCTGCGGGTCGAGATGAGGCCATTTGTTTGGGGGGGTTTGGCTTTCGGAAAGGGAGAAAAGGGAAGAAGAGAAGAGAAGAGAAAAAAACGAATTGCAGTGTCTCAAGTTTTTTTCTTTTCAAGTTCTTTCAATTTTTTTTCTCTTTCTCTCTCTCTCTCTCTCTCTCTCCCCTTCTCTCTCCCCCTCGTTTTTGAAGTTGGTAATATAAGAAGAAAATCCATTCGGTAGAAGAAGAAAAAAAACAGAAAAAAAGAAAGACTTTCTCTCTCTCCCCCTCTCTCTCTCCCTCTCTCTTTTCTTTTCACTTCGCGGAAGCTGCGCCGAGGGCCGCTCCCAGGCCCCTGGCCGCGGCGGCCCTCGGGTAGTTCCCGCCTTTCCCCCCCTTGGTCACGCCGGCCTTCTTCGGGCTCGCGAGGACCTTCTTAGCCGGGGACGACGCGGCAGCGCCCGCAGCAGGAGCGGAGGCGGGGTCGCCCTTCGAGGAGGACGATCTCGCCAGCCTGCTGCTGCTGCCCTTGGACGAGGAGGGAGAGGCGGCGGCGGCGGCGGCGGCGGTGGCGGCGCCGGCTGCCTTGCCCCTGCCGGCGACGCCGCCGCCGGAGGAGGAGACCCCGGCCCTGCGCAGCACGCGACAGAAAGACTGGATACTGACCAGCTGCTCCGCTTGCTGCTGTCTCGGGGGCAGGGGGAGCGTCGAGGGCGGCAGCAGCGAGGGCGCCGCCGCAGCCGGGAGCCCCGCGCGCCGCCGCGCCCTGCGAGCCTCGCGGTCGCAGAGGAGGCCCCCGCCGAGAGACGACGACGACGTCGACGAGGAAGAGAACAGCAGCGTCGAGGAGGAGGACGAAAATGACCCGGGAGTCGAGGAAGAAGAGAGCGGCGACGGCTTCGTGGGCGTCGTGATGTTTTTCCAGCCGCTTCCGCCGCCGCCGCTCCTCTCCCCCTTGGCCGCCCGCTCCGCCGCGAGCGCCGCCTCCGCGAGCATGGGGCACGCGCGCGGGAGCGGGCGCGCAAAGGCGGAGGAAGGAGGGGCTCTCGGCGGCTTCGACTCCGGGGACTCGGACGCGGCGGCGACCGCAGCAGCGGCCGTCTGCTCCGAGGCGTCGGAGGGGGCAGCGAGGGGGCAGCGAGGGGGACGAGGGCCGGCGCCGTCGCGGTCGGACCTGGGCCCGCGGGAGAAGACGTACGCCCGGAAGCTCCTCCCGCTCCCGGACATCGACACCGCGAACGACTCCCTCAGCTCGAGCCTCCCGAACCCGTAGTCGCGCATCACCGCCTCGGGGACGGAGGAGCAGGAGGAGGACGAGGGTCCTCCGGGTCCTCCCTCCTCCTCGTCGTCGTCGCCGTCGCCGCCTCCTCCTCCTCCTCCTCCTCCGCCGCCGCCGCCGCCGCCGCGGCTCCGCATCGCCCGCTGCACGACGGCGACGCCGCGGACCGTGCTCGACCTCGCGACCAGCGCCCCGAAGGCGCGCCTCGCCGCGGGCGGGACGCCCTCCCAGAACGAGTAGACGTGCGAGGCCGGGTCCAGCGAGGGCAGGGCCTCGACGGGGCAGCACTGGATGTCGGGCAGCGAAGGGAGCGTCCAGGGTTCCTCTTCCGCGACCTCCTCCTCCTCCTCCTCCCCCTCCTCGACCCCGGCCTCGACCTGCTCTCTTCCGGCCTTTCCTTCCCCTTCCCCTTCCCCGACGTGCTGCTGCTGCTGCTGCTGCTTCCTCCTCAGCAGCAGCGCCGCCCTCGCCTGCACCGCGAACGCCCCGGCCTTCTCGCACTTGACGGGGTCGAGCTCGACGCCGCTCGCGAGCGCGACGCCCGGGTCGGCGAGGGCGTGCAGCAGCGGCCTGCCGAGCCCGGCGCCGACGTCGACGAGGTGCGAGTCCGGGCCGAGGCCCGAGTGTTTCGTGAGGGAGGAGAGGACCCTGGCGGTGCCCGTGCGGGTGATGGAACCATAAAGCCCTTCGATGCCCTCTCCGCCGCCGAGGCGGGACTGTTGTTGGAGGGGGAGAGAGAGAGTTTTTGGTTTTTTTTTTTGAGAGAGGGGGGTGGGGGGGAGGGTCGAGGTCGAGGTTGAGTTTTTCCGTTGTCGTCCGTTTGGGCGGCAAAATAGAGCTGTTGATGGCTTCAAGCAAAACAAGCCGAACCGCAGTCTGCGATTCCAAAGCTTTGTACGCTCTCAGCCTCCCTTTCTCCACCTCCTCAGACACTCACCTCGACGCTCTGCATGACGTAGTAAAGCGCGCGGACGCGCGCGTCGACCCCTGCGGGGTCCTCTGGGGCCGGTTGTTTCTTGACGTTTGTTTTGTCGACGTTTTCATCGATGCTGGATGATGCTTTCTTCGTCATCGCCTCTTCCTTGCTCGCCACGGGAGCCCTTTCAGCTGGCAGGGCAGCAGCGAGAGCGGGGGAGCGCTCTCGAGCCACTGCCGTGACTGAGGAGGGCATTGGAATTGAGGGGAAGAGGTGCTCTATCGAGAGATAGCGGAGAAAAATCAAAAAGGCAAAAAAAAAAAGAGAGAGACCGAAGGCGGTTGTGTGGGCGAGAGGAGACACATTTTTCCCCACCCACCGTTCTGGCCTCGCAAAAGCAAAAACGGCGCGCCAAAATGAGGGACGAAGACACTCCGATTCGCCCCAGCAGCAGCCGCAGCCGCCTCGCAAATTCCATACGAAGATCTCGGAGCATGCAGCGCCTCGCCTCCGACGGAGAGCACGCGAGCCGACTCGTTCTCTTTTCGTCGCTCGTCGTCGGCATCACGCTCGGAAGTCTGCTCCCGCGGGACATACCAGGTGCGGATGGTTACTTTTTTCGATCTGATTTAGTCACCAGAGGGAATCAGAACGTATTTTCTCGCGATCTAGCGCTTTCAGAGCGACGGAAGAGGGCGCGAGAGGGTGTGGGCCACGCGATGCGATTTCGGGGTTTTTTGGCGTCTCCCTGTCGACCTCGTCGTAGTCATCGTCATCGTCTTTTTGGTGTTTTCACTCCGTCAGCCTCTCAACTCAGCCCACCCACCCACCCCGCAAAAAAACTCCGACACCAAAAACAACAATAACAACAGGCCCCTGGGGCCGCGTCTCGGCCATTCTGGGCTGGGCCTCGACGGGCTGCTGGTTCGTCGGTAAGTTGAGGTTGACTGAGAGAGGGATAAGAAGACCCAGAGAGAAAGAGAGAGAGAGAGAGAGAGAGAGCGAGAGAGAGAGAGAGAGAGAGAGAGAGCGAGAGAGAGCGAGCGAGAGAGAGCGAGAGAGAGCGAGCGAGCGAGCGAGCGAGCGAGAGAGAGAGAGAGAGCTGCTGCCTCTGGCTCCGTCCCCCTCAACCGACCCCCCTCCTCTCTCTTCTCCTCCCCCCCTTCTCTCTTCTCCTCCCCCCCCCCCCCCCCTCTCTCTAACGCAGGCTGGTACCCGCAGCTCCTCACAAACTTCCACGCCCGCTCCGTCGCGGGCCTCTCCCTCGACAACGTCCTGCTCAACCTCCTGGGATTCGTCTGCTACTCTGCCTACAACGGCGCGCTCTTCTTCTCCGAGTCCGCGCGGGCGGCGTACCGGGGGGCGCACGGAGGGCTCGACTCGGACGTGCGGTCCAACGACGTGTTCTTCGCGTTCCACGCGCTGCTCTGCACGGTCGTCTACGCGCTCCAGGCGCTGCGGTACAACCGGGGCGGGCAGAGGGTCTCGACGACGGCGTGCCTCGGGACGGGCGTCGCGGCGGCCGCGCTCGCCGCCTACGGCGGCCTCTGGCTCGCCGGCGAGTGCCGCTGCGTGGGCCTCGACCTGCTCCGGTTCCTGAACTGCCTCAGCTACGTCAAGGTCTGCACGACGTTCGTCAAGTACTGGCCGCAGATCCACCTGAACGCGAGCAGGCGGTCGACGTCCGGGTTCAACATCTCGAACTCGATCACCGACCTGGCAGGCGGGGTGCTGTCGCTGGGCCAGCAGGCCCTGGACGCGTGGCTGTTCGCGGACGTCACCCTGGTGACGGTGAGGAGGTTGCCTTTTTTCCCTTTTTCTTGCGCGGAGTGATTTCTCGCAGAGGGTTTCGAGGGAGGGCGCGCGACGAAGAGCTGGGGAGGAAGAAAAAAAGGAACTCAACCCTTTGACCTTTTCTCTCTCTCTCTCTCGTTCCCTTTTTTCTTCAACAAAAAAACACTCAACCAGGGAGATCTAGCGAAGCTGGGCCTCGCGGTGCTCTCGATGGCCTACAACGTCATCATCCTCGTGCAGCACTACTGGACCTTCGCCGGGAGAGGCGCGCCGGAGTCGGAGTCGGAGGCGACGACGCCGCTGTTAAGGAACGGAGGTGTTGTCGGGGTCGTTGACGACGACGGCGCCGGGGGCAACGGAGAGAGAGTCTGAGATTTCTTTGTTTCCTTTCTCTTTTTTATCCTACCCTCTGCCTCTCCAAAAGCATCGATAAAGCGCTGCAACTATTTCTCTGTAATATAGTCATTACTCAACTGCTTGCGACGTCAGAAACGGAGAAGAAGAAGGCAGGAGAGACGACCATGAAGGAAAAAAAAAACCCAAAAAACGGAAAAAGCCTCCACTTTTCCCCCTCAACGGCTCTTGGATTCGTTCTCTCTCTCGAGTTGACAAATGCGGAGAACAGAAAGCTCTTCTCCCTTTAAGCAACCAAGCTCAAAATATGACTGCAAAAGACGAGAAAAAGCAAAAACTTTTATATCCTAATACGAAACGAAACGGAAAAAAAAACACTCTATTCTCTTTCCTCGTCTCTTCTACCTCCTTGACATCATCATCGCCCTCGTGTCCGGAGCGTTCGGCAGCTCCCCGCGGTTGTCGTAGGCGTTGTACGCCTCCCAGTCCCCAGCGATCGGCGCCGTGATGAGGTGCGGCGGGATGCCGAACCCCGCGACGACCGCCGGCACGACCGGCGACAGCGCGCGCACGCGGGCCCTGATCGCGGGAGCGAGCGCCCGGGCGACATCGCGGGCGAGGCCGCCCTCGGCCACGAACCACCCGACGTCGGCCTCGACGCGCCGCAGCGCCCAGAGCACCGCCAGCTCCGCGATGACGCCCGAGGCGCCGCGCGGGGCCGGGGCCGACGAGACCTCAAAGCCCGCGACGGCGGGGAACCCCGGGGCGCCGGCGGCCCGGCCGCAGGCGTCGAGCACCTCGCGCTCCGCGAACGCGCGCGCCAGTGCCTGCACGCCGTCGCTCTCGCGGAGCATCCACTCGTCGAACGCGGCCTCGCCCCTGGGCTTCCCGGGCGTCTGGGCCGCCCGGGCCATCCTCGAGGCCAGGCGGGACGCCACCGCCCCCTCCCGGGCCCCGAGGAGGTCCCGCAGCTCGCTCAGGCTGCCCAGCCCCGAGACGCGGAACGCCGCCGCGGCGCTCCCCGGCCCTGCCGCCGCCGCCCTCCTCGCCCGCGCCGCCAGCGGCGCGCCCGCGCCCACCCCGGCCCCCATCGCCGCCAGGTACTCCTTGCTCACCTTCTGCATCAGCACCGAGTTGTCGCCCTCCGCCGTCATCCCGGCGTGCGCGAAGCCTATGACGGACCCGAAGCGGTTGACCGACAGGTACCCCTGCCCGCCGCAGCGCTCGCGCGCCACCGTACCCGACTCGTTGCAGTTCCAGGCGCAGAGCGGCTTGATCGCGCAGCAGAGCATCACCACCTCCCTCGCGACGTCCTTCGGTGGGGTCGGCGTGGTCCCGAACCCGGCGCAGGCGGCCCAGCGGTCCTTGACGTAATTGAGCCCGACGTTGAGCGCGACCGTCTGCGCGAGGAGCGGCACGAGCGCGCGCTGCTGCAGCTGGTACGCGAGGATCGGCGTGTCCGACTTCCCCGTGGGACCCACGGCGAGCCTCGACGAAGCGTACGCAAACGCGATGGCCAGGGCCTGCTTGGTGGCGGACTGCATCATCGAGGCGATGCAGATGCGGCCCGAGAGGAGCTGGTCGGCGACGGCGAGGAAGCGGTCTCGCGGCGCAGAGATGGAAGAGGAGAACTCCCCGGCCTCGGACACGTCGGAGAGGGCGTTGAGGAGAGCCTCTCGCGGGACGCGGACGTGGCTTTTGGGTGGTGTTTTGAAGTGAAGAAAAAAGGGAAAAGAGGGAGGGAGAGAGAGAGAGAAGGGAGGTGAGCGGCAAGAGCATGGGGTTTTTGAAAGAAGAAGAAAAAAAACCCCGACGAAGAAAAAAAAAACTCAACCACTCACTCGAAGCTCAGCTTGCCGTTGTCGACGCCGTTGAGGCCCATCTTCACCCCCATGTCGTGGATCGACACGCCTTTGACCACGCTCATGTCCGCCTCCCTGATCCGCACCAGCAGGCCGTGGACCCCCTCGTCCCTGCCCTTCACCAGCAGGCGCGCAAAGACGACGGCCCACTGCGCATGGACCGCCGAGTTCGTGATCCAGTACTTCTGCGCCAGCGCAGAGGGGGTGTGCACGTCCCAGGTCCTCGACCGCGGGCAGTAGGTGGCCGTGGTCGCCATCTCGACGGCGTTGTTGCCGAAGCCCAGCTCCGTGAGGGCGAAGCAGCCCGTGACGTCAAGCGCGTCGACGGCGGGCTGCAAGGCAGTGACGTGCCTCTCGGTGCCCAGCTTCAGCACCGTGCCGGCGAACAGGTTGAAGTGCACCGTGGCTTTGGTGGCCATCGCGCCGTCGGCGAAGCCGCAGACGTCGTGCGCCGCGAAGATGTTGAGCGGGTTGCGGCGGAAGTCGAGCATCGAGACGAGGCCCGAGCGGCAGACGAGCCTCAGGCGGCGGAAGGCGAGCTCGCGCTCCTCGGCGAGGGACATGTCGTATTTTCTATCAATGAGAGTTGGATTTTGTTGTTGTTTGTTAGGATTTTTGTTTTGAATTGTTAGGGATTTCTTTTTCGCTCCTTCTCGGGGTGTTGCGTGCGCGGAAGAAGGGGAGGCGGCGAGGAAGAAGGGAGAGGTGGCAAAGAGAGAAGAGGCAGGTGGTCGAGGTCGAAAGGGAAGTCGAGAGGAAGCATTCGTTTCCTCATCGAACCAATGCCCTTCCTTTTCTGAGACTCTTCCCTTTTCTAACTCTCTCAATTCTTGGTTCTGCGTGGAGCTGCGACTCCGTTCTTTCAAGCTGCAGCATCGGGGCGCAAAATAAGAGCTCGAGCGAGGGAAAATCCCGTGTCGGCGCCAGAAGAGAAGCGAGAGAGCATAACAGCTTTGCTGATGCTGAGTCGTTTCCATCGAGTGCGGCGGCAGCAAGGAAAAAAAACAATGACAAAAAACACTCACGGGACGAAGATAGGGTCCTTCATCAGCTCTTTTAAACCTTCGCGCGTGCGCCAGTTGTCGTGCTCGAGGACGTGCTGGAGGACGGCGACGTCGACAGCCGGCGGAGGAGGGGCACGCGAGGCGCCGAGCTGGGCCAGCAGCGTCTCGTCGTCGGCGTCGTCGGCCATGGACGAGCACGGAGCGCTTTCGTGCGTCGTCTGCTGCTCCGAAGTCGGTGCAGCACCGAGATGCGCCCGCAGGGCGGCCACGCGCCCAGCTGCAGCAGCAGCGGACTGCATTTTTCCAAAAAAGAGAGGAGAAATGGGAGGGGGGAGAGAGGATGTTTTTTTGTTTCGGAGCAGGTGTGAAGATTTTGCAATTTTTCGCTCGCTCCCTTTTTTCATTCCCTCTCTTTCTCTTCTTTTTCACTTCTTCTCCCCCTCCTCCTTCCCGCCGCCACTCGCCAGCTCCGCGGCCCTCTCCCTCTTCCTCTCGTCCCACTCCCTCACCAGGGCCACCGCGACGTTCTCTTCGGGCTCCCACGAGTCCTCGGTGCCTTCGTCCTCCCAGGACACCAGGAACTCGCGCCCGTCCCCGCGGACCCGCTCCCGCAGCAGCGCCGCGGCCGCGGCGTAGTCGAGGCCGGCGTCGAAGTCGTCGACGACGTCCTGCGCCAGGTCGCCCTGCGGCACCCAGCTGTCCTCCTTCCCGTCGGGCCACTGCACGAGGAACTCCCTGACGGTCGCGGTGCTCGCGGGGGCTCCCGGCGGGGTCGGCACGGGCACCCTGCGGGCGCGCAGGATCCTCTTGGGCTCGACCTCCTCGAAGAGGTGGTCGGCCAGCAGCGCCGCGGCCTGCTCGAGCGCGATGCGGCGCGCCATTAGCTCCGGCGCGGGCGGCGTCGCGGCGCGGATCGACTCCACCAGCCTCACGACGTCCCTCCCGGCCCTGTCCGCGACCTCGGGGTCGGCGCCGGCGTCCAGCAGGGCCGCAACGCACTCGGTGTGGGAGTAGCCCACCGCCATGTGCAGAGGCGTGTAGCTTTTTTTTTTTTGTGTGTGAGTGCGTGTGTTTCGGAGTTTCGACGGGGTGTCGGGTGAGCGTCGACGCTCTCCGGCAATCGGGAGGAAGAGAGGCAGAGAGAAGGGGGAGAAAAAAAAATTCAGAGAGAGAGAAAAAAAGGCGAAGAAACTCTCACCCCTCCTTATCAGCCAGGTCCAGCTTCGCCCCCGCAGCGCACAGCAGCGCCACGGCCTCGGCGGACCCCTTCCCGGCGGCGTAGTGCAGCCCCGACCTGCGGCTGTCGTCCACGCAGCAGGCCAGGACCTTGGCCCCCCCCGCCAGCATCCTCCTGACGCCCGCGGCGTCCCCCTCGCGGCAGGCGCGCCACCACCGGTCCTCGTAGTCGCGCAGCAGGTTGTCGGCGACGTTGGCGGTGGGCTCCCAGGTCGGGGCGGGGTGCGGGTCGCCGTCCGCGGCCTCCTCCGCTTCTCGCCTTTTGTCCTCGTCGTCGCCCTCCTTTTTCTTCTCCTTGCGCTTCTTCGACGAGGTCTCGGAGCTCCACTTGACCAGATACTGCGCCTGCGGCCTCCCTTCGTCCCCGACGACGACGCGGACGCCGATGATCTCGTCGACGTCGGCGACGGTGCCCGGAGCGGGGGGAGGGGCGACGATGGAGGGCCACGGGGAGGAGGTTGAGGATTTGCGAGAAGAGGAGGTCGAGGTCGAGGCCGAGGTCGAGGGAGTCGTCGCTGCGGCTGATGTGAGAAGATCGCTTCGGCGGCGGCGCTGCTGCTGCCTCGTTCGCGAGTGCGATCCCGTAACCGCAGGTATGGAAACAAGGGACAGAGATGCGCTATAAAAAGCAGCAGAGAACGAAGTGGAAGCTCGCCTGAACGGCGAGGGGCGGCGCGAAGAACTAGAAGATGCGACGGCGGGAGCGGCGGCGGTCGCCGAGATGGCGGCGGCGACTCGCGGCGGTGGTGTCACGCGCCGCGCTGTTGCTGCTGCTCCGCTGGTGGCGGCGGCGTTGATTCCACAGTCGCAGCCGCGTAGAGTTGCTGCTGGAGCTCTCATCGCGAGCGTGGAGAAGGTGGAACGAAAGTGCGGAAGCTCTCTGCTAGTGCTAGCAAAAGAGTTTTCCCCCCTCGATTGTGGATTTTTCTTATCTTCTTCGGCCTTATCGCCTCTCACTTTTTTCCCTTTTCAAGCAAAAGTTCGATCCCCCCTGCTAACTCTCTCTTCTGCCACCCTCGCGCCCGATGTTCTCCTCTCTCCGCAGCAGTGCTGCAGCGGCGCGCGGCACTTATTGGAGTGGAGCAGTGACGACGACGGCGCGCGGCGTCGTTGCTCCTGCTTCTCAGCGGTGCCGATCCATCAAGGCATCCGCTGGCGGCGAAGGAGGCTGCTGCGGCGGCGGCGGCGGCGGCGGCCAGACTCCTTCTTCCTCTTCCTTGCCTCCGAGCGTCGCTGCCTCCGGCCCCTCTTCCGGCAGCGGCGGCGGCGGCGGCGGAGGCTGCGGCTGCTCCGGTGGCGGCGGGGGCGGCGCTCCCTCTTCTTCCGCTGCAGCTCCGTTCTCGGCCTCCTTCGGAGGGGAGGTCGCCGTCTCGCGGGCCGACCTCGAGCTCGCCGCGGCCGCGACGGCCAAGCCCGGAATCAGGAGGAAGGAAGGAAGCGGCAGCGACAGCAAGGCCGACGGCAGCGCTCCCCCGAGGGAGCGGTTTATCGACGTCGCTGCGATCCTGCGAGGGGAGCTGCAGGAGGACGAGGTCGAGGACCCCGAGGCCTACCTGGACAAGATAGTTTGAAAGAAGAAAGAAACGAGGTTGAAAGAAAGAAGGAAAGAGGGAAAGAAAGGGGAGAGGGAGAGACGCGGGCTCTCTCTTGCTCGCCTTGTCTTTGTTTTAGTTCGCCGTTCTCCTTTTTATTTGTATTTCCCTCTAGATAGATAGCCTAAGGTCCCCACTCTAATTTTCTGTTAAACGCACGAAAGGAGAAAGAGAGAGAGAGAGTTGAGTCGCCCCTCCAAAAAAAAAAAGAGAGACAAAAAAGACGCTCAAGGATGAGTTTTCTCTCTTCACTTCTTCGTTCAACGCGACTCTTCCTCCTTTTTTTCCGAATCTTCGCGAGGTAAGCGTTGGTCGATTTCGTCTCCTTTTCTCTTCCTCCTGTTTCTCTGAACGCGCAATTAATGCTGTGATTCACGTCACCGAACAAAGAGAAGCACCAATGCGCGTCGGGAACGACGCGAGTTCAATCTCTCAGGGGCGTCGCTTCGTCTCCGCGCGTTGCTTTCCCTCCGTTGGTCGATGAGCCCCCGTCTCCTTCTCTCACCCTTCTCCCCTGCCTCCTCTCTCCCCCTCCTGCTTCAACCACCAATAGCGCTCCCTACTCACGAATCCATCATGTTCGCGTGCTTCACGCCCAAGCCCGGGGACTCCCCGGAGCAGCCCTCGGGGGGCAAGGCCGGCCCCGCCGGTGCCTCGATGGTCGCGACGTCTGCCTCGGGGCACCTTCCGCGCGTCCCGCCGCGCGCGCCGCAGCACGCCCCCCCTGCGGGTGTCCTGTCCGGGCCGGCAGGCACGCATGCGCGCGCCTTCGCCCGCGCACTGGTCGAGAAGGCCGAGTACCGGTGAGTAGAAGAAGAAGGATGGGAGAGAAGAGAGAGGAGAGAATTGCAATCGAGCGTCGCGTTCGCATGTTCGTCGAGCGAAACTGAAACGAAAGCCTCGAATTGCCTCTTCCTTCCTTGGCGTGCTCGCGCTCTCGTGCGCGTCTTCTTCCTTCGCCGCGCTCTGGGGTCCTGAGGAAGAGCCTTCTATCACGCAGAGCACAAGATACAGATCAATGGAGGGACGACAGAGAGGGAGAGCCTGCGCGCGCGAACGTGGAGACAGCAATGACGGCGACGACGCGCCGATTTTCAAATTTTTCTCGGCTCTCTTCGTTTTCGGTCGACCACCTCCCTCCTCTCATAAAAAAAAAAAACCTCGAACCTCTCTTCCATTCCGCTTAAAAAAAAACTCTCTCTCCATCCATCCAGCCAACGCCTCGCCCAGCTCCTCAAGGAGCACTGCCTCGTCGACGGAGGGGACCTGCAGGTCGCCAACTGGATGCGCGACGAGGGGTACGACGCGCCGCCGTCGGCCGTCGTCGCGGCACTCGACGCCGCCCGCGCGGGCGACGTGCTCTTCTGGGCGGGGCGGTACGCGCTGTTCGTGCAGTGGTCTCCCGACGGGTCGCACCCGTGGGACGCGTCCCCCGCCTCTGCCGTCGAGCTGGAGATCGGGGTGAGCGCCGGAGGGATGAGCGGAGAGGCGACGCCGCTCGTGGTGCTCGGCGGGACGCCCCTGCCCGCCGCGACCTTCTCGGGCGGCGTGCTCCGCACGGGCTCCCCGGTGCAGTGGAGGACCCCGGACGGCCGCACCGTGCCCGTGACGCTGGAGCTGGCGATGTCGACCTTCTTCGGGTACGGGGGAGCGAAGAAGAAGAGCGAGGCCCCCGGGGGCAACCCGCCCGCGTACTACGGCCTGCAGTGCCACGGCGTCCTCTGGCCCGCCGACGCCTCCGCCTCCGCCGCTTCCTCTTCCAACTCGAACGCATCCTGGCCCATCACCCCGCCGATGGTCTCGGGCAAGGTCAACGTCGCCACGCGCTCCGCGGCCGTCCGCCCCGGGGCCGCGGACGCGCTGGCCGCCTTCGCGGGCGCGTACGCCGTCGTCGCGCTGCCCACTGAGCCGGGGGGCGCGCCGGCCGAGCTCGCCGACATCGTCGTCGACGTCGTCGCCCCCGCCTCCGCCAGATCGGGCGTCTCCGTCACCGTCGGCGGGTCCAGGGTCGAGTCGTGGGCGTTCGACGGCAACAACGTGCTGTCCTGGGAGGACGACGCCGGATGCTCGGCCTGGCTGCAATTCCTGGCGCTGCGCTCGGGCCCGACCTTCGCCGGCAACCTCTTCGCCGCCGGGTCGCCGCCGCCGCCGGCCGGGTTCAACGCCTTCGGGCAGCGCAGGGCGGAGCCCTCGGCGCTCCCGCCGGACGGCAGGCCCGCCGGGGCCCCGCTGGGGCGCCACGTCGTCGCCTCGGCCGCCGCCGCCGGCGCCCTCCTGGCGGGCGGGCTGCTGCGCTCGGCGCTGAGCTGCTGGGCGGCGCTCCGCGAGGGCGCCACCGCCGAGGACGTCCTCGTCGGCCACGACGCCCTGCTGCACCAGATGAGGAGGGACTTTGAGTGCCTCGACCGGCTCCACGACGTCGGGGGCGCCGCGGCCGCCGCGTTCGGGGGCGCGCGCCTCGCGGAGCCCCCCGTGCTCGACCTGGGCGCGGCCGCCGACGCGGCGGCGGCGGCCGACGAGGCCGCCGAGCACGCGACGGCGGCGCGCGTCGCCGCCGACGCCGCCTCGGGGGCCGTCCCCGGGGCCGAGGCCGCAGAGAAGGGCGGGACCGCCGTCGACGCGACCTCCAAGGCCGCCGTCGCGGCCTGGCGCGCGTCGCAGGCCGCGGCCAGCGCCGCCGCCGCCGAGGCCGCCGCCTGCCGCGCGGTCGCGAGCGCGGCGCTCACGCGCGTGTCGGGCGCCGGCGCCGCCTGCGCGGCCGCCTGCGGCTCGTTCAACTCGGCGCGCCAGGCGGCCGGCGCCGCCTCGGCCGCCGCGGCCCTCGCCGCGGCCTCTGCTCTGCGCGCCGTCGAGCAAGGGATCGCGACGTACGCCGCCCAGCGCGAGTACCTCAAGCTCAAGGACGTCGCCGAGGCGTCGGACGTGGCCGGGCGCGCGCTCGAGGCCGCGCGGGCGGCGCAGGCCGGGTGGAGCGCCAACACGAGCGACGCGAGGGCCGCGGCCGTGGACGCGGCGAGGGGCGCTGCGGAAGCCGCCGAGGGCTGCCACAGGCTGCTGCGGGCGGTGAACAAGTAGGGAGAAAGAGGGGGGACGGGGTCTGGAGTTTTTCAGAGAGAGAGAGAGAAAGAGAAAAAAAGAGAGAGAGAAATGTCGTCCGAGAGCGTTTGAAAGGGAGAGGAAAAAAATCGGGGGGGGGGGAACACACCGAATCAAAAGCTGCGCAACGGTCGAAAAAATCATTAATCCATCCTGAGCTGCCTTCGACAACAACAACAAAATCCATCAACTTTGCCTGAGATTTGCGTGACGGGGTGAAAGGGGAGGGTGAGAGGAAAAAAGAGAGAAAGAGAAAAGTGTGGGACCAAAAAATCAAGATTTTTTTTCAAGGGCAAAAGAAAAGAAAAGATCTCCGCCTCGGAGGCTCCCTGGGATCTGTCACTACCTCTTTTTTACAGCCTTTTGCGCCCGAAAAGCCGCTACTCTCTCTCTCTCTCTCTCTCTCTCTCTCTCTCTCTCTCTCTCTCTCTCTCTCTCTTGTTGCCACGCGGATTGTTCTGCGATAGAGAGGCGAACGCGACGCACGCGCTCCGTTTTGCACCCTAGGTACGTCGTTGTCCGGGAGCGAATTGAACCAACTCGCGGCGTCGGGAGCCGCTCGTCGAAAATAGGGGGAAGAAGAGCGAAGAGAGCATATGCATCGGAATGGTTACACGTCGTAACCGGACTCTCTCTCGTGCATTAGTCTTTTCTTTGGGTGCAACGACGAGCCTCGATCGTGAGTAGACGACTACTAGTTGAGACAAAGTGACGGAAGCGCTTCATCTGATACTAGGAAGGCGCGCGATTCGCGTTTTCTTCTTTTTTCGGCCCGTCGTGCTGAACGAGAGAGCGGGCGCGCGAGAGAGAGCCCGCTCATCCTTCTCTCCAATTGCTTTCTTTTCGCGTTTCGCGGCAGACTTTCTGCTCCTTGCCTGTCTTTTTCACCTCGCTCGATGCAAAGTTGGTGCTCCATTCTACACGAAACTTACATTTTCAAATCGCAATGCAACCTTATTCTCCAAAAAAAACTAAGAGCAGGCTTGGCATAAATCTGTTCTTTGCGGTCCCTCGACCCCCGTCGTTGAATCTCAAAGGCTCGTCCCTCGCTCGTTCTTCTTCAACCTTGACCTCGAAGAAGACTCCAACCTTGACCTCGAACTCTCGCCATGGGCGTTCTCTCCATCGTCTCCTCGCGCCGCTCGCGCGCCTCTGAATCGGTCGCAGGCGACAACTCCAAGGCCGGCGGCTCCGTCCTCGGCGGGAGCTCGATCTTTGGCGGGAGCTCGCGCATGAGCGCCAAGCAGCGCCGCTCGATGGCCGCGATGAATGCCGCCTCGAGCTCCTCGGTCGGCGGCTTTGTCCTCTCGCCGCAGGCGGCCGCCGCGGCCCGCCGCGCCGCCTCGGTCCGCGCGGACGCCGCGGCGCTGGCCCGCGCCGTGCGCACCTGCGGCGCCACCCGCGCCGCGCTCTGCACCCTGCTGCTCCCCAACGGCAAGGCTGCGGACAATGACGCCTCCTCGGCGCTCGGCTCGCCGCTCGACGTCGAGGACTTTGTGCGCTCGAGCAACGGCGTCGGCGAGTGCGCCGGCGGCGTCGCCGCGCTGCGCCGCGCGCTCGCGGCCTCGCGCCTCGACGACCCCGCCTCTTTCGCCGGGCGCTACAGCCTCTTCGTGCAGTGGTCCCCGGACGGACAGCACCCGTGGGACTCGGCGGCCGGCGCAGACGCCCCCTCGGCGACGCTCGAGCTCGCGATTTTGGACGAGAGCGTCGACGGCGACGACGACAGCTTCGGCGCGCCGCTTCCTGCGAGCAAGAAGAACTTTTCGGGCGGGAAGAGGCCGGTCGCCGCCTTTCTGGACGGCGCCGCGGTCGAGTACGAGTTCGCTGACGGCGTGCTCAGGACCAAGGCGCCGATGCCCTGCGCCGCGCCCGACGGCTCCGTCGCGTTCGTGCACCTCCAGCTCCAGTTCTCTTCCGGGGAGCCCGCCTGGAGCACCTCCTCTGGACAGGGGAACAGGGCCCAAAGGCACTACGCCGCGCCGCAGTGCCACGGCCTCCTCTGGTTCGACGCGTCCTCGGGGGCCCTCCCGCCCGCAGACTGGCCCCCGGCCCCACCGCGCGTCTCGGGAAAAGCCAACCTGACCGCGCGCCCGGCCGCGCGCTCGCCCGCGGGGCTGCCCTCGCTGGCGTCGTTTGCCGGGGAGTTTGAGACGCTGGTCCTCCCGCCGCCCGCCGCCCCGGCCGTCGGCAGTCGCCCCCGCCGCGACGGCTCCCCCCGCCGGGGCCTGAGGCTCAAGATCTCCGGCGACGGCAGGACGGTGCACCTGGGCGACAGGCAGCTCCGCGGAGTCCAGTTCTCGAGGGCCTCGATCCTGTCGTGGAAGGCGGCCGACGGGCTCGCCGGCAGGGCGGCGACGCCGGCCGGCTGGGTCCACTGCGGGCACCACGCCGCGGGCCCGCTGCTGCTCGGCCGCCTCGAGGAGGGCAGCGACGACAGATCGTCGTCGTCTCCGCTCTTCAACCTCATGGCCGAGCGCGCCGGCTCGCCCTCGGTGTTCCTGACGGTCGACGCGATCGACGCCTCGGCGGCGGCGCTCGAGGCGGCCGGGCTCGCGGCAGCGGCGACGGCCGAGGTCGAGGCCGCGCTCGCCTCTGCCGAGATCGCCTGGTCGACCGCTTCATCCGCCGATGCTGACGTGGCAGCGACCGACGACTCGTCCCTTCCGGACGTCGTCAACGCCGCGCGCGCCGCCGCCGTGGCCGCGGTCCGCCGCGCGCTGGCCGCCGACGCCGAGCGCGAGCTGCTCGTCCGCACGTTTGGCGCCGCCGCCGACGTCGCTGGGCTCACGGCGATGCCCGACGAGGCGAGCCTGGGCGCGACGTCGGCGCAGGAGGAGGCCGCCGAGCACGCCCGCGCGGCCCGCCACGCCGCGGACGTCGCCGAGGCCGCCGCCGCCGTGGCCGAGGCCGCCGCCGCGGAGGAGGGAGGAGCCGAGGGGACCTCCTCGTCCCCGCAGCGCCGCCGCCCGGCCGCCGCGGCGGCCAAGTCCGCGACGGCCGCCTTCAATGCGTCGAGGGCCTCGGCCTCTGCCTGCGCCGCCGAGGCCGCGGCCTCCCGCGCGGCCGGTCACGCCCGCAGGACCCGGATGGCCGGGTCCCGGTACGTCGCGGCCCTCGCGGCGGCGTCGTATAACCTCGCGGCGCTCGCCGCGAGGGACGCGACGGGCGCCGCCGCCGCCGCCGCGGGAGCCGCGCTCTCGGCGGCGAGGCGCCACCTGGCAGAGCTCGCCCTCGGGGAGGACTATGCCGCGGTCAGGGGCGCCGCCGACGCCGCCGAGGCGTGCTCGCGCGCGCGCCTGCTGCTGGCTGCGGACGCGACGGGGGCGTGGGCGGCCGGGACGGCGCGCGCGCGCGCGCTCGCGCCCGCGCTCACGGCCGAGGCCGCCGAGGCCGCCGCCGAGGGCGCCCGCGCGCTGAGGGAGCTCGCCGCGGCTGCCTCGGCCTCCGAGGCGGCGGAGGGCGGCGAGACGCATGTTTTCGTCCCCACCACCGCCGCCGTGAACGCTGCCGCTGCCGCTGCCGCTGCGGCGAAGATGGAAGCTGCTGCCGCCGCCGCTGCTGCGGCTGCTGCTGTCGTCGCTGAAGAAGAGGAGGTCGTCGTCGCTGTAGGGGAGGAGAAGGTCGTCGTCGAGGACGAGGCTGTCGCCTTTGTCGCTGCTGCCGCTCCCGTCGCCGAAGACGCTTGAATTTGAGAGAAAGAGACAAAGTGATGGTTGAGAGAGAGCTCGGAATGAGAGCGAGGTATCGGTGAGAGAGAGAGAGAGAGAGAGAGAGAGAGAGAGAGAGAGAGAGAGAGAGAGAGAGAGAGAGAGAGAGAGAGAGAGAGAGAGAGAGAGAGAGAGAGAGAGAGAGACAGAGAGAGAGAGAGAGAGAGAGAGAGAGAGAGAGGGAGAGAGAGAGAGAGAGATTAAAACACGGAGAGAGGGAGAGCCAACCTCGGGACGAGGGAAAATCAAAACACAAATCTTCCATTTTTCTTGGCCCTCGGTCTAGAGGGCTCCGCACGTCGCAGCAAGCCGCCCCACCCGCCGCGCCGAATTCATATCTTCTCCCTGCCAAAGAACCAACAAACAGGAAAACAATACTCTTTTCCTTTTCTCTTTGTAAAACAAAAAGCAGATCGGGAGAAAGAAAAAAAATGAAAAGGAGGAGCTCTTGTCTCTCTCTCTCACTTACACAGACAGTCTTTCTGAAAAACAGAAAAACCCTGAAAAACCAAAAAACGGAAAAAATCACACCGCCCCCTCGGCGGCCTTCTCCGTCGCCCTCCTCGCCGCCTCCTCGGCCACCGCCCTCTCCAGGATCTCCCTCGGCGGCGCCGGGCCCTTCTTCCCGT
>Ga0315289_10003178_pt1 | contig 24988 bp, 19 predicted proteins | sample YL17G11_40_MG_FD_203452 | JGI IMG/M metagenome (GOLD analysis project Ga0315289, IMG submission 203452) | Sediment microbial communities from Yellowstone Lake, YNP, Wyoming, USA - YL17G11_40 | ecosystem: Environmental > Aquatic > Freshwater > Lake > Sediment | place: USA: Wyoming | collected...
AGCCCGGGCATAATTTTTTTTATTGAGTTCGATCTGCCCGGCCAGCAGGTCGGCGTAGCGAACAGCCTTTTTGTTCAAGCCGGATTGGATGAGGGTGCGCAATTCGGCTTCGACCGCGGCGGCCTTGTCCCGGGCGTCGCTTTGGAGCAAGATCTCCCCTTTAAATCGCATCGCCCTTCGCATCCGTTCTCCCATCTCCAGGTCGCGATATATTTTCAAAGAGGATTCGACCTTCTCCAGGGCCTGCGCCGTTCGCCCCCGCACCATGTCGAAGTGCGCGTAATAAATATTCGACGTCGCCCGGGCGTTGACGTTTTTCAATTCGTCGACAAGGGCCAGAATCCGTCCGAATTCATCTTCCGTATTTTTATGACGGCCTTGCGCACCCAGGATCATGGCTACGCGGATGAGAGCGAAGGCTGTCTGTGCCTTGGGGCCTTTTTCGAAGATCGCCCGGCATTCTTTCTCGGCGTCTTCGAGGTTCCCCTGCAGATAATGAATGTCGGCTTTGAGGTAGGCCGCGTCGATGGAATCCGGGACGGCAAGAAGGGCTTTCTCCGCTTCGCTAATCGCTTCGTCATAGCGGCCTTGATCGAGGAACGTCCGGCCGATTCCGACCCGGACACGAACGGCATTCGGGTCGGTTTTAAGATAGTCTTCGTACACGTTCCGGGCGGCTTCGTAGCGCCCCAATAATTCATAGGTTCCGGCGAGGTTGACGCAGCTCAAGACGTTCCTGTTAATAGAATAATAGCGATCATACCAGGGCAACGCTTTGGCGTCTTCCTCGATGTTATTGTAGATATTTCCGATCCCGTTGAGGGCCAGGTCGTCATCGGGGTAAAGTTTGAGGAGTTGGTCATAGGTTTCGATGGCTTTACCGAAAGTCTGTTCGGATTGATAGTAGATCCGGGCTTGGATGAGCAGGCGTTCCCGGTCCGAGATGCGGTCCGCATTCTCCAAGGCTTTCTGCATGGCATCCCGGCTCTGTTTGATGAATCCCCGATTGCTGAAGACCGCGGACAGGCCGCGATAGGCCATGGCGAAACCGGAGTCGAGGGCGACCGCTTTTTCATAGAGAGGAATGGCATCCTGGTATTGCATCGCCAGATGATTTTTCCTGGCTTCGACATAGAATTTCATGGCTTCGGGAGAGGCCGTGGTGATCTGGCCGACGGGCTTGTCGATATCGCCGGCGATCTGCTGCGGGGTCAGGTTCAAATCCGCCTTGATCATCCGGGTCAATTCATCGACTTTTGCCGGAATGTCCTCCTCGCCGGCGCACTCGATCTTCTTGGTCTCGACGACTTCCCCCGTTCGGGGTTTCTGGAGCCGCGCGGTGATGATGATTTTCGTCCCGGCTTTCATGATCCCGCCGCTCAGGACATAGCCGACCCTGCCTTCGTTCGCCACCTTAGTTAGGTCTTCAGTCGAGTATTTCTTGGCCTCGGTGAGGTTGAGCTTTTTGAGGATCCCGAATGTTGTTTCGCCGCTGAGGACGGTCAAAAATTTTGATTGGGCCAGGTCGGTCGTAAGGAGTTCGGGAAGACCCGACCTCCAGTCGTCGAGCGCCGGGTCGCCGGAGATGTTTTCGAAATAGACGATCGCCAGCGACGGCTTTCCGGAGGGCGGCGCCGGCGTGCCTTTCTTGAGCGAGAGAAGCTGCCAGACGACGACCGCGGCAATGATGACGAGAATGGCTGCGCCGGGAATTAACGCTTTCTTCAGGCTGAAGGTAACCGTTACCTGACGGGCTGTATGCGTTTTTCGGGCCGGGATGATACGTTCGGTCGTCGGTAGGCCCTGCTCGACCCGCTCCAGTTCGGCGCGGACCTCGGCGGCGCTCTGTGGCCGAGCCGCTTTATCCTTTTCCAGGCATTTCAGGATGAGCTTGTTCAAGTCCTCGGGAATACCGGCGTTGAACTCCCGGGGGCTTTTCGGCCGTTCGCTCTTCTGCTTGACCCCGATCGTGAACGGCGTGTCGCCCTCGAACGGCACCCGGCCGGTCGACATTTCATAGAGGATGATTCCGAGCGAATAGATGTCCGAGCGCGGGTCGACGTCTTTCCCTTCGACTTGCTCGGGGCTCATATATTCCGGCGTGCCGATCATCACCCCCAGCCCGGTCGTGCTTTTCGCCGCGAGCGAGCGGGCGATCCCGAAGTCCATGATCTTCGCGTTTCCCTCACGGTCGATGATGATGTTGGACGGCTTCAGGTCGCGATGGATGATGCCCTGCCGGTGGGCCTCGTCCAGCCCTTCGCAGACCTGTTTGGCGACGGAGATCGTTTTTCCGACGGTCAGCTGGCCCGACCTCCGGATGAAGCTCCGCAGGTCTTCGCCGGGAACATACTCCATGGTAATGAAATGCGCCCCGCGGTCTTCCATCAGCTCGTACATCCGCCCCACGTTCCGGTGGCTGATCTTGCGGGCCAGCTTGAGTTCGTTTTGAAACCGCTCGAGCGTCTTTTGGTCCAGGGCGATCTCGGGCCGGATGAGCTTGAGGCCGACCTCCTCGTGGAGCTTCGTGTCGAGCGCCCGGTAGACGCGGCCCATGCCGCCGTGGCCGAGCTCCTCGATGATCTGGTAGCGCCCGGCGAAGGTCGAGCCCATGGTCAGCTCTTCACGGGGCGTCGACATGGTTTCCGTCCGGAGGACATCCGGCGGACCGACGGACGCAAGTTTTGTCCCGCATTTGCCGCAGAAAAGCGTCTGCTCAGGATTTTCGAACCGGCAGGATGGACAGTTCTTTGCCATGAAGGTCCCTTTTTAGCCTAGCAAATTTAGATTATCAGGGTCGCACGATGGAGTCAACGGAATAAAACGGCGGGAGGATTCATGCCCCGCCCGAGAAGGGGAGGCAGGGCGCCGAGTTGACTCGGCGGGAGGGCTCCGTTAGAATTGAGGCGGCAGAAAAGCGACCTTGTTCTTCAAAGGAATTCGGACAATCAAGCAAAAGGCGCGGGTTCGGCTTTTAAGCCGAGATGCCCGACTGCTGTCGAGGTCAAGATGAAGACGTCCGGGGAAAAACTTCAGGAACTCAGAGAACGGCGGAAGGCGGCGATGCTCGGCGGTGGGGAGGAGAGGATCAAGAAGATCCACGATGCGGGGCGGCTGTCCGCCCGGGAACGAATCGGCCTCCTCTTCGACCCGGGAACGTTCCTGGAACTCGGCGTCTTCGTCACGCACCGTTGCGCCGATTTCGGAATGGACAAGCAGAAAATCACGGGCGACGGCGTCGTCGCCGGCCACGGAAAGGTCAACGGCCGCCCCGCCTATGCCTTCGCCCAGGACTTCACGGTCTTCGGAGGTACGATGAGCGAGGCCAACGCCGCCAAGATCTGCCGCCTCATGGACCTCGCCATGGAGAACGGAGCGCCGATCATCGGGCTCAACGACAGCGGCGGGGCGCGGATCCAGGAGGGGGTGGCAAGCCTCGGCGGGTACGCGGATGTTTTTCTGCGGAATACGCTCGCTTCGGGCGTCGTCCCGCAGATCTCAGCGATTATGGGCCCCTGCGCCGGGGGGGCGGTGTATTCGCCGGCCATCACCGATTTCATCATCATGGTCGACCACACCAGCCATATGTTCGTGACGGGCCCCAACGTGATCAAAGCGGTCACCAACGAGGAGGTCTCGTTTGAAGAGCTCGGCGGGGCCAGGACACACAGCACGAAAAGCGGCGTCGCTCACTTCATGGCCGAGAACGACCAGGACTGCATCCTGAAGATCCGGGAGCTCCTCCGCTACCTCCCGCAGAACAACCTTAGCGATCCTCCTCGAATCAAGAACGGGGACGACCCCAACCGGACCGATGCGGCGCTCAACGCGATCGTTCCCGACAATCCCAAAGAGCCCTACGACATGATCGAAATCATCAAGCGGGTAGTCGACGGCGGGGAATTCCTCGAAGTCCAACCCCTCTACGCCCGGAATATCGTCGTCGGATTCGCCCGCCTGAACGGGCGCAGTGTCGGGATCGTGGGTAACCAGCCGAAAGTCCTGGCCGGCGTCCTCGACATTAAGTCGTCGATCAAAGGCGCCCGTTTCGTCCGTTTCTGCGACGCCTTCAACATCCCGATCATCACCTTCGAGGACGTCCCCGGATTCCTTCCCGGCACGGAGCAGGAGTTCGGCGGGATCATCAAGCACGGGGCGAAGCTTCTTTATGCGTACTGTGAGGCGACGGTGCCCAAGATCACGGTGATCACCCGCAAGGCTTATGGCGGAGCCTACGACGTCATGTCCTCGAAACACATCCGGGCCGACTTCAATATCGCCTGGCCGACGGGGGAACTCGCCGTCATGGGAGCCGAGGGCTCCGTGAACATTCTCAATCGCAGAGAAATCGAAAAAGCAAAGGACCCGGAGGCGGTCCGCCGGAAGCTCATCGAGGAGTACAACGAGAAATTCGCCAACCCCTATATCGCGGCCGAGCTCGGGTACCTCGATGATATCATCGAACCGAAGGAGACGCGGCCCAAGGTCATCACGGCCCTGGAGAGCCTGGAGAACAAACGGCAGAGCCTGCCGCCGAAGAAGCACGGCAATCTGCCGCTGTAGGCGGAGGGCGGACGGCTGGGCCTGAGGACAACCGGTGTTCAAGAAGATCCTTGTTGCCAACCGGGGCGAAATCGCCATCCGGGTCATCCGGGCGTGCAAGGAGATGGGGATAACATCGGTCGCCATCTATTCGGATGCCGACCGCCTCGCTCTCCATGTGCACCATGCGGACGAGGCGTATCGCATCGGGCCTCCGCCGAGCCGCGAGAGCTACCTCGCGATCGACAAAATCATCCAAACGGCCAAAAGATGCGGCGCCGAGGCCCTCCACCCCGGCTACGGTTTTCTCGCCGAGAACGCCGATTTCGCGTCGGCCTGCGACAAGGCGGGAGTCGTTTTCATCGGTCCCCGGGCGGAGTCCATACGGCAGATGGGCAATAAACTCGAAGCGCGCGACACCATGAGGGACGCCGGGGTCCCCGTCATCCCCGGGAGCGGCGCACGAGTCCGTTCCCCCGCGGAGGCGGCGGCGGCGGCGAAGACGTTCGGCTATCCCGTCATGATCAAGGCGGCCGCCGGCGGCGGCGGGAAAGGGATGAGGGCCATCGGCACCGAAACGGAGTTCGATGCGGCGCTTCGGATGACGATGGGCGAAGCGGAGAGCGCGTTTGGAGACTCGAGCGTCTATCTCGAGAAATTCATCGAGCGGCCGAAGCACATCGAGATCCAGCTTCTGGCCGACGATCGCGGCGGCGTCGTCACGCTCGGAGAACGCGAGTGCTCGATGCAGCGCCGGTACCAAAAAGTCATCGAGGAGGCCCCATCCTCTGTCGTCGACCCGGACCTGCGGTCAGCCCTCAGCGATGCGGCGCGGAAGGCGGCTCTGGCCGTCGGCTATGTCGGTGCCGGGACCGTCGAATTCCTGATGGGCCCGGATCGACGGTTTTTCTTCCTCGAGATGAACACCCGCCTCCAAGTCGAACACCCGGTGACCGAGCTCGTCTACGGTTTTGATATCGTCAAAGAACAGATCCGGGTCGCCGCCGGCGAGCCACTCTCCATCCGGCCGGAGGACGTGAGGATCCGGGGTCACGCGCTGGAGGCCCGGCTCTACGCGGAGGACCCCCAAGCGGGCTTCATGCCCTCGACGGGCTTCATCAAGCAGCTCGTGCTCCCGGAAGGGCCCGGCGTGCGCAACGACAACGGGATTTGTCCGGGCTATGAGATTCCGATTTACTACGATCCTCTCCTGGGAAAAGTGGCCGTCTGGGGGGAGGACCGGATGACGGCCATCCGAAGGCTCAAGCGGGCGCTCCTGGAGTATCAGGTGGATGGGGTCAGGACGAACATCGAATTCCTCCTTTGGGCGCTCGAGGAGCCGGGCTTCATCGATGGAAGCTACGACACGACATACATTGAGCGCGTCTTCCGGCCGGATGTGTTGCGCGGCCGGACCGAGGACATCGAGATTGCCGCTATCGCCGGCACGATCACCGCGTACCGCGGCCTTCGGCGGGCGAACGTCGACAGCCGGCCGGACGCCCATGAGAATATCTGGCGGAGGATCGCCCGCGCGGAAGGAGTGGGAAAATCTCCCGCGCGGACGTCGCCGGCCCGGGAAACGGGTGAACGGGAATGAAATTCTGGGTCAAGGTCGAGTCCCAGGAAAAGAGTGTCCTCATCGAGGACGTCGACGGAATCTACGTCGTCGAGATCGACGGGCGGAGGCGGGCTGTCGACTGCCGGACGGCGGAATCCAATGATTATCTGTCCCTGATTATCGACAACAGGTCGTACCTCGTCGAGAGCGCCCCGGTCAAAGCCGACGAGGGCCGGTATTCCGTGTGCGTGTCCGGCCGCCGCTACGAACTCGAAATATTCGACGAGCGGCTCATCGTGACCCGCCGGGCGAAAGAGGCGACGAGAGAGGACCGTTCCGTCATCATCAAGTCGCCCATGCCCGGGCTCATCGTCGACGTTCGCGTCAACCCCGGCGATCATGTCCGGGCCGGGTCGGTCCTTGTCGTGATGGAAGCGATGAAGATGCAGAACGAGCTCGTTTGCGATGTGGACGGGATCGTCAAGGCGGTCAACGTCAAACCCCGGGATACCGTGGAATCGCAAGCCCCGCTCATCGAGATCGGGAGAACGGAATGAAGCGAAGGCACGACGTCGCGGAGAACCTTAAGACATGGCACGGGCGATCGTACCTGGAGGACATCAGAAAGAAAGGCGGGCGCAAGCCGTCGTTCGAAACCGCCTCGCATATTCCCGTCGAGCCCCTTTATACGCCCGCCGACGTAGACGAGGACCGCTACTCCGAGAACCTCGGTTTCCCCGGAGAGTTTCCTTTCACCAGGGGCGTCTATCCCACCATGTACCGCGGCCGTCCCTGGACGATCCGGCAGTATGCCGGGTTCGGAACCGCCCGCCAGACCAATGAGCGGTTCCGTTATCTTCTCGAAAAAGGGCAGAAGGGGCTCTCGGTGGCGTTCGACCTTCCTACCCAGATCGGCTTGGATTCAGACGACCCCATGGCCCAAGGCGAGGTCGGCCGGGTGGGAGTCGCCGTCGACTCCATCGAAGACATGAGGGTCCTTTTCGATGGGATTCCGCTCGACAGGATCAGCACGTCGATGACGATCAACGCGACGGCCGCCGTCCTTCTCGCTCTCTATGTCGCGCTGGCCGACGAACGGGGCATCGAGCGGCGGCGGTTGAACGGAACCGTCCAAAATGACATTTTGAAAGAATACATCGCCCGGGGAACGTACATCTTCCCTCCCGGGCCGTCGATGCGGCTCATCACGGACATGTTCGCTTGGTGCGCCGAGAACGTTCCGGATTGGAACCCCGTGAGCATTAGTGGCTACCACATCCGCGAGGCGGGGTCGACGGCCGTCCAGGAGGTCGCCTTCACCCTCGCCGACGCGATCGTTTATGTGGACGCGTTAATCCGCGCCGGGCTCGATGTCGACGCCTTCGCGCCCCGGCTTTCGTTTTTCTTCAGCGCCCACAGCGACTTCCTTGAAGAGGTGGCGAAATTCCGTGCCGCCCGGAGGATGTGGGCCCGCATCATGAGAGGCCGTTTCGGCGCGAAGCGCGAGGAAAGTCTGCGGCTCCGTTTCCATACCCAGACGGCGGGGAGCACGCTCGCGGCCCGGCAGCCGGAGAACAATGTCGTCCGGGTGACCCTTCAAGCCCTGGCCGCCGTTCTTGGAGGAACCCAATCGCTCCATACCTGCAGCCTTGACGAAGCCCTCGCTCTTCCCAGCCGAGAGGCCGGCCGAATCGCCGTCCGGACTCAGCAGATCATCCTCGAGGAATCGGGCGTCGCCGACACCATCGATCCGCTGGGGGGGAGCTACGCGGTCGAAGCGCTCACCAACGAGATCGAGGCCCGGGCCACGGCCCTGATCGAACGCGTGGAGAAAGCGGGGGGAATGGTCAAAGCCATCGAACAGGGTTACCCGCAGAGGGAAATCGAAGAGGCGAGCTATGCCTACCAGACGTCCATCGAGCGCGGCGAACGGAAAATCGTCGGTGTCAACGTCTGCGCTGACGAAGGGGAGAGCGATCTCGAGGTCTTTTCCCTGGACCCCGAGATCGAACGGACCCAGGTCGCCGAGCTTCGGAAAAGAAAAGCCGGGCGAGACGGACAGGCGGTCGCGAAGGCCCTCGCCGGCCTTGACCGGGCGGCGGCGGGGAGCGCCAATCTGTTCCCGCCGATATTGCAGGCCGTGAAGTCATCGGCAACGGTCGGTGAGATCTGTGCCGCCCTCGTCCGGCGCTTCGGCCTCTACGGCGAAAGAACGACCGGCAGGTGAGCGATGATCAAGAGAATCGACCATGTCGCCATCGCCGTCGAGGATCTTGACGAATCGATCGAGCTTTTCGAAAAGGTCCTCGGACTCAGAATGGCGCGCCGCGAGCACGTGGCCGGCCACGATGTCGAGACGGCGACGTTCGACCTTGGAGAGACGGCGATCGAGCTTGTCGAGGGGAAGGGCGAGGGGTCCGCGATCCGGAAATTTGTCGAGAGGCGGGGGCCGGGAATCCACCACATCGCCGTCGCGGTCGAGGATATTGAGCGCACACTCGCGGAGCTCAGGGCGAAGGGCGTGCGCCTTATCGACGAATCGCCTCGGCCGGGCCGGGCCCACTCGCGCGTCGCCTTCATCCATCCCGACTCCACCCAGAAAGTGCTGCTCGAACTTGTTCAGACCGAACCGGAAGAATAACGTCATTCCGCTTATTGATCCCTTAGGATTTACGCGAGGCCGACGAGGGGCAGGAGGAGGCGCAGACCGAGCCAGAGGGTCAGTCCGCCCAGGACGTCGAACAGCGCGCCCGCCCGGATCATCTTTGTGATGGGCACGAGCCCGGACCCGTAGACGATGGCGTTCGGAGGCGTCGAGACGGGCAGCATGAACCCCCAGCTTGCGCCGAGCGTCGCGCCGATCGCCGGCGGGATCGGATTGATGCCCGCGGCCATCGACAGCGAGATGATCACGGGCACGACCATGTTGGCCGAGGCCGTATTCGAGGTCGTCTCGCTGACGATGATGGCGATGAAGATGGCGGCGAAGGTGATCCCCCACATCGAGTGCGCCCCGCTCAAGCGGACGAGGCTCTTCCCGACCGCGTCGGCCAGGCCGGTCTGAAACATCTGATCGCCCAACGTGATCCCGCCCCCGAAGAGCAGGAGCGTCCCCCAGTCGATGCGCCGGGCCTGCTTCCAGGTCAGGGTGAACTTCCGGTTCTTCCAGTCCACGGGCAGGACGAAGAGGAGGAACGCGGCGGCCAGGGCGGCCACGGCCTCCGGAAAATGGGAGTTGTAGAACAGGGTCGCTTTCGACTGCGTCCCGCCGACCAAGGCGAGGAACCCCGGCGCGATCCACAGGATCACCGCTACGCCGAAGGCGAACAGCGCGTTCCTCTGGCCGCGCGTCCACGGCCCCAACCGCTCGAGCTCGCGGCGGATGAAGTCGGCGCCGCCTTCGATGCGGGGCCGGGCGGGTTTGTGGAGCGCCGACAGGAGCCCGAACAGGATGAAGGACATGACGACGAGAATCGGCACCGCAAAGAGCATCCACTGGAAGAACGGGATCTTGACCTTCGTGAACTTTTCGATCATGGCGATCCCGATAAGGTTCGGCGGCGTTCCGACCGGCGTCCCGATGCCGCCCGCCGAAGACGCGTAGGCGGCCATAAGCATCATCCCCGTCGCGAAACGGCGCGTTCCGGGGTCGGCCCCGCGCCCGGCGCCTTGGGCGCTGATCTCGGACATGGCCGCGACGATACCCAGGCCGATCGGGTACATCATGGCCGTCGTGGCCGTATTGCTGATCCACATTGAAATAAGGGCGCAGATGGCGCCGAAGGCGAAGAGAACGCGACCGGCCCGGCGGCCGACCCAGCGGATCGCGAGGACGCGGTAGGCGAAGCGCTTGTCAAGGCGGTGGATCGTCATGGCCTCGGCCAGCAAGAAACTGCCCATAAATAGAAAAATCATGGGGTCGGCGAACGCGGCGAAGGCGGCCTTGGCGTTAGTGACGCCGAGGACGACACAGAGGGCCGCGCCGAGGACGGCGGTCATCGCCAGGGGGATGGCTTCGGTGACCCACCAAGCGACGACCCAGCCGACGATTGCGGCCAGGGTGTGGGCCGGTTGGCCGAGCGACGGCATCGGCAGGAGGTAGAGGAACGCGGCCAGGCCGGGGCCCAGGACGAGCCCGGCCGTCCTTCGGCCGCGCTCGAAGCGCTCCTCCCGCGGCGTCAGAACCTCGCGGACATCGGGAGGCGCGGAAGGGGTGCCCTCGGGGATTTCGGACATGGCGGTCCGGTGCGTTTCTCCGCACACCCTCCTTTCGCGGCAGCCGCGCTCCCCGCGGCGGCCGGCTTAGCCCTCGTCCGCCCGGACGAGGATGACCTTGCCGCGCGCGAAGATCAGGAGCTTAAGACGTTCCCTCTCGAAAGACTCAAAATCCATACCGTCCGTCGCGAAACAATTCTATTTCCGGACGCGGCGCGGTGTCAATTCCGCCGCGGCCGGGGCGGAGGCCGGATTGACTTTTCAGCCCCTTCCCTCTACACTTGGGCCTGATTTATCCCGTCCGTCCGCCTCTCCAGAAGGTCACGGAAGATCAAGGACCGGTCGCGCCATGAGCAAGGATCACTCCGAATATGATTTCGAGCGCATCGAAGAGAAGTGGCAGAATGTCTGGGCCGAGAGAAAGACCTTCGAGGTTCACGAGGAGCCCGGCAAGTCGAAATTTTACCTGCTCGAGATGTACCCATACCCCTCGGGTCGCGTCCATATGGGACACGTCCGGAACTATTCGATCGGCGACGTGATCGCCCGGTTCAAGACGATGACGGGCTGGAACGTCCTTCACCCGATCGGTTGGGACGCGCTGGGCATGCCGGCTGAGAACGCGGCCATCAAGCACGGCATCCACCCCCAGACATGGACGCTCGACAATATCGCCCATATGAAAACGCAGCTCAAGCGGATGGGCTTCGCCTATGACTGGTCGCGCGAAGTCAACACCTGCCTGCCCGATTATTACAAATGGAACCAGTGGATTTTTCTTAAAATGTATGAGCGCGGCCTGGCGTACCGGAAAAAAAGCTGGGTCAACTGGTGTCCGGACTGCCGGACCGTCCTGGCTAACGAGCAGGCCGCCGGCGGAGAGTGCTGGCGCTGTTCGGCCGAGGTCGAGCCGAAGAAAATGGACCATTGGTTCCTCAAGATCACGAACTATGCCGAGGAGCTCCTGGCCGGCCACGCCCAGCTCCAAAAATGGCCCGAGCATGTCCTTCTGATGCAGAGAAACTGGATCGGGAAAAGCACCGGCGCCTACGTCGATTTCGAGGTCCCGGAGCTCGGCCGGCCGATTCGGGTCTTCACGACGCGGATCGATACGATCTACGGCGCGACGTTTCTGGTCCTGTCGCCCGAACACCCCGATAGCCACGCCCTCATCGCCGGCGACCGCGAACCGGAGCTCCACGCCTGGATCACGAAGACGGTCGCGGAGTCGCGGCTCAAGCGGGACCTGAGCGAAGTGGACAAAGAGGGGGTCGACACCGGCAAGACCGCCGTCAACCCGTTCACCGGAGAGAACATCCCCATCTGGGTCGCGAATTACGTGTTGATGGAGTACGGAACGGGCGCGATCATGGCCGTCCCGGCGCACGACGCCCGCGATTTTGAATTCGCGAAAAAATACGGCCTGGCCGTTCGCGAGGTCATCACGCCCGAGGACGAGACGGCGCGGCCCCGGAACTCGGGCTTATTCGAGGACTGCGGCCTCGTCGTGAACTCCGGCCGGTTCAGCGGACTCCCGTCCGCGGAGGCGATGGACGCCATGGCCGAGCACGCCGAGGCCGGGCGTTTCGGCGAAAAGGCCGTTACATACCGGCTCCGCGATTGGGGCATCTCGCGCCAGCGATACTGGGGGACGCCCATCCCGATTCTCTATTGCGATAAATGCGGCATCGTTCCCGTCCCCTATAAGGACCTCCCCGTGCAAATCCCGTACAACGCCGAGTTCACGGGCGAGGCGGGCTCGCCGCTCGAAAAGATCCCGGACTTCGTCAACGCCACTTGCCCGACGTGCGGCGGACGAGCCCGGCGCGAGACCGATACGATGGACACGTTCGTCGACTCGTCCTGGTATTTCTTCCGTTATGCGTCGCCCCGCGAGGAGACGCTGCCGTTCGTCCGCGGGGCCGCCGATTACTGGATGCCCGTCGACCTCTACATCGGCGGCGTCGAGCACGCCATCCTGCACCTCATTTACGCGCGCTTTTTCACCAAGGTCCTTCGCGACCTCGGCTTGACGGCGATCGGCGAACCGTTCCCGCACTATCTCGCCCAGGGCATGGTCACCAAAGACGGCTCGGCCATGTCCAAGTCCAAGGGTAATACCGTCGACCCGGACGAAATGATCCGGAATTACGGGGCCGACGCTCTGCGCTTGTTCATCCTGTTCGCGGCGCCGCCGGAAAAAGAGTTCGCTTGGAACGAAGACGGGATCGAAGGCAGCTCCCGGTTCATCGGCCGGGTCTGGCAGACGGTCGAGGACTGCCGCGAAGCGCCCGGGCCGGGCCCGGCCGCCGCGGCGCATGACGATGCCGGCTTCGCCCGGCTCCAGAAAAAAATGCACCAGACGATCCGGAAAGTGACCGAGGACATCGGGACCCGGTTCCATCTCAACACGGCCATCAGCGCGATCATGGAATTGACCAACGTTTTGCGGAGAGAAGCGGAGACGCTGAGAGGTTCGGCGGCGGGCCGGGAGCTCCTCGGCCAGGCTGCGGAACGCCTCGTCCTGCTCCTCGCGCCGTTCACGCCGCATCTCTGCGAAGAGCTTTGGTCGCGGCTGGGACGGACCGGGCTCGTCTATCACGCGCCCTGGCCGTTCTCCGACGAGGCGCTCGCCCAAGAGGAAAAAGCGACGATCGTCGTCGAGGTCAACGGCAAGATCCGCGACAGGTTTGAGGCCGAGGCGGGCGTCACCGAGGCCGAGATGAAAGCGACGGCCCTCGCCCTGCCGCGCATTCAAGCGACGCTTGGCGGCAAGCCCGTCCGCGCCATCGTCTGCATCAAAGGGAAGATCGTCAATATCGTGACATGAAAAAAAACGCCGTGATGACCGCAAATCGGGCCGGCGGGTTCCGTCCCGGCCCGACGGTCTCGCCCGCCGCGAAAGTCCTTCTGGCGTCTCTTTCCGCCCTGGCCCTCATCGCCTGCGGCTACAGCTTGCGCGGAACGGGGAGTTTTCTCCCGCCGAACATCAAAAAGATCCAGATCCCGATCTTCGTCAACAGGACGACCCGGTACGAACTCGACAAACGGCTCACCCAGAGCGTTCACGATGAATTCGTCGCTCGGGGCAAGGTCGAGATCACCTCCGACGCGAAGCTCGCCGACGCCGTGCTCAACGGCGTTATCCTCTCGTTCAACGCCGCGCCGTCGGGATTCTCGCGCGAAGGCTCGGCCGACCATTACACCATCTATATCGTGACGAGCATCGAGCTCGTCGACGCTAAGAGCAAGGCGGTTATTTATGCCAATCCGTCCTACGTCTTCAACGAGGATTACGAGGTGCCGCAAGGGAAGGATTTCGAGTCCGTCCAGACCGAGGCCCTCAAGAAGATCGCCGAAAAGTACGCCCGGAACCTGGTCATCGCCATCCTCGAGGGATTCTAGCGTGGCGTCCTCCCGCCGCGGACTCCGCGAGTCCGAAATCAAGGCCGGATATGTTTTTCACGGCGAGGAGATGTTCTTCGCTCACGAGTTCCTCCGCGAGCTTCCCGCCGCGCTCGGCCTTTCTGACGCGGACCAGGTCGCCTTTGAAACGTTCTCGCTTTCGGAAACGCCCTGGCGCGATATCCTGGACGTCGCCCGGACCTTGTCGTTGTTCATGCTCTCGCCCTGGCGTGTTCTCGTCGTCGAGACCGATCCCAACGAGGCGAGAGAGATCACCGGCATCGAAGAAAAGATGCTCAAGGATTATTTTGAGGCACCCACGCTCCACACGGTCATCGTCGTCCTTCTCGCCGGCAGGACGCTAAAGAGCCATCCTTTGCTAAAACTCTTCATGGCCTTTTCCCCGACGAACGCCAAAGTCGAGGAGTGCAAACCGAAAAAAGGCCGGGACCTTGAGGCGTGGCTGGGCGAGCGGTTGGCCGCAGACGGGAAGCGTATCAATCCAGAAGCTCGCCTCCGGCTCATCGCGGTGACGGGCAACGACCTCGAGCTCCTGAGGCGGGAATTGGACAAGCTCGCGACTTACGTCGGTGAGAGGAAAATCATCGATGTCTCGGACGTGGACCTGCTTGCGACCGGGGCCCGGGAATTCGAGATATGGGAATTGATGGATTTCCTGGAGAAGGGGGACGTCGAGGAGTGCCTCCGCTACGCGAAAAAAAGGTTCGAAGAGGACGCGCACGCCGAACTCCTTATTCTCTCCCAGATCGGGCAATTTTTCCGCGACATTCTGGTCGCCAAGGCCGGTCTCCGCGAGAAAAGGCCCCGCGACGAGATCTTTGCGGAATTGCGGCCTAATATCTCTCCGAATTGGGTGAATTTCTACCAGGAGAAGTTCAGAAGATTTTTCAGGCTTGCCGACGGGTTCAGTCCGCGGGAGATCTCGCGGCTCACCGGCCTGCTCAAGCGGACGGACCTGATGGTCAAAACGACAGCGGCGGATACGGACGAGAGGGCCCTCCTCGTCGATGCGGTGATCTTCGCCTATGGCCGGACGTTCCGGTCGTCAGGCCTTACTTCTTCGGGATGAGGTTGAGCGCTTCGACTTGACGGCTGAGCCGCGATTTCGTTCGCGAGCCCTTGTTCTTATGGATCGCTCCCTTGTGCGCGGTCTTGTCTATGGCCGAAAAGACTTCGGGGAGAAGCTTTTGGGCGCCTTCTTTGTCCTTTTTTTCGATCATATCCCGGATCTTCTTGACCTCGGATCGGAGGCCGGAGGCGTTTCTCTTATTGACCGCCCGCCGGCGCACGCTCCGGCGATGCTGGCGGATCGCGGACTGGTGATGAGCCATAATCAAATCTCCTTCAAAGCCGCAATATGATAGAATATCAAGGCGTTAAAGTCAAACCGGCATGAAAATCGTCCTGCAACGAGTGAAAAAAGCGTCGGTCGAGGCCGGCGGCGCCGCCGTCGGCGAGATCGGGAAGGGGCTCTGCCTTCTCGTCGGCGTCGAGAAAGGAGACACCCCCGAAGACGCCGAATTTCTGGCCCGGAAGGCCGCGGAGCTGCGGGTCTTCCCCGACGAGGCCGGAAAGATGAATCTGTCGCTGGCCGATGTCGGAGGCGCCGTGCTGGCCGTCTCCCAGTTCACGCTTGCGGGATCGACCCGGAAAGGACGTCGGCCGAGCTTTGACGACGTCGAAGCCCCCGGGCGGGCCGCCGAGCTATTCGACCATTTTGTCCGGGTCTTGCGCGACGGAGGCCTTCTTGTCGCGACCGGCGTTTTCCAGGCTTCCATGGACGTCCATATCCTGAACGACGGGCCCGTGACGTTCATCCTGGAATCCAAAAAACGCTGAACGGCCGGCGCTCCGGCGTCGCGCCCGTCCCGGCGATCCATTCAGAGGAATTTCAGTTCGACGATCTTGTCGAGCGCCTCGGCGGCCGCCGTCCGGACGACCGGGTTTTTGTCTTTGGTCAGGCGCACCAGCAGGGCCCGGGCTTCCGGTCCGCCGATCTCGCCGAGGGCCACGGCCGCGGCCCTGCGGACGTCCACGTTCGGGTCTCCGATGACCCCTCTTATCGCCGCCACCGCGTGCCGGTCTTTTCTAGCGCTCAGGACGCGGAGGATGGCGCTCTTGGCGTACCAGGGCGGCTGCTGCAGCCTTTCGGCTAGCCGCTCCAGCGGACAGTCCTCGCGGCAGGACAGCTCGCGGGCCGCCATAACGCGGGTATCCTCGCTCGAATCGCCGAGGAGCGCCAGGAAAACGCTCAACACCCAGGGTTCGGACAGCGGAGCGAGGTTTTTCAGCAGTTTGATTTTTTTCTCCCGGGTCTGGAGAATTTCGAATTTCCTCAGGACCGCCTCGACGAGGGCGTCGTCATCGACCTCCTCGAATCCCCCCGCCTTCAGGCTGTCGAGGAAATCAGGTCCCAATTCTTCGATGACGAGGCTGTGCCCGCCCGCGGGGGAGCGCCGAAGAAATTTGACCACGCTCGTTCAAACCATTTCGAGGATATGGCCCATCTTTTCCTTTTTGGCTCTTAAATAATCGGCGTTGACCGTGTTCGGCGGAATCTCGATGGGGACGCGCTCGACGATCTCAAGCCCGTAGCCGGTCAGCCCGATGAACTTGCGCGGATTGTTGGTCAGGAGGCGGATTTTCCGGACGCCCAGAGAGACGAGGATCTGGGCGCCTATGCCGTAATCGCGCTCGTCGGGTTTGAATCCGAGCTGACGGTTGGCCTCGACCGTGTCCGCGCCGCCGTCCTGGATGGCATAGGCCTTGATCTTATTGGCGAGGCCGATCCCGCGGCCTTCGTGCGTCAGGATGTAGAGGACGATCCCCGAACCCTCTTTTTCGATCATCGTCATGGCGCGGCGGAGCTGCTCGCCGCAGTCGCAGCGATAGGACCCGAACGTGTCCCCGGTCAGACATTGGGAGTGGGCGCGGACGAGCGTCGGCCTTTCGCCGCGGATATCGCCTTTGACGAGGGCGACATGGTTCTCGCCGCGGATGATGTCTTCGAAGACCATGATCGTGAAATGGCCGTACTGCGTGGGCAAGTCCGCTTCGTCGATCTTATGGACAAGACACTCCGTCCTCATCCGGTGTTGGATCAGGTCGGCGATCGTGAGGATCGGGAGGGCGTGCTCCCGGCCCAGGCGCTCGAGCTCCGGCATCCGGGCCATCGTCCCGTCTTCGTTCATGATCTCGCAGATGACGCCGGCGGGCGTCAGGCCGGCGAGGCGGGCCAGGTCCACCGCGGCCTCGGTTTGCCCGGCCCGGGCAAGGACGCCGCCTTCTTTGGCCCGCAGCGGGAAAATATGTCCCGGCCGGGCGAGGTCCTCGGGCCGCGATTTCGGGTCGATGGCGACGAGGACTGTCCGGGCCCGGTCATAGGCCGAAATCCCGGTCGTAACGCCCTCCTTGGCGTCGACCGAAACGGTGAACGCCGTCTGGAAGCGGGCCGTGTTGTCCTGGACCATCAGAGGGAGGCGAAGTGATTCGAGCCGTTCCTGCGTCAAGGGCAGGCAGATGAGGCCGCGCCCGTGCTTGGACATGAAATTGACGATATCGGGTGCGATTTTTTCGGCGGCGACCATCAGGTCGCCTTCGTTCTCCCGGTCTTCGTCGTCGACGATGATGATGAGCCGTCCGTCGCGGACGGCCGCGATGGCGTCCTCGACCGATGCCTTCCCGTTTTTGAGTGTCAAATCCACCAGTCCTCTAATCCTTTCCTTTTGTTTGAGATAGCCAATTATACACGTATTTTCCGATCATGTCACATTCGATGTTGGCCTCCCCGCCGACGGCCAGGTCGCCGAGGTTCGTCGCCGCGAGCGTGACCGGGATGACCTCGACGTCGAATGTTCCCGGCGAGACCGCGGCTATGGTCAGGCTGACTCCGTTCACGGCGACCGAGCCTTTTTCGACGACGAACGGCCGAAACGCCGCGGGCAGGGCGAACACCATCCGGCGGCCGGGGGCGCGAGGGACGGAACGCCGGAGCTTGGCGACGAAATCGATGTGGCCCGAGACAAGATGCCCGCCGAGCGGCGTCGCCAGCGTCAGCGGAAGCTCAAGATTCACGGACGCGCCCAACCTCAAGGCCGCGAGGTTCGTCCGCTCGACGGTCTCCCGGGACAGGTTGAACACGAAGTGGTCTCCGTCCGTCCGGATGACGCTCAAACAGACGCCGTTGACCGCGACGCTGTCGCCGGCCGCCGTTCGCGCCGCGAGCCCCGGAGCTTCGACCGAGTATTCCGCCGTCGCCCGCCGGTATCCCGAGAACCGGCCTAGGTGGCTGATGATTCCGGTAAACATTACAGGTATCCCTCCACGATCATATCTTCACCCAGCCGGAAGACCGAGACCGATGTCATAGACAGTGCGTCCGCCACGATGTCCGCCCCCCGTCCCCCGAAAACGGAGACCGAAGCGTCCCCTCCGATGAGACGCGGCGAGATCGCGAGAATCGCCTTATCGGCCAGCCGGCTTTCAAGCAGGGACGTGGCGACCCGGCCCCCGCCTTCGACGAGAACGCTGGCGATCTCGCGGCGCCCGAGCTCGGCGAAGACGCGCCCGAGGTCGAGAGCCGCACCGTGCCCGGGGAGCGTCAGGATCTCGACCCCCGCCTTGTTCAGCGCAACCGCTTTCGCGCGGTCGGCCCGCCCGTTGGCGACGGCGATAACGGCTCCCCGGCCGAGCGTCGCAAGCAGGCGCGCTTCAAGCGGAAAGCGGAGGCCGGGGTCGAGAATGACGCGCGTGATCCGCTTGCCCGGCCAATTGGGGTGCCTGACGGTGAGAAGCGGGTCGTCGCGCAGGACGGTATGGATCCCGACCATGATGGCGTCGTTCTCGGCGCGGACGAGATGGATATAATCCCGGGACGCCGCGGACGAAATCCACCGTGAATCGAACGTCCTCGTCGCCATTCGCCCATCAAGCGTAATGGCCGCCTTGAGCGTGATGAAAGGAATCTTGCGCGTGATATATTTCGTATAAGCTTCATTAAGACGCCGGTTGCGGTCCTCGAGGACGCCGAACGTGACGGGGATGCCCGCGGCGCGGACCCGGCGAAGGCCCTTGCGGAAAACAAGCGGATTCGGGTCAAGCGACGAGACCACCATTCTCGCCAGCTCCGCCGGAAGCACCGCGTCCACGCACGGCGGCGTCCGGCCCCAGTGGACGCACGGTTCGAGCGTTACGTAGAGCGTCGCTCCTTTGGCCCGGCGTCCGGCGCGCCGGAGGGCGACGATCTCCGCGTGGGGCTGCCCCGGGCCTTCGTGGAAGCCGTGTCCGATAATGACGCCGTCTTTGACGACCACGGCCCCGACATAAGGATTGGGGCTGGTCCGGCCGATCGCTTTTTCAGCCAGGCTGTAAGCCAGATGCATATGGGCGATGTCGTTCATGTCGTTCATGAGAACAAGGCATCCACGAAAGCTTCGGTGGAAAATTCGAGAAGGTCGTCCGCCCCTTCTCCCGTCCCGATAAACTTGATCGGCATCGCCAGCTCGTCGGCGATAGCGATGACCGCTCCGCCCTTGGCCGTGCCGTCGAGCTTCGTAAGGACGATTCCCGTCAGCCCCGAGAACTTCAGAAATTCCCGGGCCTGGGGAAGCGCATTCTGGCCGATGCTCGCGTCGAGGATGAGCAGGATCTCGTGGGGCGCTCCCGGGATTTCTCGGGCTATGACCCGCTTGACCTTTTCGAGCTCGTTCATCAGGTTGGCGTTCGTATGGAGTCGGCCGGCCGTGTCGACGAGCAGGCGGTCGATCCCCTGCGCTTTTGCGCGCTTTGCCGCTTCGAAGGCCACCGACGCGGGGTCGGCGCCGTTCGCGCCCATAACGATGGGGACATCCAGCCGCCGGGCCCAGACGGCCAGTTGTTCCTGGGCGGCGGCCCGGAAGGTGTCGGCCGCCACCAAAAGAACCGACCGGCCTTCCCCGACGAACCGGCGGGCGAGCTTGGCGAGGGACGTCGTCTTTCCTCCGCCGTTGACTCCGACGGCGAGGAGCACCGCGGGCGCTGCGTCCAGGGCGAGAGCGGGCGAGAACCGGGACAGGATCCGCGTGACTTCCTCTTTTAAAGCGATTTCGATGGCCTCGGGCGAATCGCCCTTGTTCGTCCGGGCATCGACGGCCCGGATGATCTTTTCGGATGTGTTCACCCCGACATCCGCCAGGACCAACGCTTCGGCGAGGTCCTCGAGGATTTCTTCTTTCCGGCGGCCGCTCCTGAAAAGATCGCCGAGCTTCTGTTTGAACGCCTGGCGCGTCCGGACGAGCTTGTCCCGCAAATTCCCGATCATAACCAAAAAATTATAGCACACTTTCGGCGAGAGCGGGCTCCGCCGTCCGGAATTTGGCAGGCGGACCGGCGATGTGATACATTGAATACAGATGGAGAAATACGTCTGGAAACTGGCCGAGTCGAGCGATGCCGCAGCGGTTCTGGCGTCCGCGCTGAACCTTCCCCGGCCCATCGCCCAGGTCCTCGTCAACCGGAAGATCACGGACGAAGCGTCGGCGCGGACGTTTCTCTACGGCTCGCTCGACGACCTCCATGACCCGTTCCGCATGGCCGGGATGGCCGCGGCCGTAGACCGGATCTTCCGTGCGGTCTCGGCGGACGAGACGATCCTGATCTTCGGCGATTACGACGTGGACGGCGTTTTGTCCGTGGTCATGCTCCGAAAAGCGCTCGAAACGCTGGGAGCCCGCGTCGAGCACTTCATCCCCGAGCGGCTCAAGGAGGGTTACGGGATCAAGGACGAGCACGTCGCGGTCGCGGCCGAACGCGGCGCCGGGCTCGTCATCAGCGTGGATTGCGGCATCCGGGCCAATGGGTTTGTCCGGGGCGCCCGCGAGCGCGGGATCGATTGCATCGTGACGGACCATCACCTGCCCGGGGGCGAGCTCCCCGAAGCTTATGCCCTTCTCGACCCGGTCCTCCAGAATTCGGGATATCCGGACCGCGGCCTGGCCGGCGTGGGGGTCGTCTTCAAACTCATCCAAGCCCTCTTCAACCGGGCGGGTAAGGCGTCGCAGCTCCCCCATTATCTCAAGCTCGTCGCTATCGGGACGGTCACGGACGTCGTCGAGCTAAGGGGAGAAAACCGGCTTTTCGTCAAGTTCGGGCTGCAGAACCTGCGGAGCGTTTCCAATATCGGCTTGCGGATGCTGATCGAAGAGAGCGGGATCCGGGGAAAAGTCACGGAAGGCGATATCGGTTTTCGGATCGGGCCCCGGATCAACGCGGCGGGACGGATGGGGGAGACCCACCTCGCCCTGGACCTGTTTTTCGCGACGGCCGAAGGAGAAGCCATGGCCATCGCCCGACGGTTGAGCCTGCTGAACTCGCGGCGCCAGTCGGCTGAGAACAAAATCTATGGCGAGGCCGTCGAACGGATCAGGGTCAACGCCTGGGACCGAAGCTACCGGATTCTGATCATGGGGAGTGAAACCTGGCATCGCGGTGTCATCGGGATCGTCGCCTCACGGCTCAAGGAGGCCTTCTCCCGCCCCGTCCTTCTCTTCTCTTACGAGGATGGAAAAGCGTTCGGCTCGGGGCGGAGCATTTCGGAATTTTCCCTGATCGATTGCCTCGAAGAATGCCGGAGCCATGTCCTGACTTACGGCGGGCATAAATATGCCGTAGGATGTTCTCTTTTGCGGGAGAACATGCCCGCCTTCAAGCAGGCGGCCAACGCCGTCGCCGGAGCGCGGATCACGGACGACCAGATGCGCCCCAAGCTCTTGATCGATGCGAAGCTCCAGCCCGCCGACATCGACGATCATTTTCTCGAGGCTTTATCTCTTCTCGGCCCGTTCGGCGTTGGAAATCCGCGCCCGGTGTTTTTCGTCGAGAATGCCGAGGTCGCCGGCCCGCCGAGGATTCTCAAGGACAAGCATTTGAAATTCCGATTGAAAAAAGATGGCGCCGCGGCAACGGCCCTGGGATGGGACAAGGCCGGGTGGGCCGATATGGTCGCGTCCGGGCGTCGCGTAAACGCCGTTTTCACGGTCCAGTCGTCCTCGTATCTCGGCGCGGAGGAGGTTTACTTGTCGCTCGAAGACCTGCGCCCCGCGGAATCGTGATGCGCGAGCGACCGAGAGACACCGGATTACGCGCCGCGCGCTGGCTCCGTCCCGCCGTCAAGGCCGTTCTCGCGTTGATCGTCGTTGTCATTGCGGGGTATCTCACTTTCCGGATCGCGGAGAAACCCCGCTCCAAGGCGGAAACGGACGAGATTCTTCAAGGCAAAGTCGACGTGAAGGAGGGCATCCGGGGGGCGCAGCTCAAAGGCGACCAAGGACGGCTCGAATTTCGCGGCGACCGGAGCGTCCCCCTCGATGAGAAAAGATATCGACTCGAAGGTCACGTCGAGGTCATCGACCGCGGCCGGACGGGCGGCCGCGAAATCCGGATCTCGGCCGGTTCCGTCATTTATGATAAAGACTGGACCCGATTCACGGTCCAGGGCGGAGTCCGGGTCGCCTTCAAGACGATGACCTTGGAGGCGTTCGATTTTGATTACGACCGGAAGAACGAGGTCATGGCGACCTCGAGCGGCGGCAAACTCATCTCCTCTAAACTCGAGGGGTCGGCTAAACGGGTCACGTTCTATCCGAAAGACGAAATCGTCATCCTCGAAGAAGACCTGGACTTCACTCTCCGGTCCCGGATTTCGCCCGACCTGCCGATCACGATCACCGGAGATAAACTGGTCTTCAATTTTTCCCAGCGGCGCGGAGATGTCGACGGGAATGTCGTCCTGGTTCACGGGAAAAGCCGCGGTACTGCCGGCCGGGCGCACATCGAACAGTTCGAGAAGGCCGATGATTTCCGGATTCTCGAGCTGAGCCGTCAGGCCAAACTCGAGTTGGAGGGCGAGCTTCAAGCGGCCCCGAATGTGAAAGCCCGTTCTAAGGCCGCTCCGTCCGGCCCGGCCGCGTCCGTCCTCGGGCAGGACTTGAGCCTGGGCGAGAGTATCCGGCAGGAGGTCGAGTCCGAAACGATCAGGCTTCAAGCCTCGGAGACGGCGTTCTTCCTCGAAAAGACCGAGTTTCTGGGAAGCGCGGTGGTCAAGTTCTTTTTTGCCTCGGGGGCGGTCACCGAGATCCGGGGGGAGACGGTCGCCGCGCGATTCGGGAAAGGCGGCTTTTTACGCGACATCCGGGTGACGACCGAGGCCCGGATCTCCAGCCATGACAAGGACGGCCTGAACGCCCGGACGATCGAAGGCCGGGAGGTCGTCGTGGACAACGACAAACGGGTCGTGACCGCGTCGGGGGACCAGGCGGCGCGGGCGAGGTTCGCCTCGACCGGGAGCGACGTCGCCGGCGGAACGGTCACGATCTCGATCGACACCGAAGATTTTGAAGCGGACGGCGGCGTCCGGATGAATTTCCGGGCGGATATGTCGGAGGCGTCGAAGAACGGCTTCTTTTCGGCCGGCCAGCCTGTGTTCGCATGGTCCCGCTCGATGAGATTTTCGAGCCGGACCCGGCGTTTTTCTTTATGGGACCCGGCCGACCGGGTGAGATGCTCTCAGGGCAGCCGGGTGTTGTACGGCAAGGAAATCGTGATCACGGAGGACGGCCGCGAATTGACCGGCACGGGCGGCGTCCAGGCCGTGTTTCCGCACAAAATCAAGGAAGGCGAGCCCGAACGCCGGATCGATATTTCCTCGTCCGCGATGCGCCTCGACCCCGAGTCGGGCCAGGTCGTATACGAGGGCGGCTGTGCTCTAAAGACGGGGGGAGCGGTCCTGACCTGCGGCCGGATCACGGTCGAACCGGGTGAGGCCGGAGGAGAGGTCCGGTCCATGCGTGCCGTCAAGGGCAATTCCCCGGCCGTGACCATTACGATGGACACCCGCGTGGCGACCGGGGGCGTCGCCGACTACGATGTCCGGCAGGATACGATAACTCTCACCGGCCAACCCGTCCTCAAGGATAAGGATAAGGGGGAAATTCGGGGGGACAAATTGACTTTTCAGCTATCGGATGGTAGAATCCGCGTGCAAGACCGGTCGGTGACAACGATCAAGTCGTGACCGATGAAATCCCGTTTGACAGCCCTCAACCTCGTCAAGAGTTACCACGGAAAGAAGGTCGTGGATGACGTCTCCATCGAGATCAGTCGCGGGGAAATCGTCGGCCTCCTCGGCCCCAACGGCGCCGGAAAAACCACGACGTTTTCCCTGATTCTCGGCCTTGTCGGCCAGGATTCGGGCCGGATCTATCTGGACGACGAGGAGATCACCGATTTCCCGATGTATCTGCGCGCCCAAAAAGGCATCTGCCTGCTTCCCCAGGAGACGTCCGCCTTCCGCAAACTGACCGTCGAGGAGAATCTCCTGGCAATTCTGGAAGTCCTCCCAGGTCGGTCGCGCGGGACGGATATCCTCGAACAAACGCTCGGCGAGTTCGGGTTGACCCGTCTCGCCGGGGCTAAAGCGTTCACGCTGTCGGGCGGAGAGCGCCGGCGCCTCGAGATCGCCCGGGCCATGATCTCCGACCCCGATTTCATTCTCCTCGACGAACCGTTCACCGGGATCGACCCTATCGCCATCGAAGACGTGCAGCGGGTCATCCGGGCCCTCAAGGACCGCGGATTGGGCGTCCTGATAACGGACCACAACGTCCGGGAGACTCTGAGGATCGTCGACCGGGCTTATATCATCGACAAAGGCCGGATTTTCAAGGAAGGCCGGCCGCGGGATATCGTCTCGGCGGAGGACGTGCGGCGACAATATCTCGGCGAGGACTTTCGTTTTTAAAGGACGAGCAGGGCGATGATCATGAAACAGCGGCTCGACCAGCGCCAGGTCCAAAAACTCATCCTCGCCCCCGCGCTCCAGCAGGCCATCAAGCTCCTTCCCCTGACCAACCTCGAGCTGATCGAGGTGATCGACCAGGAGCTCGCGGAGAACCCGATGCTCGAGTTCGAGGGCGAGACCGAAGAGGGAAAGGCCGAAACCTCGGCGGAAAGCCCTGCCGCCGAGGCCCCGGCGGCGGACGGCGCTGCGGCCGAAACGGCCGCCGAAGACCCGTCGGACGCGGAATTCGAATCTTATTTTCAGGATTATTTCGACGACGGCTTCCGCTCCCCGGCCCCGGAAAGGAAGGACATCCCGTCTCTCGAGAACACGCTCTCGTCGCCCCCCTCTCTATGGGACCATCTCGGCTGGCAGGCCAATTTGACGTTCTTCGACCCTGCGGACCGGGACATCGCGGAGCGCGTGATCGG
>Ga0315289_10003179_pt1 | contig 24987 bp, 22 predicted proteins | sample YL17G11_40_MG_FD_203452 | JGI IMG/M metagenome (GOLD analysis project Ga0315289, IMG submission 203452) | Sediment microbial communities from Yellowstone Lake, YNP, Wyoming, USA - YL17G11_40 | ecosystem: Environmental > Aquatic > Freshwater > Lake > Sediment | place: USA: Wyoming | collected...
ACGCTCCACAACCTCAAGGATTGAGTCTCCAAATACTAAAATTCAGAACTGCGGCAAAACTGACCCAGAGGATATACGGCAAAAGCAAAATGCCAGCCATCCTTGATATTTTGAAGAAATAAAGTATGGTCAATAAAATAAAAGTCCAGAGAAGTATGATCTCAACAAACCCGAGAATGGGAGATTTAAGTCCAAAAAATAATACCGACCAGATTGAGTTTAAAACCAACTGAATAATGAAAAACCGAAGAGCCAGATTAACCTGGGGATTGCCTGTACCTTTTCGCCAGACCAAAAAGGCTGAGATACCCATCAGCAAAAAAAGAGTAGTCCATACCGGGGCGAAAACCCAATTGGGAGGGTTAAAAGTTGGTTTAACCAAGGTTGCATACCAGGTCGGTATCGCAGGAGTGGTGAAAATAGACCCGAAAACCCCTACTAACTGGCAGATTATTATGCTTATTATCAGTTTCAGAACATCATTTAAATTGATTTTCATAATCTAATTCTCCTTTTTTAGAGTGCATTAACCATCTCCATGCTGGGATAAGGGTTGTACCCCTGTCCTTTCTTGTCTGAGCAAAGTTTCAGTTATCCACCTTTATTCCTGTGTTCTAATTTATCCGGGGCTCATATCCTTCGAACCAGGACAATTGGTCGGCTGATTTTGTCCGCCTTTTCCAGTGGCTGGCTAAGGTCCCAGTTATTCCACCAGCCCACGAACTCGAAACCTTTAAGGCTTGATATAAAGCATAAAAACTCCTGGGGATAGATGGCTCTCTTTAGACCCTTTTCAATCAAGTTTAGTTTTTTTCCGTGATCGTCAACTTCAAGCGTAATAGTTTCTTCAAAAGTTTGTTCAACTCGATTTATCGCCTTCCGGGAAAACTCAGTTTTTACCTGGATACCGTCAAGCTCCATCTCCCAGCTATCTCCCTCTTCCGCCTGCTGCTGAGGCTCAAATTGAACGCACCAATCCAGTAAATAAAGACCACCTTTCTTCAAGACCCGGGCAATAGAGTTAAAATGGGTTATCAGGTCAGCAGTATTTTTTAAACTCAGGGAACCCAGCAATATATAGACGAAATCAACCATTCTCTCGAGGGAAAAATCTATCATATCTTCCTGAAAGAGGGTTACCTCAGCCCCTATTTTCAAAGCTTTTTGCCTGCTATACTCCAGCATAACTTTATTCAGGTCAAGTCCATTATACTGGTATCCTCTTTTGATAAGCTCCTCCATATGAGGACAAGTTCCGCATCCCAGCTCCAGGACCGATCTTACCGGTATTTGTGAAAAACGTTTGAAACACCCTTCAAACAGATCTACTTCAGATAGGATACTTCTAAAGGAAAAGGCTATCTCATAGTATCTCGGGTTATCATATAAATTAGACATATTCCTCTGTTGTTAGTTTTAAAGGTGGTCTGATCCCGCCAAAGGTGGGACCGCTACATTTTTTCTTTTGTATCTGACAAAACTAAAGTTTTGCACTCCATAATCTCAGGCGAACCTGAAGGTTCGCACTACGAAATCAAAACCTCCCCTAAATCAAAAGCCCTCTTCATTATCTTTTTATCTTCTTTTACCTTTCCTTTCTCAAAGAAACTATGCGCATACAAAATCTTATCTACATATTTCACGTTCGACCACTTTAAAAAACCCTGCAGGGTGATCAGAGCATAGTCAAACCTCTGTTTTTCACCAGCCACTAAGATTATTATCCCCTTTCTTTTCTTTTTCAGTCTCGATTTAAAAAAATATCTATTATTTCCTATGGATCCAAATTCGGACTTTTTAACCATCGGGGTCAGGCAGTTACATCTATCTAAAAATAGCTTCATCTGCGCAGAGACGGTGTCAAAATATACTGGCGAGCCCAGGATCAGAACATCTGAGCTTTTGAGTTTAGCATAGACTTTTTCCATATCATCTTTGATAAAACAGAATTTCGGCTCCGGGTTTTTGCCGCAGGATTTACAGGGCGAAATATTCAAATCATCTAAATATAAGATCTCCGTTTTCGCTCCTTTACTTTCAGCCCCTTTTAAAACCTGCTGAATTAATAAATCCACATTCCCGTTTTTAACCGGACTGCCTGAGATTCCCAGGACCTTCATTATTTTCTTTTAATAAATTTCGGGAGGAGACAAGCCCCTCCCCTACAAAGCTTTTTTTCTTTTTGGAAAATATAGAGACGCATTGCTATGCGTCTCTATACACTTTTCCCCTCAAACCTAACACCTATCACCAAATCCCTATTTGGAGACCTTTTTCATCGGTGCCCCACAGCATTTTCCTGCTTTGCTGGCAGTATAACCGCACTTTGGGCATTTATAGGCAACTTTCTTCTTGGCTGGCATCTTTTTCACCTCCTTTGATCTTTCTTAAAGTTCGTTCGTTGTCACAAAAGTGGCAACGCCACAGACCATTATCCCTCACCTTAATCCTCTCCCACAAAGGGAGAGGAAACCTTAATAGATCGACTGACATTCTTCTCTTTTTCAGTGGCCCTTCTTAGATTTTTTGAGAAAGAACAATTAGCCTGGGAGAATCGACTTTATAAGGGGATTTATCCTTTCTCCCATAGGTCTCTATAATTTTTAAACCGACTTTTTCTAAAAGATAGTTTAACTCATCAAGCGTATAGAGCTGAACGTCAAACCATCTTTTCCTTTCTCCTTTTTTATCCAGGATGGTTACGTAATTTTTTATCCGCCCGGTCTTCAAGTCCCAGTTCCTCTCCTCTAAAACCAGAGTCCCATCCTCTAATCTCTCCCAGTCTTTTGCCTGAAAATTTTTAACCATGATGTCCCGGTTCATAATGTCTAAGAGAAATTTACCTTCCCTTTTAAGAGCCTTAGAGACCCCTTTTAAGACCTCGAAATTCTCATCATCTGAGAAAAATCCAAAGCTGGTGAAATAAGAGATAACTCCGGCAAAATGGTTTTCAAAGGGGATTTTCCTCATATCTCCGACTAAAAACTCAATCTGCACATTCTCCTCTTTAGCTTTCTCCTCTGCCATCTGGATAAACTTTTCAGTATAATCCAGACCAGTCATATCATATCCTTTCTTAGCTAAAGGGATAGTATGTCTCCCAAAACCACAGGCTAAGTCTAAGATTTTGCTTCCAGCAGGAATATCTAAAACCTCTACTATAAAATCGACCTCGGCTTTAGTCCTTTCCTCAGTCAGAAAAGGCACATAGACCTGCAGATAATCCTCTTTAAAAAACTCATCATACCATGCCATAATTTTTTGATTTAATCTGTTAAACCGATCTCCACCTTTTCAGATTTCAAAGGTGGAATTGTATTTAAAACCCCTTCTATATAATACCTTCCACCCAAAACCCATCTTTTCTGGTTATCCTTAGCATCCCATTCAGCCTGAAAGGTCCAGACTTCTTCAGGATATATGGAAAGCTTAATTGCAGTTTTATCGAAGTTTTTATCATATGACCATCTCCAGACCTCAACCCCTTTTTTATAAATTACAAAATCGAAAAGCTGATTTGTGACGAAATTTAATTTCACCATCTCCTCTGAGATATTTTTTATCTCCAATTTTAAATCCACAGAACCACCTAAAGGATAACCCTTATCCTGAGTCAAAACCCGAACCCTTATCTTTTTAAAAAGGCTTTCCTCTGGAGGGTTAGGCTCCTCTGAGTGATAAAGTGGAGCACATCCAGAGATTAACAATAAAAAGAGTAAAATGTAACTTCTATGCCCTTTGAACAACCTCTCCTCCTGTATTTTCAAAATACTCCAAATCCTTTTTCCGGCTTTTCGAGATTAACATTTCCAAGATAAGTAAACCTAAAGCCAGCCACAAGAAATTTTTTCTCAACTCTTTACCATATCTTGTTTTCAAAACCTCTTTTTCTAAATTCTGGTCCGGCTTTATGACAAATATATTATCCCTTTCTTTAATCTCACTTTTTAGTTCTGCATCTTTTAAAGGTTCTAAATCTGAGTCTTTGGGGTCAAGATTTACTGCTAACAGGTCTAATAGATTTTCCCCAGCTTGAAGTTTATAAATGCCCGGTTTTCCTAAACCATCAAGTTTCAAAATAATTTTATCTTTACTATACTCAGGATTTAAAATAACCCTTGAGTTTTCCGGGTCTAATAGCTCTATTTTCTCTGCTTTTTTTAAATCATACTCCTTTCTGATTTTCTCCCCGACTAAAAATTGTTCTGAGGCAAAAAGGCTGGAGGAAAGATACTCTACTGAGCGACGGATCAAAGGGACAAAAAGGGTGTGCTCCCCTAAATCTGAGAATTCAGGGTCATAGGAACTTAAAAAAGCTAAAACCTTCCCCGGACCAGAAGTATTCTCCACAAAGGCTGGAGCTCCATTACTGAAACTTGCCAGTATTTTGATCTTCTTCCCGGGAGTTATCTCATTTATAGTGAAAAACCTTATCTGCGGGAATTTAGCTTTATCCAGTCTCTTATAAGATTGAAACACAGGATGAAGCAGGTCTATTTTCTCTAAGGTTAAAAACCCCTCATCTTTCCCTGAAAATCCTTTTCCCGATTTATAAGTTGAATTGAGATACCTTTGGCAGATTTGTGAATATATCTCTTTTTCTCCCTCGCCTAGGAAAAAGAAAACCCCTCCGCCGGAATTAATGAATTCATCTAATCTTAACAGGTCCTCTGATTTTAACCCATTGTAATCAGAGAAAATTATCGCCTTATATTTTAAAAGGTTTGATCTAAAGAAAGATTTTGGGTCAATCTGGTTTACTTCAATCCCTTTCTCCTCTCCGGTCTGCGGATTCAGGGCTAATCTTAGATATTTTTCTTTTTCACCTCTACTTTCCACTAAAAGAACTTCAATTTTTTCCGGGAGGTTGAAGGTAAAAAATCTTTTGTTGTCTGCTAAAAGGTTATCATCTGAGACCTCTAAATAACCTGAATGAACTCCTGGCTCCTTAACCGACTGCATAAAGCTAATTTCTCTCTCCTCTCTTTCTTTTAAATCCACACCTGTCTGGCTTACCCTTTTTCCATCCAAATACAGACTCAGAAGCAGGTTTTGAGCCGGTTTCTTGCTATAATTTACCACTACCCCTTTAACCTCAAAGGGGGTTTGTTTCTCTAAAACCCTTTCTGGAAGTTCAACTTTTTTTATACACCAGTTTTCCTTCTCCTCGTCTGATAATTTGATTATAAAAAGTTTAATCCCCTTATCTTTGTAAGCAGAACTCCATCTTTTCAAGGAAAAAAGCTCTTTGGTCTCTAAATCTGTAAATAAATAGATTTCACGGTTCTCATTTTTAACTTTGGTTAAAAGGTCTAATCCTGCTCTTAAAGCATTATCTAAATCTGTTGGCTCAAAGGAAAGCTCCATCTCCCTTATGCCTTTGACTATTAGAGAAGAGTCAAAGGTAGGATGTGACAAATAAAGCTTTGGCTCTGAACTGTAAGTAATCAAATATAGCTCATCCCCCTCTCTAAAAACTTTTAAAAGCTCCTCACCTTTTTTTAAAGCCATGCTTAAAAGATTCCCCTTTTTCGTCTCATATCCCATCCGATAGGAGTTATCCATTAACAAAAGGATTGTGCTTTTAGATTTTGCTCCCAATCTGGAAGCAAGCCCGGTCCTGGAGCTTGGTCTGGCAAAAGCCAAGACCACAAAAAAGATTATCAAAGAACGAATTAAGAGGAGAAGAAGATTTTTAATTTTTATTGCCCTTAAAGTGCTCTTCTCTAAAGATTTCAAAAATATCAAAGAGGAAAATTCAATTTTTTTGACCCTCTGTCTGCTGAAAAGATGGATTAAAATTGGCAGGGCAATGGCTAAGAGTGCCCAGAGAAAGGTGGGATTGAGAAAGCTGAACATTATTCTATCGATTTAAGTTTCTCAAAAGCTAAAGATTTCTCTTTGAAACCGGATGGGATATTTAAAACCTGCTGGTAATAATCTTTTGCCATCTTTTTGTCCCCTTTTAATTCATAAGCCTCACCTAATATAAGGAATATCTTACCCAGGTAGGCAGGTCTATCCTCTAAGAACTCAGCGGTCTTAAGAGGAACAAAGCTTGAGTCTATCGCTCCTAAAGAAATATAGGCTTCCCCTATTTTAAGATAAGGGTAAGCATAGGAGGTCCCTTTAGTGGAAAGATAATAATTAGAATATTGCAGAACTGAGTATAAAGATTCCTGAGCTTTTATAGTATCATTTTCTAAAGAATAAACTTTACTCAAACCAGAATATATCTCCACCCAGTCTAGAGTTGCCGGATTTAACTTTTTTGCCTTTTCAAAACTTTCCTTAGCTTTATTTAACTCCCCTTCATCTAAATAGAGTTCTCCTAATTTTATTTGGGGAGCAGAATAGTTTGAATCCAGGCTTATAGCTTGAAGGTATTCGAATTCAGCTGAATCTTTTTCCCCCTGTAGAAGATAGAGATTACCTAAAATGAAATGGTCCCCTGCATTCAGCGAATCGATCATCAATCTCTGTTTATAGAACCTTTGAGCTTCTTTATAGTCTCCTAAGGAGAAGTGAGCTTCTCCCAGCTTATTTAAAACCCTGAGAATATTTCCTCTCTCTGAAAAGGAGGTATAGACCTTGAGAACATCCTTTAAAAGCTCTGTTACTTCAGCATAATATCTATAATTATATCTTCTATTCGCCATAGACTCTAACTGCGATTCATCCGGCTTATACCGATCTAAAAAGGAGAGCCATTCCTTCTCCACCTGGGAAAGGGTCTTGGAATAGACCTGCTCAAAAGCTTTATCGAAACTAAGATCAGTTACTAAAGAGTAGAATTTCCTGAAGTTGTCCAGATTATAGGAATCGATCAAGAAGCTGATAAAGGAAGAGGCTTCATTTAATGCAATGTTCACCGGAGCTTTTCTGTAATCTGAACTTATCTTAAGCTCGGATAAAGGGATAAGAGAGCCTTTCTCTTTGAGTTTTTTGGCGTAATAATGGCTTATTCCAAAATACCCTGAAGCACCTTCGGTTACAAAGGCAGGAGCATAGCCCCAGAACTCATACAGAAGCAAAAGCAGAGGTCCAGGAAAATCAACGCTTTCTTTTTCCTTATCAAACAGCACATAGATTTTATGTTTGTTTGGATCCAAACTTAAGTTCAACCTTTGATCCCAGATCGCCTCCGGGATTTCACAGGGACAGATGAAATAGTCGATCTTCAGGGTCTGGGGGTAGGAGAATTTGAAGAAATTCTTTATCTTTTTGTAATCTAATTCTAAATAGTTTTTATTCATACTCCAGAAAAAATCTGCCAGGGAGTTTTCCATATAAGTAAAAGCGAAGTGGACACTCTTATTATTATAAAGCCACAAACTATCAGTCAAAAGGTAATTACAGTTATCCTCTTTCTCTATATATCTTTTAGGAGTAAGCTCCACGTTGAATACCCGCCCCTTTTTCAATTTGATATCTTTTATTGAATAGGTATGACCCAGCCCTATAAGAAAATCTTTGAAAATCCTCTCCATCTCCGGGGCTAAGGTGAAAAGGTTTAGATTCAGTTTTAGACTCAGGCTATCAATTTCCTGAAAACTTAAACTCAAGCTGAAATTCCCCATAAAAAGGGTAGAGGTAATCCCTTCTTTAACTTCTATCTCTCTTTCCTCTATGGTTTTAAAAGAAAGGGCATCCCCTTTGATCCCCTCTTTTAAATTCAGTTCTACTTGAAGGTATTTTGCAGCCAGAGCAGTGGATGAATTCAGAGTTATAATTAAAAACAGGAAAAAGAGTATGTTTTTTAATTTCATAATTTTATCCTTTATATAAATTTCTTAATATCATTAAGTTTTTCTTATCCATATCCTCTTCTTTAGGTGTCTCTAAGATTTTTGGAATTTTCTCCAACCTTTTATCATTTAAAATTAACCTGAAAGCCTCCAATCCTATGAACCCTTTACCGATATGTTCGTGCCGGTCAACTCTTGACCCCAAATCCTTTTTTGAATCGTTCATATGAATGACTTTCAATCTATTTAAGCCTATGATTTTATCGAACAACTTGAAAGTCTCCTCATATGCTTTTTTATCTGCGAATGCATCTTGAGACCTGATATCATAACCGGCTTCAAAGGTATGAGCAGTGTCATAACAGACCCCTATTTTCTGGTTTTCCTCAGTTAAATCAATGATTTTGGCTAACTGCTCGAATCTATGTCCGATAGTGCTTCCCTGTCCGGCAGTGGTCTCTAAGCAGATTTTAGTTTTATAGTTTTTGCTTTTAGAATGAACCCAGCTTAATGAGTTTGCAATCCTTTTTATCCCCTCTTTTTCATCCGGATTTGAGCCCGGATGCATAACTAAATAGAGTAAGCCGAGCTTTTCTGAACGGGTTAACTCTAAGAGCAGAGCCTCTCTGGATTTTTGAAGAAGCTCTTTATCCCCTGAGCCAATATTTATAAGGTAAGAATCATGCCCAACTACTGGAACAATCCCTGTCTCCTTCTGAGCCTGTTTAAACTTCTCAATATCTTCTGAAGTAAGCTCTTTTGCCTTCCACTGGTTAGCACTTTTGGTGAAAATCTGAATAGTCGCACATCCAAGCTCTTTCCCTGAATAGATGGAGTTAAAAAAACCACCTCCGATAGACATATGCGCACCGATTAAAAGCATAAATTCTCCCTTAAATCATCAATTTAATTGATTCTTGATAAGAAACTCTGTAGTGTAAAGCTTTAGCTTTACTTTTTGTAAACCTGAAGGTTTACACTCCAAAATCCCTCCAAAATTTTTTTAACAAAACATCTACCATAACCTCTGCCTTTTGTTCAGATAAGAAAACAAAGCTCGATCAAAAGGGACTGAGGTGTCTAATAAGACATAATCTATCAAGCTCTCCCTGCATTCTAAGGTATATCTATTTAAAAACTCCTTTAACCTATCCTGATACTCTTTTCTTATCTGCCAGGGTGAGGTCCAGAGCTCCTCTTTAGTTTCCAAATCTTTAAAAACTGCCTCATTGTCAAAAGCAAAACTTTGTTCCTTGGGGTCTAATATATGAAAAACGATCACCTCATGCTTTTTATGTCTGAAATGTTTTAATCCGGTGATTATCTCCTCTGGCTTGTCAAAAAGGTCAGAAAGAAGGATAATCAAACCCCTTCTTTTTATCCTCTCCGCCATCTGGTGTAAAGTTGAGCTTATATTTGTAGTCTCAGAGGGTGAAAGTTTATCTAATTCTTTTAAAAGGTTATGCAGATGGCTTAAGGTTGATTTCGGAGGTATATATTTTTTTATCTTTTGATCGAATATTACCAAGCCAACAGAATCCCTTTGCTTGAGCATAAGATAGGACAAAGCCGCACAGAGATAAGAGCCATATTCTAATTTATTTATTCCGTTAGAGGAATAACCCATAGAGCCGGAGATGTCTAAGAGGAGATAAGCTTTCAGGTTAGTCTCTTCCTCAAATTCCTTAACAAAATATCTATCAGTCTTACCATAAACCTTCCAGTCGATATTCCTCAAAGGGTCACCGGGCATATACTGCCGGTGCTCGGCAAACTCCACCGAAAACCCATGATAAGGGCTGCGATGCAGTCCCGCAATAAACCCCTCCACTACTAATCTTGCCTTAATCTCCATCCCGGAGAGCTTGGATATAACCTCTGGTTTCAAAAACCTGCGATGATCTTGCATTTATTTGATAGCCTCTTTTATCTTTTTGATTATCTTCTTTGCGACTTCAAGTGACTTTTTTATTTCTTCTCTGGAATAATCACCAGGAAAACCAGGGTATCTGGCATCAAGATAATATTTAGATATGTTAATGCAAGGGTCTTCAAATATCTCAAAAGTTTTATCGATCTTAGATACTTCAATTACCAGCTCTTGGAGATCATGTGTCTTTTTGAGTTTCCAGCCATGATGAATTAGAATCGCAATAATATCCGTATGCTTTTTATGATCAAAAAGATACTGGGCGGAATCAATATCGTGATCACCTTTAACGAACCACTCTGGAACTGAACTTTTATTATCTTCTCTCATAAAGAACTTCCCCTCTTTCTAAAATTTCTTCTACGAAGCTATCTTTTAAAGATAAACGATATTTCAACTCTTTTGGGGTATAAACTAGTGGGGAAAAGGGAATTCCTCTATCAGGGTCCCGAGTTAACTTTTTCAGAAAAAACCACCGGTCCATGCTTTTCTTCTTGGTCCTCTTAACAATCAGCATATCGATATCGCTATCCTGGGTCGGCTTGCCATAAGCATAGGAGCCAAAGAGAATGATCTTCTCCGGCTTATACTCTTTCTTTATCTTCTCCACCATCTCCAAGATCACATTTTTTATTCTCTGATTTTTAGTCATTAAGCAACTCCATCTTCAAAAATTTGCGATGATCTTGCATTACACCTTACCTTCTGCTAATACAGCCTTTGGCTCTGATTTCTTACCAAAAATTTTTACATTACTTTGATTAAATTCATGTTTGAGATCAATATTTAGAAACTCCAAAGTCAGGATTTTCCAATTTGTTGGCACAAAGGCTGGCTTATTGTCCCGTTCTTCTTGAACAAGTTGATAGCTTAACATCAGGTGAAGGGCATCTTTAGTTACCTTGAAGTTTTTAGATGGAGAGAAATAAAAAGACCTCTGAGTAGTATTTATATTTTTAATATTATAAGTTTTACACTCTAAATAAGCAGTCAGACCATTCCCATATGTTATTTGAATGTCAGGATAACCTGTAGATTTTTTCCTACCACTTTTAGCAATAGGTGTATCTGCATCGAGTCCAATTTTCTTTAATGCCTCTTTTACAAAAGGCTCAATCTTATTACCAGCTTCATTGGGTCTTCTTGTAAAAATTCCAATCTTGAAAGCTTCTTTACCTGCAAGCTCAGCTGCAGACTTTAATTTTGATAACAAAGAAGTGTAATCTCGATTTTGGTGGTCAAATATTAAAACCTTACAGCCAGAAAGTAATCTTATTACTGAAGGAAATGGTAGATTCTTGAGTGGGGTAGCAATCACTTTGGCAATCTTCTCTAAATCTTTGATGTAATCACGTTCTTTCATAAGATTTTTTATTAAATTTGTTCCCTTTTTAAAATTTCTAATATTTCCTTGTATCTTTCTTTTGCTTCTTGTACAATCTCTGAATAACTTTTTAAATAAATGCCAATTTTTTCATAGTCTGGATTCCTAACTGCTTCATCAAATTCATTCCCGAGTAGATAGCATTCTATTAACTTAGCACTAGGTTTATTGCCTGTAATTATCGTTTTATATCTACTTACTTGTGCAAAATCTCCTGAGTTTATTTTATGAGAAGCTCTTTTGAGTTCAACTATTAGCACCTTATCAAGAAGGGTCTTTAAAATAATATCTGGTCTGTCCTTTTCATGCTCTTTAAATTTTTTATTTAGCTTATTTTCTAAATAGGTTTTAAGTGTATTGTTACTTGCATATAATGTATAACTATCATTCAATAACCATAGATTTTTCTCCAACAATTTATGAATATCTTTGTATTCTAAGGAATTAATATTTACTATCACATCTTCAAATTTATTAATAACCGATAAACGATAACGAATATGTTCTAACATTGAAGTTATTTCGTACATACCCCATATCTCTAAGATGTTAGCTAAATTCTGAATATCTTTTTTGTCTGCTTCTTCAAGTTTCTTTAATACAGAAATCAACTCATTTGATTCAATCGCTTTTATAAACAAATCAATAATTAAGGCTGCATCCTTTTGTGAAAGTTCATTAAGTTTAGGAATAACTTCTTCAATTAACTTTTTTATTTTTTCTTGTATTTCTTTGGGCAATTTCTTAAGAGCACTCTGTATACTTTTATTTTGCAAAAATTTTCTTTTCCTTTCGTCAGCTTGGTCTTTTTCGAGATTTCTACTTATTTCAATCAACTTATTTTCTATCCAATTTTTATAAGCAATAAATTTAGGATGGTTTAAATTAAATCCATCTCTGCTAGTGGAAATAATAAACTCATCTAATTTACCCTCAGGTTTTTCTGGATCTAAGAAAGGAACCTCAATTTCTCCAATTATTCTTTCAGCAACTCTATATTGATGGCCATGTGAATTAATCTCAAATAATGTGGGACCCAAAACTCTTCTACCTCTAACTTTCGTAATAACACCTGCTGGCTTTTTAATATCTCTGGGTTCTTTTGCAATAGTGATTTTACCAGACACTTCACCATAACTTTCTATATCATCTTTGATTTCTATCTTCTTGCCTGGAATGTCTTCTGGGGAGTACCGGTGACCGTTGACATATATTGAGAACCTTGCCGGAAAACCGAACTCCTTTACAAAAAAGGCTCTCAGTTCCTCATCCCTCATAGTAGAAACATGTGGTAATAGTTCTTTTAATAAGATAGTAGTACCATTTGATTTTTTTGTTTTTCCAACGATTAGCGGAATATCAATCTTTTCTAAACTTTCTGCTTTTACATCTAATTTTTTTCTATCTATTTCAAACTCGCATTTTTCTCCATTACTGACTGTTTCTATGGACATAATATTCGCTATACCTAATCCCGCCAATTTCCCTATTCCTTTACTCCCAATCAATAGCCTCTTTAATCTCGGTGATTTTTCTTTTCCTCTTCTATTATTAGGTCCCAATTTCATATATGTTTGTCTGATAAAATCCTCACTCATTCCATTCCCATTATCATTAATAACAATCTCACTATTTTTATCAATAACTTTGGGTATTGTAACCTTAACTTCAGTAGCATCTGCATCATAAGCATTCGCGATGAGTTCGCTTATAGCTTTAGGCAAGCTGCTGTACATAGCAAGCCCTATATGGTCAAGAAGTCTGCTAGTTGCAATAAAGTTTAATTTATTTGACATCTACTACTCCTTCTTGAAAATAAGGATATATTCCTTTTGCATTATATTATATAGTCCATAGATAATCTTTTCAATTTTTTTCCTGAAGCTAAAACCAGCCTCCTGGCAGAACTTTATAGTTCTTTCAGCAGTATCAACCTCTTTATTTTGATAGGTAACATTTCCAATCACTATCACACAATACTTTCCTTTCTTAAGAACTCTATACATCTCCGAAATCGATTTATAAATATCCTTATAGTAAAGCTCGAATTTTTGAAAACCATTACCTCTCACTCCTACAAAATCTTCTTTGATCTTATTTAGATCATAACCTAAGGCTTTTAGAGAGTGAGCGTCATTCTCAACGTAATTTAGAGCAATTGAATAAGGTGGAGAGGTGATAATTCCATCTACAGATTCATCCTCTATCTTCAGCTTTCTGGCATCCCCTTTTTCTATTCTAACCTTACCCAAAGTTAATCCTAAATCCTGTTTTGCTTTTCTAAAATCCTTTACTGATGAAATCATTTTCTGTATATTCTCATAAAAGGAACTTTCAAAATCCCTGCCTCTTCTACTATTATCGCTATGAGCAATCATTTCAGCAGTTACATAGAAATTCTTCACCCTTTCATCCTTAATCTCCTCTATCTTCTTCTCACCAAAGATATTTTCTTGATATCCGTTTTTACTGGGCTTTATATTATTAGCATATTGCAAAACCTCATCCAAAACATCTACTGATTCGCTCTTAACCTTGCTTATCAGAACGCACAAAGGCGAAACATCTATTCCTATGCAGTTTATGCCCATAACTTCACACTCTACTGCCGTAGTTCCGCTTCCTATAAATGGGTCTAAAACAGTCTCCCCTGGTTTTATTCCAATTATATTCAGTAAAGCCCTGATCATCTGCGGATGATACTTCCCTTTATATGGATATATCCAGTGGGTAAGATATTGATTGACTGAACGAGTGAGATTATACTTCTGAAGATGGTAATATTCTGTTTCCTTCTCCCCAACTTTCTTAAAGTAAGCTGAACGGTGTTGAAGAAGTTCCTCGTCTACTTTATTAAAGACCTTAAAGGTTCTTAGATTATTCGCCATTTGAAAATCTGCCCCCAATGCGTGAAGTTCTAATCTGGCCAAGGCTAACTCATAAATAAATTGGATATTTGAAAGTAGCGTCAACTCCAATGGTTTTTTAGCCTCTTTCTTAGGAACAGTATAAACTAAGGGTGTCTCCTTAAGAGTCAATTCTCGGAACTTCAACCTTCTGTGGAAAATATCCTTTGAATAATCTAATTTCTTTTTGCTCATCTTAAAATTATCTACCCTTCTTTTTTCAACTCCTCGATCTCCCTTTCCACCTCTTTAAGCTCATCTTCTAAATCTTTTTTATAGTCCTCTAACATATTCAAATATTCCTCTTTTTTCGGGAATCTCCAGGGACCCCTGAAATAGAAGCCAAAGGGTGGGAATCCGAAATCAAACCCGAAGTCTCTAAACCTGAACCCTTTTCTCATTTTTTCGCTCCTTGCGATTGGCTGTTCGTTATTCGCTGTTAGCTTTGGTAAGTCGGACATTCCTGTCTGACCTTGAGGAACAGGCAGGAATGCCTGTTCTACCTTCTTGGTTTGCTCCTTGCTACAGGCTACTTGCTACAAGCTAAAAAGATAATCTTATCCCAAACTGGTTAATCGGTTTATCCACAAAGGTCCCGATTATCCTTTGATAGTTCAGTCCGAATCTTGGGACAATATCCTTAAGTAAACCAAACTCAAAATAATGACAGGTTTTTCCCTTTTCCTGCAAACTTCGGTCAATATCCCCGGTTATCTCTAATGTGAACCAGGTACCAAATTTAAAACTGTTAATCATAACTATTTGCAGAGTCTGACCAGCATCTTTCCAATCGTCATAGGAGTTCTGATAAAGGGTAATATTGTTGGAAATTGGTTTTAGACTAAAGGTCTGGGCAAAACCCGAGGTTGACATTAAAAACATTATAAAAAGAAAAATTATTAAAATCTTTTTTCTCAATCCTTCCTCCCTCTAAGAGATTTTTGATATGAGAATGTAGAGACGCATAGCTATACGTCTCTACTCACTATTCAAACCTACTCCTTTAAATCCTCTAACAACTTCTGAATAATCTCAAAAGTCCCCACCCCATCTGCCTCAGCATTAAAACTGGTAACAATTCGGTGACGCAAAACTGGCAGGGCAACTGCTCTGACATCCTCGCAGGAGGGGGTATATCTGCCATCTAAAATAGCTTTAGTTTTTGCTCCTAAAACCATATATTGAGATGCCCTGGGACCTGCTCCCCAGGTGACCCAGTTTTTTATATATTCTAAAGACTTGTCCGTCTCAGGTGGATCATCTGAATGTGGGCGAGTATAGCGGGCAAGCTTTACAGCATAATTTATCACATGGTCTGAAACAGGTACCTTTCTGGCAAGTTTTTGCAGTCTTACAATCTCCTCAGCTCCCATAACCTTATCCAGGTTCCAGGAATAAGCTGAGGTTGTGGTCTTGACAATCAGATTTTCTTCATCTATTGAGGGATAATTTATGTAAATATTGAACATAAACCGATCCAACTGAGCCTCAGGTAAAGGGTAAGTTCCCTCCTGTTCAATTGGATTCTGGGTGGCTAAGACAAAGAATGGCTCAGAGAGCTTATAGGTCTGTCCTCCGGCAGTAACCTCATGTTCCTGCATCGCCTGAAGTAAAGCGGATTGGGTTTTGGGTGGAGTTCTATTGATCTCATCTGCTAAGATTATATTTGCAAAAATCGGTCCCTGAATAAATTTAAAAGCTCTTTCCCCGGTGGCCATATTCTCCTGAATTATCTCCGTCCCGGTAATATCTGATGGCATTAAATCCGGGGTAAACTGGATTCTGCTGAATTTTAAATCTAAAATCCTCGAGATGGTGCTGATTAGAAGGGTTTTAGCTAAACCCGGAACTCCGATCAAAAGGCAGTGACCATTGGACAGAAGGGCAATCAAAAGCTCATCAATAACCTTATCCTGACCGATGATAACCTTCCTGATCTCCTTTTTTATCCTGTCTCTGGCATCTCTTAACTTCTCAACTGCTAATAGGTCTTCACCTACTGGTCCTACGGATCCGTTCTCGGATTTTTCGTTAGACATCAAACCTCCAGAAATTCTTTGTTTTCCCTCAGTTTAATATTAATACGCAAAGAAGATAGAGTCAATTTAATTCTGGAAGGAAAAATGGCAGATGTAAAATAAATGAAAATCGGTAGACCCACAACTTGCCCGTATGGGTTGCCCTCAATGTGGGTCTAAATTTTAGAGTGCATCCATTTGGAGGCATGCATTAACACGGTTAATGCACTCCAAAAGGGTTATCTCTTTCCGTTCAATCCACTTACCAGATAATGCAGGTCATAAATATTGACTTTATTATAGACTGTGGCTTTGCTCACCCCTAAAACCTTAGCAACGGTATCAACATTCCCGGCTGAAGCTCTCAAAGCCCCTATATAGACTAACCTTTCGATCTGGTCAAGGCTCAATTTGCCCAAGATTGGACAGTCATCTTTAGGTTTGTCTTTAGAGCATCCTGTTGCCGTACTACAAGAATCTTCAACTTTTTCTTCCCCACTATGGGTTGCCAGGCTATGATTTACCAAATCCTTCAAGGTAATCAGCCGGTCAGCTTTCTCACAGGCAGAGGATATGGCATTTTCCAATTCCCTCACATTACCGGTCCAGCTTTTCTCCTCTAAATACCTTTTCGCCTCAGAGGTTATTCCTAAAATCTCTTTACCTTTTCCCTTTGTTTTCTTCTTAATAAAATAATCGATCAATAAAGGGAGATCCTCTTTTCTTTCTTTTAAAGAGGGCACTTTTATCTTGAGAACTTTCAAGCGAAAATATAAATCTTCTCTGAAAAGACCCTGCTTAACTAAATTTTCAAGCTCTTTATTGGTAGCAGAGATCACTCGCACATCTAATTCTATGGTAGAAGTTGCACCTAAAGGCTCCAGCTTTTTCTCCTCAACTACTTTCAACAGTTTAGCCTGCAGGTCTAAGGGCAGGTCCCCGATTTCATTCAAGAAAATAGTTCCAGAATTGGCCAGTAAAAATTTGCCTACTCTTTCGTCAACCTCAGTAGCTACCCTTCTTTTTATCCCGAATAGCTCAGATTCCAATAGATTTTTAGGAATGGCAGGGCAGTTAACTGAGACAAATGGTCCCTCTTTTCTTTTACTAAGATAATGAATTGCCTGGGCAACTAAATCTTTACCAGAACCAGTTTCCCCTAAAAGCAGAATCGCAGAATCAGAATTTTGCGCACCCTCTATCTCCTGAAATAGTTTTACCATTGGCTCGCTTTTACCCACCAGACCGAATCTATTATATTTCTCAATTAACTCCTGTTTAGTTTTATCCTTCCACTCTAAAGCCCGTTGCATCTTAAGTTTTAAAAATAGAAAATCTTTTTGCATTGCATCCCACTCCACATAATCGTAAGCCCCTAAATGTAGTGACATTGCTGCTGAATCATAATCCGCAAAGGAGGTAACCATAATCACCGGGATATTTCTATCTACCTCCTTGATCTTTTTTAGAATCCTCAATCCCTCATTCTGCACATCCTCAACCGGACCCAAAAGAACACTTTTATCTGCTTTGGCAAAGCTTTTATCCAGAAGTATCAGTTTATAATCCCTGCCAGTCAAATCCTGTTGCAGATTTTTACCGTTATATATATGATAATATTCAAAACCCTCGGATATAAACTGCTTACAATAGCTGGTTATGTCCTCCCCGTCATCAATGATTAAGACCTTGACCATAACAAAAACTCCACCTCACGGCTGATTATAATGATTAAGTCGAATTTGACCTTGAGGCTGATAAATCCGATATAACCATCCGTTTAATCTGCTCCATCAGCTGTGAATTATCCTCCATCTGCTGTGAATCTCCCCACCTCCCATTTTCAAGATACTCTCCTTCTTTTATCTGTCAAGCTGAAATTAGTCTCTTTTTGGAGCGCATCCTGCGGATGCCAGTTTCCCTCCCTTGATGGGAGGGATAAAGGGAGGGTGACGAATTTGTATAATCCCCTCTCCTTAATCCTCTCCCACAAGGCTTGCCCTGAGCTAAACCGAAGGGGGAGAGGAAGCTAATTTCCCAGCCGCCAGGCTTCAGATCCGCAGGAACCTGTGCCCTGAATTCCTACGGATCAGTTACCCAGCCTGGCGGCTTCAATTCCCCCTCACAGGGGGTTCCTACTACCTCCCTCGATACATAGATAAATCATTATGATAACATGTGATTCCATTATGAATTTATGGACAATCCTTGCAAGGTTTAGGTCCTCCCTTGAACAGATAATTTATCAGGTAAACCACATCCGAAACTGTCTCCTTCCCATCACAGTTCACATCACCCGCGATTAACGGCACTGGTGCAGAACCACCTTTGAATAGATAGTTTATCTCACAGATTACATCCGAAACGGTTATCTTTCCATCCCCATTACAATCTCCGCACAGATAAACATAAAAACTCCAGGTCTGGTCTGACCATCTTACTGCTCCCCATTTGTCTTTGGCTTTAACTTTCCAATACCAGAGCTTAAGATCAAGGCTATCTGTATAGGTGGTATCAAGTAGGCTATTATAAACTATAGTGGAGTCAGGATTGAAGATAATAGAACGGCTAAGATATAAATCATATCGAACAGTGTCATTCGGGTCAGGGTCGATTGAATTCTGCCACTTAAGATTCACTGGTGTTTTGACAGAATCAGCATTTAGAGGGAATATTAAGGAATAAGAATTCGGACGCGATATTTGGTTTAAAAGGATAGTGACTTTGTTGATAAAATAATTTGTCACGGCTATGTCCAAATCTGAATCTTCATCTAAGTCCGAGCAAAAAATAGACCACGGTTGAGACCCTACATCATAGTCGACTTTTGTTTGAAAAGTCCCGTCTCCATTATTCTTTAAGATGGAAATATTATTGCTATACTGATTTGCCACGGCTAAGTCCAAATCTAAATCCCAGTCTAAATCTGCACAAAAAATATAATAAGGATGTTCTCCTGCAGGATAGTTGACTGCAGTGTCAAAGGTCCCATTCCCTTGATTCATTAAGATGGAAACATTTACGCTATAATTTGCCACGGCTAAATCCATTCCTGGGAACGTATCTAAATCCGCACAAAAAACGGAAGTGGGATTAATTCCTACAGGATAGTTGACTGCGGTGTCAAAGGTCCCATTCCCGTTATTCATTAAGATTGATATGTTGTTATCAGCCTCATTTGCCACAGCTAAATCTAAATCATCATCACCATCTAGATCTGCACAAAAAACACAAGTAGGCCAGCTTCCTACAGCATAATTGCTGTCGAGATAAAAAGTTCCATCCCCATAGTTTTTTAAGATCGTGACATAAGGGCTAACCCAATTTGCTACAGCTAAATCCAAATCTGTATCTCCATCTAAATCTGCACAAAAGATAGAAGCAGGAGAATCACCTGCTTCATAGTCATCTTTAGTTTGAAAGGTTCCATCTCCGTTATTCTTTAAGATGGAAACGTTTCCATTTGGATAATTATAATTTGCCACGGCTAAGTCCAAATCTAAATCCCCATCTAAATCCACACAAAAAACCCAACGAGGCTGATCCCCTGCACCATAACTGCTGTCGAGATAAAAAGTTCCATCCCCATTGTTCATTAATATGGAAACATCGTTGCTATGATTGTTTGCCACGGCTAAATCCATTCCTGGGAACGTATCTAAATCTGCACAAAAGACAGAAACAGGGCCGTTTCCTGTTGGATAACTGACTGCTGGGGCGAAGGGGATAGAGTCGGGGTTGGGTTGAGAAGATTGGGAATAAAGGCTATTGAACGACTCAAATGAGAAAATTAATAAAAGAAAAATGATAAACAAAGAATTAGACCACAAAACTGAACTTCTGGAAAGCATCTTTTCCTCCTTGGGTTAAAGAAACCTGTATTTATTCTATTATTTCTCGGTTAGGCAAACTTTTTGCCAAATGGAGTGCTTTGACCATGTCAATGCTGCATCATCACGGATGATGCACTCCATAATCTTCTCACCTCCCTTCTCACCCTTAAACAAATCTTTTTATCCTGAGCTAACATTTATGCTTTGACCTTTGACGTCTAAGGAATAAAGCAAGCCTAATACCAGTTTATCTTTTATAGTTTAATTTTTGAGGAATTAATATGTAACTTGAAGATATACCAGAGGATAGCTAATTAATTTTCTGAAATGTGATTGGGGGTTATATTACCCAAAAACTCTTTTTTAGTCTTCAACTTTCTAAAATTTAGAAAATCCCGTCTAAATTTTAGAATTTAGACTTTTTTATGGAGTGTCCGCCAAAGACGGATTAATGCATTCATCAAGCAAAAAATTGGAGGTCTAAAGACCTCCGCTACACTTTCATCCGCGATTCTATATCCATCATTCGTCATTTCGTTATCTTATCCTAACCCCCTCTTTATAGACCTCAATATTTTTCCAGTTCTCCTTATCCTCTTCGGTTATATCATAAGGAAAAGGGAAATCTTTTTTATAATTTAAAAAACCTTTGGATAAATAAACACTATTAAACTCGAAATTTAATTTCAAAAAATATAACCTCCAATCAGCCAATTCGACATCTATTCTGTTTTCCCTAGAAAACACCTTAACTTTACGTACTGAGGATAGAAAGGTTTCCCATTTAGATTCATCTGGTAATCTTTTTTTAATATGAGGAAATACTATATACCATTTTTCTTTCGCTTTTTCAATTTTCTTCAAGGCAATATACGGTATTGCTTGCCCTGAAGCTTTCTTGGGATCAAGGATAGAAATAACCGGTTTCCATCCTATCCTATTATTTATTCCACCTAAGATTATTTCTTTTCCCCCGTCTCCATCAAAATCCAAGCAGTAAATACATTCAATTACACCAGGATGCCAGTATTCAGACAATTTATTCCCCTTGTCATCTAACACTACTACTTGGGCTGGGAACCAGCGTGCATGTTCACTGGAAATTATAACCTCTTGTTTAGAATCTGCATCTATGTCTTCAGATTCTATGACAAGTGGGAAAAAATAACCAGTGTTAAATTCTTCATCTATTCGGTAAATACCATATTCCCCGCAGGGGAATTCCCATAATTCTTCTCTTCTATAATTATAACAGAGAACCTTTCCTGTGGCTGTTGGTGTATGTGTAATCCCCACTAAAACTTCTGATTTACCATCCCTATTCAAATCTGAAAGTTTTATTATAGGTTCTTTTGAGATTGGATTTAATATAATTGCTGCTGGCAGACGCAAATCCCATAATATTTTTTTAGATTCATTTTTAACTATGAGAAGATTATCTTTTGCTTCAAAAAATTCCGGATTCCAATCCTCCCAGAACCTTGCATATTTATTAAACTGAAAGTAAAGACCTGAACCAATTACTAAAACTAAAATCCCTGCAATGGCAAATATCACCCTCCTGCTTCTTAGTTTTATAACAAATGCTTTGCTATCCTCTACTTTCAAATCCTGCTCTTTTGCCTTCTCCTTATTTATTTTTATCTCAATCCTTGTCCCTTCATTTATTTTACTCTCCACTTTCCAAGCTCCATAACGATTTATAAACTCAACTGTCTCCTCTGTTATCCCCAGACCCAATCCTGTCTCTTTCCCTTTAGTAAATCCCCTTTTATAGAAATACTCTTTGGTTTTCTCATCCATTCCAACCCCGTTGTCCTCCACCACCACTGTCACTTCCTCCCCCTTCCCTTCCACCAGCACCCTCACCACCCCAGCTTGTAGCAGGTGGCTGGTAGCAAGGAGCTTTGCCTCCATTGCCTCCACCCCATTCCTGATTAAATTTGAGATTAGCTTCTGCCAGTCTTTGTATCCTTTATAAGATAATCTGAACCTGTCACCTATCTCCTCATATTTTTCTTCTATGGTAATTCCTTTCTCCTTAAGTATCCTATCCTTTTCTGTCCTCACTATCTTTGCCGCTTCTTTTATGACCTCATTCAAGCTAAAAGTGAACTTTTGAGTCGCTCGATCCAGTTCCTTCTCTATAAACTCTGAGAAGGAGTCCAGCTTATCCTTGAGCAGGGATATCCTCTCTTTGTTCTTTTCTATCTTTCCTAAACCCTTCATTACATCTGAAACCCGGTGATTCAGCCTGACCCACAGAAAAGGGTCAGATGAAATCGTCAAAAGATTTTTTCTCTGATCTTTCAGTATCCCCTTAAGCTGTCCAGTCAAATCTTTGAAATAATTGAGGTGGGTGGAGATACTCTCCCCTTTTTCCCAGGTGGATAGAATCATCTTCAAAGAAGCGATCTTCTTCTTTCTTTCGTGAATTAAATCATCCCTTAAGGAGTTTAAAACCGGGAAGTCAGGTTCCCTGCCTTCTAACCTGAGGGAAAGAAAGGTTAGCAAAGAGAAAATGTAGTCTCGGAAAAACCACAAAAAGATTAGAAGGATTAATATTAATAATAAGACAAGCATGATAAACTCAAAATGTGAAACGGTAGGGGCAATTCATGAATTGCCCCTACTTTTAAATGGAGGTCTGAAGACCTCCGCTACACCTATGGAGTGCATTAACCGTGTTAATGCATGCATCCCGCCTGTGGCGGGATGTACTCCATAATATTCCTATTCCACTACAATTTTTTTCTCTTTTATATAAATTTTCTTTGTTTCCCCTGGATTCAAAATAAAGATATCAGACTCAAGCTTTTCAGGCTTAACAAAAAGGAGAATCTTTTTCCATTGGTAAATTTTCTTCCAAATCTCTGTTTGTCCTCCGGAAAGTGTATAAACCTTCAAATCCTTTTGTAAAGTATCAGAAAATTCCTCTAACCGTGTTAGTTTATATCCATCTCTGAATCCAAAAAAACTCAAGGAGTTATCCCAGTTTAAAACCTCTGCTTGGAGCTTGAGTTTTTTATTCCCTGATATTTCAAATGTCTCTTCATAAGTTCTTCCCTTATTATCCACATAGTGAAAATATAAAGTCAAATAAGAATCACCAACCGGTTCTATTCTGATCTCTCCTATAAGTTTTTCAGATGACAGTATGTGGAAGGGACGTAAATAACTTTGCATTTGAAAAAATAGATAGGCGAAAAAGATAAACAGGATTGAGAAAAAGAAAATTGCAAATCTGATCAATCCTCCATAACCTCGTTTCTCAGATTCGTCTTGAGCATAACGAGCCCGGGCTAATATCCAGAAAAAAAGTATGAAAAGTAAAACCAAACCCAAGCCAAGAAGAATCCCCCCAAAAATTGCAATTTTTGTTTCAGGCATAATTTCCCCTCTCCGGGTTTTATGTCCTATAAACCGAAACTCAGATGATGATTTAAACCATTTATTTTACTCTTTAAGTTAACCCTAAAAAGAGTCAACATTTAACAAAATGGATGTGGATAAATATCTTTTCGAACCCGCATTCCTTTATGACAACCCTTTATTTTATAATAACTTAACATACTATCCACATATCCTCTTTTTTTATCCACATTTTGAAAAAAATTCCTATCACTTTTGGTATTCCCTCGTTGCCATCCTAGAAGCGGATCCGTCCCGAAAGGGATCCGTAGGATAGGACAGAAGTGGCAACGCTACTTTTTGGAGTATCCCGCCTTTGGTAAGGTCATTGCTTAATTTTCCTCCCTTGTCCTAAACGGATCCGGAGGAATGGGAGGGACAAAGGGAGGTTGATATCTTTTTATATTCCCCCTCTCTTCCTATGGATCCAAATTCGGACTAACCCTCTCCCACCAGGGTAGAGGGAACTCTACTGCATCATCACGGATGATGCACTCCAAAACCAGATTGAATATATTCTTCTGGATCTTGAGGTATATCATCCTTTCTAATTTCATAATGCAGATGAGGAGTAGGTCTTCCTGTCCTTCCGGAAAGACCAATAACCTCACCTCTTTTTACCCTGTCACCTTCTTTGACGAAGATCTCTGAACAGCTACTATAATAAGTCTTATATCCATTTTCATGATTAACTACAACCAGTTTACCATATTTTTTATCCTTACCCACAGAATCTATTAGTCCATCTGCGGTAGCTTTTATTTCTGTTCCAATCTTAGCGGAGATATCAATTCCTGAATGCTCCTTTTTACTGCCAGAGCTTAAAGAATAGTCTTTAATTATTTTCCCCTGAAGGGGTAAACCTGATGGAATGGTGGAAAAGATCGGGATCTTCTGGGTTTTCAACTGAGAAACTGTATCCTTAATATTTAATAGAGAAAGCTTTTCCGTTCTAATATTTTTTAGAGAATCTTTATCCACCGGGAATTTCACACCTGCTATCTGGGCTACCTGATGAGCAAATAGACGATATTCCCTTAGCTCCTGTTCCAACTCCTTCACTTTAGAGTTGTACATCTTCAGCTGCTGGTTCTCCTTTGAAAGAGCTTGATTTAATACCAATTGAGAATTAAGTTTACCATAAGAAAAAATTAGAAAAATGAAAAAAGCCAAAAGAAGAAAGAGTATACCCATTAAAAGAACAGCGATATTAATAGATAATTTGAAATTTAATCCTTTTCCCTGGCCCGGCTCTACAGGTCCGTTCCCGGATGAAATTGAAAATTTTAGGTGTTGGATTTTTCTAATATTCATCTTCATCTTTCCCTCCCTTGATGGCCGATAAAAGCTTTACGGTCCTACGGGCTACGCCCGCCTGGCGGCGGAGGCTTTGCTCCTCGTAGAGGAGGGATATAAGGGAGGGTGAAAGTATTTTTATTTCCCCTTCTCCCTAACCGTTCGGCTGTCTTCGACCCTGAGCTCAGACCGAAGGGAGCTCACGCCGAAGCCCTCTCCCACGAGGGGAGAGGGAACTAAATAAGAGACTGATCTTTCGTAGGACGGGCACACTTGCCCGTCTAATTGTTCCACTTATTAGAGTTCTTACAGAGTTATCTTAATCAACTCTAAAATTCTGTTCAAATCCTCATCCGAATAAAATTCAATTAAAATTTTTCCTCTTTTTCTACCTTTTACTATTTTAACTGAGGTCCCAAAATATTGTTTAAGTTTATCTTCGATTAATTGTAGCTGAGGAT
>Ga0315289_10003181_pt1 | contig 24965 bp, 57 predicted proteins | sample YL17G11_40_MG_FD_203452 | JGI IMG/M metagenome (GOLD analysis project Ga0315289, IMG submission 203452) | Sediment microbial communities from Yellowstone Lake, YNP, Wyoming, USA - YL17G11_40 | ecosystem: Environmental > Aquatic > Freshwater > Lake > Sediment | place: USA: Wyoming | collected...
CCTCTATTCAGAGGTAACACGACGAGAAATTATGATGATAGGAGTAGTGAAGTTTATCGACGACAAAAAATTAAAAATGTTTACAAAATTTATATAATTCATTGTGACGACGATATATATTGTAAACAACAATAATCTTTATAAAGCCGAGAATTTTACACTGTGTTAAGATGGCCGACACTACGAAAGTTATCAGAGTTAAAACAAGGACGGCGCGATTGTTAGCCGGGTTCAACAAGAAATCATATGATGCAGCCATCTGGTTCTTGTGGAAAAGAATTTGCGACAAAAAAATGAGCGGTGGAAATAAAATGAAATTCGAAACTAAATTTTCTAAGACAGCATCCGGAGCAAAAATCAGAGTAGATGTGTGGAATTTCACGTGCGGCTGGGCAAATCCAGATACTGGAATGATCTGCCAAAATCCGAGCAAGAAATTCTTATATGCTGAATTTAAGGATCCATCTAGTAATATATGTAGGGTAGCTGAAATATTTTGCACTCACTTGGCTAGTTATTGGACTGAAGAAATGGTCATCGATCTTATTGATTTAATAAATGCAAAAAGAAATTTCAAGGATATTGATTCGGTACTGAGACAAAAATATCCTCAAGCACCTTGGGCTGATGCAATCATCAAACGACGAGCAAATGGCGAATATAAGGAATTCGATTGTCCGGCCAAGAAAAAATACGAGGACTTAAAATGCAACAGAGTTACCGAGGATGTTTGGAAAAATATGAAGTGCATCGAGGCTTATTCTAAAATAGATTGGCCTATGAAAAGAAACAGAGGTTTTGACAAAACGAAGGCCGAGATAGAGGCTCTTGAAAAAGAATGCGTGTGTGGACATGAAATGTTTTTCCATAATGCCGGCGGATTCTGTGCTGAATGTAAGAAATATTGTGAACATCAACTATAGGTAAAGCATTGCAACAAGTGCTCGAAAGAATAAGGTGGTAATGTGGGATTCTGGAATATGCCGAACTTTGCTGATTGGAGAACCTGGTATGGGATCGGCTGGTTTGTCTTTGTGGTTGTTTTTCATGAATTCGGACATTACGTTATTGCTAAGAGGCAAGGAATTTACAAAAAGATTGGCATTATTCCAGGTCTTGGATTTTCTGTTAATTTGACTCAAAACTACAAGAGAAGGATAGATTATTTATCTGGTCTGATCTTCTCGTTCATTGCATTCCCTTTCTTCTTGCTAGGCATCAAGTTTGGTGCTTTTGGAAATGCAAAGTGGTGGGTGTTCATAGTTTTTGCACTTGCTTTGGCAATTTGGGACATTGTGCTTTTCTTTTTTGTCGGAAAGCAATTCACTATTAAAAAAAGGACCAAGCTCACGGATCTTTTAGCCAAATTGAAAATCATTGCTTACGGACCTGAGTTTGAGGATGTCGACCAGATTCTAAAGGATATTGTTGCAAATGGTGGTTGCGTGTTCAGGGATAATGTCACAGTCATTGAGAAAAAAATAAAAAAAGAAAATAAATAAATTTTACCTGAAGACAAACTTCTTCTGGGATTTGTTTAGCAAGGTCTTGAAGATTGAGTGCGCTGTTATGGTTGCACCAGATCCTCCTGCTTTTCCTAAGTCGACGGCCTTGGCATCGTTGTAAAGACGCTTCTCGAAGAGTCGCACCATTCTATCAGGAGGTATGTTTGCCCTGTTATCAATCCAGAGTTTCATAACTGCTGTCAAAGCTGTGCCCCTTAGCCAGTTGTTGTTCTTTACGACTCCACCGAATGCCTGCATGAAATCTGTCATGAAGGCAGACATCTCCTTTATATCCTGCAGCCTAAGGGCCTTTGCGTCATCAACAAACTCCCAAGGGGTGCCCATATAGCCTCCGTGCCAGTTCTGTGCCTTGCATGCAAGATATGCCCCTACAAGCCTGTAGAACGAAACTGTGTTTGGCTGAGGGTATATTGTCACATCCACGGGGAACTGCTTTAAGGTCGTCCCGCCTTCTTGCCAGCCGTTGGCAAAGAACTTGAGGATATTGATCTCATCCTCGTATTGCTTCACCACATCATTTGTGTTCTGCTTGTTGGCCTTATTCACTGTTGTATAGACATCCTTCTCTTCATCTCCAATGAGGTTGTCATAAATAAACAAGGTAACCTCAACCGTGTTGTTTGGGTCTTCTGCCAGAAATCTCTTGATTGCTTCCCAACGGTGGTTGCCATCAATTATATAGGCATTCCGCTCTATCTTGTTCACGTGCAATGGCGTGCCGAAATGCTTGCCATCATTGAGGCGCTCAAGAATTGCCTTTACTGTCGCTGGTCTTATTTTTCTTCTGTTTTGCAGCTGCTGAAAGAAGCCGTTGTTGAGATCTGCTGCCTTTATTATTTTTTTCTCAACACGGTATTCATATTTTACATCCATGTTTCTCTCTCCTTGTCTGCGGATTTGGCGTCGCACGAAGCTTTGCTTACCGCTCGTTTCGGATTTGGCGCAATGCCTACCGAACAAAGAAGTATATGTTAGAACATATATATAAAGGTTTGCTTTTTTCCTTTTTTCGCTTTTTTATGGGCGAACCAGAATTTGAATCTGGATTCTTCGAGATGTTGGCTCGACGTCATACCGGATTGGACCATTCGCCCGATAGACGAGCCGGAACTCATTTATTTGAGCTGGAATTATGTTCTTTATTTAGAAAACTAGACTTACAAGTATTTCACCTTACTGGAAAATCAGATAGACCTGATGCTGTCATAGATATATCTCTAATGCGGTCTCATCCCGATGATTTGTTATCATATTTAAGAGACTCAACGAAATGTAAATTACTAATGGAGACGACCCTGGGAGAATATACTGGCGGTAAACTTGTTCAAGACACAATTGCGAAAAATACTCGTGGTTTAACCAAATTTGAAACTCATACTCAACACGTTCTTAAGATAAAAGCTGAAGGACAGATAATAGTCGCGAATTATTTTTCAAAAAATATTAGCACAGTGTTTGAGAAAGTAAAGAGATGCAGTCATCACATTATTACATTGATAGACAAAGATACCGTTAAGTATCTCATAGAAAAATATCATGATACACAAGATGTTTCAATTATAGTAAAAATACTTACTTCCGGAAAAGTTTTAGATAAAAACATAATCGATTTATTTTTTAAAAATTAGTATAAAATCTTTTGGGATAAATCGTCTATACTTTTCATGATGATTGCCAACCGTTTTTTCAATAGGGCAAGATATCAGGCCTTCATAGGTAAATCCGACTTCTAAGGCATCAGTAATGGCTGCCCTTGTTAAACTATCTTCTGTAGATGGGTCTCCATACACTATGAAACAATATTTTCCCTCCTTTAATACATCATACATTTCTTGCATAGCTCTCTTTAATTCAAATTTGAAGTCTTTTGATGTCTCCATCGTTTCATTTTTCTTTGGTTTTGATAATTCCAACCATTCAAAATTTAGCCTATTTACATCGGTATACCTTAATCCCGTCCCGTATGGTGGCGATGTTATTATTATGTCTACACTATTTTTAGGTATAATTTCCGTCATTATTCGTATATCATAAGAATGTAATGTTGGAAGTTTATAATTAGATATGTCTCCTAGATTATTCACATATTCTTTCATTTGATCAATCATTAATAATACTTTTTTTTCAAAGCAAGGATAAACTGGCGGAATTTTCTTTCCTTTTTTTATACATAAATGTTGTTGAGCATTTTTTGCATTTGATACTTTTCTTATTATGCTTGAAAACGCTAATAGTAAGAAATTTTTAGGATCTTCATCCTTCAATGTTTGAATCTGATGAAGAATTATTGCAAGATCATACTTTGATTCTTTTGAAAACCATTTGTCTATGTTAGTAACTTGAGGAATTTTATAGCTAAAATGTTCATATCGTTTAAGTTTTTGATTGAATATATCTATCTTTATATCCGCCAAAAGTGAATGAATTTCTTTTTCATTAATTTTAAAAGGCTTAGTTTTTACTTTCGATATAAAATTCGCAAGCGGGCTTATATCAATACCAATAGTTACTCTTTGATTGGTAAATCCCTCCACTACAGAACTCCCACCGCCCATAAATGGATCCAAAAATACTTCTCCTTTTTTTGAATACTTATTGAGCAGTTTTGAGACTAGTTCAGGAGGATAGGCCGCAAAGTATGGATGAAAATCGTGAGTCAGATAAAAACTCTTCCGGTCACGCGGTATAAACCATTCATCAATTTTGTTAAACTCCTTTTCCACAGATTTTATAGAATTATTAATCTTAGCTATATCAAATTTATCGTTGTTCATAAGGGATGGGCCTCTTTAGTTCTTGCGATTCATTTATACGACTAAGTGCGATTTTAGCATATTCCGGATTAATCTCAATTCCTATGCTTCTTCTTTTTAGTTCTTTGGCAGCCATAGATGTTGTTCCCGTTCCTAAGAAAGGATCCAAAATTAGGTCATTATCGTTTGTTAAAGCCAAAATCAATCGTCTCATTAGTCTTACAGGTTTTTGAGCTGCGTGCGCTATTTTTCCATTGCTTAATGAAACTCTTTCGTTGGAGTTCCATCTCACTCTATGTATTTGCCATACATCATTTGGGTTTTTTCCCTTTGGATTGCTGGTTTTTTCGTATCGAACCAAGGGAACACGAACTTCGTCAACATTAAAAATATATTTGTTTGGGTTTTTTCTGTAGTATAATATCATCTCATATCGTTTTTCAAAATTCTTTTTTTCAGGCATACCGTCAGTATAATAATATACTATCTGATTCGCATAAGATAATCTTGTATCTAAATAAGGGACTAAATAAGAAGAAAATCTTGGGTGCCCCATGATTATAAGACTTCCATCTTCAGTTAGTTTCTTTATGCATTTATCAATCCAAGTAATACACCAATTTTTATACTCCTCTGGCGTGTTCCATTTATCTTTATTATTTCCAAATTCCTTTCCCATATTATAAGGTGGATCTGCAAATATCAACCTGCAAGAATTATCCTCTATATTGTCTAATAACTCAAGGGAATTTCCAATCATAATTTTATGTCTTTTAGTGTTATCTCGAAGTTCATTTCCTGTCATTTTTCATACTCCTTTTCGATAAACTTTTCAATTTGTCGAGATAAGATGCGCGAGGTATATAAAGCTTACGCCAATTAGTTAGTCTTTGACATCACTAAATTTGAATATCATTTAATCTTTTCAATTACTTATTATTCTTATCAATTCCTCAATCTTCTCTATTTCATAATCTGGCTTTACGTATTTCCCCTCGTCCCATCCATACTTTGCCAGGCAGGTCTTCATTCCTAGCTTCTTTGCTCCTTTAACGTCTCTTTCTGGCCAGTCTCCAACGTGCAGCACTTCTGAAGGCTTCATTCTTAATAATTTCAAAGCTTTCTTAAATGGCATCTTGGAAGGCTTCTTCCTCCCAGTATCCTCTAAACCTACAATAACATCAAAATAGCCGGCTATGCCTAGAGCACCAAGCCTTTTCCAAACATTAAGCTTGGGGGCATCTGATATTATGGCAAGTTTCAAGCCTTTCTTCTTCATGGCATTAAGGGTTGCTTTCACTTTTGGATAAGGCTTAAGATACTTGAGCTTGATCTTAGTATAAGCACTGATGGCAGCAGCAAGCCTCTTCTCAGTAAAAGCATAGTGATTGTTCAAGAACTCTTGAAAGGCAGTGTGCCCTTCAATATCCTTTAGATAAATCCTGAACAGCTCATCCTCTGCCTTCTTGACGCTCATGTTCAAGCCATTTCTGACCATGGCTCTGACAGCAGCATTACTAGCCTTTTTCTTCATATGCAAGAAGTCAATGAGTGTGTTGTCAAGGTCAAAGGTGATGGCTTTGATGGCTAAAGTTTTTTTCATTCTAATCTCACATAAGTTTGAAGGTTTTCTATTGTTTTAGCTTTAATTATCTTAATAGTTATTGCTCGGTGATTATTCCTGCTTATTTTGTCTACTTTACCTTATTTCCTATCAAATCCGTTTACATAATGGCCAATCACAATTTTTCTTGTGAAACCTTGTTCTAAGGGCTTCTTTCCCTGGTTTTTGTGCCTTCTAAGTGTTTTTGTTCAAAATAGTTATTGCTCAGTAATTATTCTCGCTCTTTTCTCTTACTTTGCCTTATTTCATATCAAATCCCTTCGTTTAATGACCAAGTGGCTACAAAAGTAGTCAAACCCTCTTTTATGGGCTTCTTTCCCTGGTTTTTGTGCCTTCTAAGTGTTTTTGTTCAAAATAGTTATCCAGCAGTAATGAATATATGAATAGTGTCACTTCGAGTATATTCTTATCCCATACTCTTCATTTATCGCTTTCGCAAACTCAACAAAATCCTTGTCTTTGGTGATTATCCCTACTTTCTGGCCTGATTTTTGCAGTCACGCCAAGGACCGTCATAACAATCCAAGGCCCTCTTTTGATAACTGTTGTATGCCTCATAAAATCACCTTTTCATTTTCACCATGGCTGTCTTATATTTCAATGCCTTGCACGGCTTTACACAAACCCACTTCTCCTGCCTTGACCATTTTTCAGCAAGAGCCGATGCTTTCCTCATAAAGCCTATATTCTTTACAATTGCATTTGCTGTCTCTCATCCCTAAACGGCCTCCCAAATGTAATAATCTTATGTAAAAAAAAATTACAGATAAATATAATTCCGGTGGTGATCATCCGGGCAAAGATTGCATCCATCTTTGCCACAAGATATGCCATTAATCCAAGGCTCACCGCAAGCATTATTCCGGCAATAGTGATGAAGATGATTGGCTGAAGGATATTCTTTGATTTATCCTGAAAAGTAAGGCGCTTGTTTAAATTAAAATTGATGAAGGCTCCGATCGAAAATGAGATTATCAAAGCAACCCAATATGATAAATGAATCCATTTATACCCTATCACGAAGAAGGCCCAATCGAATAAAGTTGAAACTGTACCGATTGCTAAAAACCAGATTCCCTGCCTGATAAATTCACTCAGGCCTGTGTTGATATTCATACCCATATTCCCAGTCCCGATAGAGCAGACTATTGGATTTTCTTAACCCTCTTAGACCATGAATTATGCTTGAATGGCTTAAACTGGTTTCTTTTGCAATCTGCTTTGATGTCAGCCATGCCTCCTTATGCCTGCTCAATGCCAATAAAATGTCTTCTGCGCTCATTTTTTAAAAAGCTTAATTACTATAAATCCTCCGAAACCAACAACCAAAGCAACAAATATTATATCGATATATTTGATAAAGGCAGCAAGCGGTGTAGTCACAACATCAACCACAATATTATTCAAGTCAGCCCTATTATAATTAGGAACATAACAGTCTTCAAAGGACAAATAATTGCCCCCTAAGTAAATCGGATCTGACACGGGATATGTTATTGTCTCATCTATTTCAGGAATTTCTTCAGAAAGATTTACCGACCTTTCTCTGATCTGACAAGACCAATTTCTCCAATGGCCCGTCTTATTACAATACTCATTTAACCCACAATCATCGTCAGTCAGACAACGGACGATTCTGATATGACAACATGTGTTATCCAACGGCTTGAGATAATATGCTCCTCCAACCCAAACATAATTATTTAGCCCATAGGTCACAGAAACGAAGGCAGGACAACCGATGTACTCGTCCCCTAAAGAAGCGAGCTGATAATATCCTGAACCATTAAGCAGAATTCCAGCACAAGCAGCCGGAGTACAGGCATCAGACCAATTGCTTAAATTGTAGAGATACCAGAGCTCATCACCCTCATAATAAACATTCACATACATGCCACCAACTGCAAAGGAACTTGCATGAAAATCCCAGTAAGATAATCCCCTTTCGTCCTTGATGCTAAAGGCAACCTTAGTGTAAAGCCAAGTGTCATCGAAAGTCATATTCTGTTCTGTGCATATCTCATAACCAGGAATACTGCAAGCCAACACCGATATACTAAAAAGTGATAAAAGTAGTATTAGATAAGTAAAGATTCTCATTAAGTAAGTGAAAATTGTCGTTACCATAGATCATTTTTTACTTTGGTGCAAAGCGCCCTATTCAATTCAACATCACAATACATCCACGTATCATTTGTGATTTCCCTGGCTATTGTAATTGAGATGTGTTTCGGAACAGGAGACCTAAACTCAATCTTTATCCAATTCAGCATCCTGAACGCAGAAGCATAGACTACGGCAATCTCTCTACACGTCCCACCACGCTCAAGATATTTTTCCGGAGACAAGATTGCCAAGGACTTGATTGTACCATTGTATTTCATAATTGACCTTAGGCTATCAACAACACATCGTGCCTGCTCATCGTTCTGAGATGCACTACAATTAACGATATAAGGAAATACAAACTCATCATATTGTTTTGATGCTGAAAGCAATTCCCCCTTTGCAATAGAATATGCTATTGGTTCCCGGAACAAAATGCCGAATCCGAAAATAAGCAAGATGCAGCATACCAAGGCAATCTGAAAGATATTCTCATCATTCATAAAATCGTAAGGCAGGGAGACTCCGTAATCTTGTTACGGAGAGGAACTGCCTTTCCTCCGTTAAATTTATCTCTTTAAGACAATTAGAATGTTACATCCCTGCGTCTGCTTATTGAGGCCAGTCACCTCAGTCACCCTAATCTCAAAATCAATGCCGAGCTTCTTGAATTCACGAAGATCAACGACAAGGTCTTTCGACACGTAACCGAGGTCTATAACCATCGCTTCATCTGCAAAAAGCTTTATGGCATTTGGATCAACAGGATTATTATCCTCAAACATCGGATAAAGTTTCTGGGCCTTCTGCAGACCCTTAAGGTGCTGTTGCCTATTGCCCTGAGTGACTCCCCGAACTTTTGTAAAAAACGCATTGTTTTTAAATTTCTTGTTTAATTCTTCTAATGACATGTTTCAACACCCCGTTACGCCATTTAATTGCGTCGTTCATTTTCATTTACCTCCTCACTTCCATCTATCCTTTAAGATCATTCTATCTAACTTTTCCTTAGCCGCATCAATTCCGAATTTTTCTATTATTAAGAGCTCTTTTCCGAGACTACGCTCTATTTCATCTTCATCAAAACCAGCGTCCAACCAGTTCTTTTTAAAAGCCCGCCACTGCTCCATATCCCAATCTTCTGGCAAACCCCAATCGCTAGCATCCATATCTAATGATGTGAAGTTCATTTAACACCCCTATGTTTTTCAAGCTCAAACTCTTTTCGAACAACATATGCCTTTAGATTACGTATGACTTTTGAATCAGCACATGTATGTTTCCAATCAAGTGTTGCATTATGAATCTGACTGGTTTCCAAATCCTTAATTAAAGCTTTCGTTTCCGTTATAACTGATTTCCTTACTTCCAGCAAAATATCATCCATATCCATTCACCTTTTCATAATACCAATCTGTTTGAAAAATTCTTCCTGACTCGACAGCACAGAATCAACTTTTGATTTAGGCGATCTTTTCATTTTTTTTTGAACAATCTTACAATAAAGTTAATAAGTGCCTCTAACACCTTGTAAACAACATAAAATATTTTCATTATAACCCTGAACACCGCTGTAAAAAAAATACTTACATAATATAAGGCGTTCTGCGGCTGGGTGAACAGCAGATAAATATAAAAAACCACCAATAACGCCCCGCCATATAATAAAATCTTGCCTGTTCCCGAAAATAACTGTAAAATCATGCATAAAAACTCCAAGGATCAGACCCGATATCAAGCCTTTCAATAAAGGAAACACTTTTCGCCAAATCAATAATATATAGATAATTTTTCCCGGCAGGATATACAACGGCAAAACAATGATGCTCACCCACATTACAATTAACAAATGCCTTAATTCCAAACTGACTGAGGGCTCCAACAGTCAGCACACTCAAATCCTCGCAGTTACCCCCTCCAATGCGCAAAGTGGTCATCGGATCCTGTTCAGCCCCCTGAGCAACATAAGTGGTTCGGTTATGCAGGTATTTCGCCATATTCACAATAATGCAATCCTCATCCCCGCGACAGAATTTAACCGGAGCAATAACGGCCTCTTTAAGATCAAAATCAGCCTCGTACGCAGAATTATACTGAATAATTTGCATATAGGTTAAAAAAGAGCCGACTAAATTTCCATGCGATAGAATACCTATAAACATGATGAACGCAAAGCAAATTATGCAAAACCCAATCGCCATATGATGAAGAGCATAAATGATTTTTTCAAATAAAGTCATCTTTCCGATATAGCCACACCTAGTGCAAACATACTTAACATTTCCCTGTTTCACAATTACGGGCATCTGATTTTTTTTCAAACTTCACCTTCACGGCTTGTCTTCATTCATCCGACTTTCTTCAACATAAAAAGTCTTCTTTGGCTTCTCCGGAATTGATTTTTGCTTGGGATCCCTAAAGGCAGAAATAAGGTTTATTAACTTATCCCTTTTTTTAGTATCATCAAAGATGATCTTATAGCGTATGGCTTTCGTTGTGAAAATGAGGGCGTTTTCCTCCTCGGAGTCGACCTCGATTTCCAAAACATTCGATAATTTAAATCCAACTGCCATATCCATACCAGCCCTCTGCGTATTGCTCCCGCTGCCTGAGCCATTCATTATACTGGTTAAGCTGCTCCTGTTCCCTATCAATCTTATCTGCTAGCCAATACATGAATCCGAATAATGCCAAAAAAACCACCGCGATGATAACTACCACAACTATCATAACAATGATTATCGCCTTGGATAAGGTATCTCAATCCTTACGGCACCATTATAATTCGGATCACCGCAATAAGAACACACGCACCCAGGGCATTCTCCACTCATCAGTTCCGAACAGTTTATTTGAGTACATTGGTTATACTCAATACAGCTTGTTGCCAGAACCGGCTGAGGTATATGATTAACTGCCTGCCTAAAGCCCAACATTGAACCAATGATGATTCCACATATCAACACCAAAATCATTGCGATAAGAAGCCAGACACTAAACTTCTTTTTAGGAGCATTCTTCTTCTTTGCAATTTCTTTCTCCTTTCTCTTCTGATAATACTTCCTCCACCATTGAGGCCACATCACCATTGAAAAAATCAATGCGAGAACGATGGCTATTAAAAACCACACTATCGTCTTTGCCTTAATCCCAAGTATCATGATTGGCGGAATTGCCATAAACATCACCTAATTTTCCTTTGCTCTAATTCTTTAAGTTCCGTTTGCTTCTTAGTTATCTCTCGCTCTATTGCAATTTTTTCTCTTTGCCTTTGAGCCCACCGCTGAATAACAAGCCTCGTAGCATTCATACCATATTTCTTAACAGTGGCGTCTATTCTTGCCTCGATTGCAGTTTTAGCTCTTTTGCTTATTTCCATAACTGATTCCTCCTTAATAACCTTTATCCCTCAACAAAAATTTAATGACATCATCCCAAGAAGCATACCGCCTCTTTTTATTCCCAAGAATCTTTACCTCGTTCCTCAACTTAAAATCAGAAAGAGCTTTCTTCGTATCAGCTTTGACCATGATAGGATAATCCTTATCCATTGCACACCTCCGAAAGAGTGACGAAACGGCTCCGAAGAGCCGCTCGTCAATAGCTCACTTACAGGGCTATTCGCATAAGCTTAATAAATATATGAAGTTTAAATATTTTTTGGTTTAGAGAACTTTATTTGCCCTTAATGCCTTGAGAGAAATAAAGGTAACATAGAGAATTATAACTGATACCGCCAACACAAATACCATCGGAAATGACAGAGAATCTAGTGACTTAAAGCCAGATTTATAAAGAAAGACGCCCGCCAAGATCAGACCGGAGAGAAAGAAGATAAGATCATCTTCGCCGTTTACTGTAAAGCCAAACTTCATTTTTTCACTTTTCTCATTAAAATATATATTAAATAAATAAAAATAGCGATTAATATTCCCACAACCACACCATATCTAAATGCAAGATCACTCAACAAACTATGAGCCACCAGTAAACCACTATACGTCATTTTACCTTCCTCATTAACAAGCTCGCCGCGTGCTTATATTGTTTTTCTGTAAAGCCATAGGCTAAGATACCGCCGCGAGTATCAGTATCAATTTGCTTCTTGTAACAACGATGGTTATTTATGGAGGTCATAAGCATATTATCAGGAATAAGCGGCAATAACCTCATCGGCAAGAGCATTAGCCCATACTCGCCCCAATCCTTAAGCCCCAATTCCTCAAGCTTGTGCTTAGCACTCATAGTTTCAATATCCATATCACCTATCATCCCCATCTCCATGCAGAAGATTCCTTTCCTTTCGTGACCGAAGCTTATTTATATTGAACTCAGTAACATCATTAAGCTTCAAGCCAAGCTCAGAACAGAGTGCAGCAACATACCACAGGACATCGCCAAGCTCCTTCTTAATCTCGTCCTTGCTTTCTAATGAAACTATACCACTATTATCCCTCATTATCTTCTTAATCTTCTCAGCGATTTCACCACATTCACCACACAAACCGAGAGCCGGATATATAAAATTTTTCCCAAGGTCAGGGTATATAGCAGTTTTTCTGCTTTCCTGCTGATATTCGTTGAAATTCATCTTTATTACCTCCTTATTTTTGGGATTTGTGCTTCGCCATTTTGCTTATCCTCTTGCCATTTATGAATCAAATCATTCAGCTCTTTAAATGATTTTCTCCTGAAACGAAATCTCTGGCTATAATTCCATTTTACAACTTTGCTGAACAACAAATTCATCTCATTCAGCCGCTTATGAAAATTCTTGCACTTTGCTTTTGAATCCTCTAATTCAGCAACGAGCTTCCTTATCTTCTCTGTGGCATTTAATTCCTTGCCGCAAAAACAACAATTGACAACTATTTCCGGAATCTGATTTTTACAAACAGGACAATTGATCGTCATTTATTCACCTATATCTCATAAATAAGCACATCAGACGGCTTGAGCTTCTGAACCTTGGTATAGACCAAAGGCTCCTTATCCCTGATTAACGCATCCATACGCTTCTTCTTTGACCAGGTCAAATGAAAGAAAGCAGTCCTTGGTATGACCACCTTGTTTCTTATGTTAAGCTCGATGCCATTTTTTTCCCTAACGATTAAGTCATTCACCTCACGGAAAAACTCCTTGTCACTTGGGAAATAAACCTCGCAATCAATGTGACGATAGGTCTTTTCTATGATTTTGACTACAATAAACTGAGGCTTAATAACCCAATGATTATCGAAATACTTAGCTTCCTCCCAAGAGATCCTTGCAAAGTCACCTTCATTTATTTGATCCCATTCGTAAATTTTTTCCACCATTCTTCTTCACAACATCCCGCACTACAATTACATGCTCATTTTCCTTGATCTTGATCGCTGCGACAAAAGTCAGCAGAATACTTAATGGCAAAAGACAAAATTTAATGTATGACCGTCCAGAGGACAAAGCGATAATAAACGCAAATACCCCTAAACTTGCCAACATTATCCAAAACCTTCTTCCAAAAATTGTTATTTTTCTCGTAACCACCATTATTAATCACCTTTTTATAAACCTATTTTCCATCGGAAACTTATGAAGATCAGTGCCATGCAGGCCATTGAGGATAATCTCTTCCAGAGGAACAAGATGAGTGATCCCGGTCTGCATATCAGTAACCCTCTGGCTACCGTCCTCATGAGGAAAATTAAATATCAACATCTTAATTGCAGAAAGCATAACCGGATCTAAAGAATCTTCATGATATTTTTTCTTCCATTCACCAAGGACCGTATTCCAAATCTCTTCTGCCTTTTTATTTGAAATCATAATTTACACGCCCTGCAAAGCCATCTGCCATTCACTTCAAATAAAGACCATGAGGGACTACCACACTGCTCACACGCCTCACACCTTTCCTGCGTCTTCGACCTATATCTTGCCTTGAGCCGCTTGAGACAAGCTTCGCATTGAACATAACCTTTCTTAACCGGATTATTATGACAACGAATACACGTTCCAAGAGCCTTGCATCTTTCACGAAGATTTCTGTGATACTGGCTCATATAGGCGGTCATCTGTTCCGAATTGGCCTCGAGCCATCTTTTTCTGGTTGCCCGACCCTTCTCTGATTTAAGGTAACATTGCATTGCCTTCCTGATGTTCTCCGGCGTCCTTCTATTCTTCTTCAGCATCATCATTTTCCGATACTTTCACCAAATCATATTTAGGCTGATAAGTCTTCTTAACAAGAAGATAATTACCTACCATGAACACTCTTCTAACCCTATGTTTCTCGATGTCTCTCGCTCTAATTTTGCAGCCACAATCAAGATCATAATCCTCATCTGGAGCATGACAAGTCACCGAAATGTGCTTATGCTTAAAACAATAAGCCCACATAATGTCACCCTTTCTTTTTCTTAACCTGCGCAAGGACTTCCTGCAAAGTATAAAAATGCAGCGTGTTCATCATTATATAAATACCAATAGCCAGAAAAACCAGCCTTGAGAAATCAAACCAGTTTACCCTGATGCTAAGATACACGATGACAAAAAGCCACATCATTATTGCCCAGACAAAAGAGAACCTAATGCCCTTATGCAAACCATGCTTTGCGACAAGCCTCTTCACAATTGGATTTCGCTCATACTTATAGTAATCCTTAACATGAAGTTTTTCCTTAAGAAAATACATCAAAAGATAAGTCATCACGATGTCTGTAACCACGAGCCCGAGCAATATAATTATTTCCCATCTTATCATTATTCCACCCCAACCTAATAAAATGTTGATAAAACTATCGCAAACCCAATGAAGGCCAATAAAAACCAAAGTGCAAAAGCGACATCTTCACGCAACATAATCTTACCTCGTTAAGCTCCGGAGAGCATCAAGAGCCCGTTTGTATCTAAATACCTTGCGCCACATTCTATTATTTCTCTCGCTACATCTAAACTAATAGTAAAGCCGCGACCATCTGACACTTCATCTAATAAACTTCACATTAGTTAGACACGAATAGGTTGAATTATTTATGGCTAAATTTTCATCCCTACATTTATCCAGATGTACGCCGCATTCCTGTACGTACAAACCACTGCAGTTAAGGACTCCAAATTCCGTATCAACCAGGAACGTCTTTGGTTCGCTTTTATTCTTCATCTGCTGCGGGACCCCAAAATAAGCAAGTATCCCAATGGCAAGAAGGAATACCAAAATCGCCCAGCCGTACACCACCATGAATTCACCCATTGCACTCCCTTTGCTTCCCATATTCCCTTCATCTCCGTTCTGGATGCTGCAAGAGCCAAATCTGGCATCTTATTGACTGCTCGGACCTCCTCAAAAGCTTAGCGATCCTTTTTATTTTCAAAGTATGCCTTGCTTTGTCAAGAAAGGCCCTTTCCTTCCTAGTCCACCACTTCTGCTTTCGCTTGCCCCTTATCTTTGGCGGCTCGTTCAAAAAGACTATCTTTGCCTTTTTTCTCTTATTATAGTGCTTTTTCGGCACTTCCTCAAAAGATTCAGATTCTTTCTTCGGACGTCCCCGATGCCCCCTTGGAGAGACATCTACCTTCAACTGCTCTTTAACTGCCTGCTCATCTACTGAAACCGTGACGAGCAAGGGTATTTTTATTTCCATTTTCTTACACCTCATCTGTTATATTAGCCGTTATGACAACAGGCTCATTTATCTTAGCTGTCTGCTCAGGCAAAGAAATAAACGGCATTGCGCCGCCCGTAACCAGAGGCATGACACCATCCCATTTCTCGATTGCCCTAAGCTGCAGAATGTCCTTATTCTGACGCAAAGACTGTATCTCGATAGCCATCGCGTCTGCCTTTCCCTTGGCTTCCTCAATCCTTTGCTGAGCCTCGAACTTAACCTGCTCGAGCTTATTCTTTGCTGCCAAAGCATTCTGCTCCGCAGTCACTTTAGCCTCAATAGCCTCTGTGAATGCCTTAGAGAACTGAAAGTTAGTTATGGATACCTGCTCAGTCTGAATGTTCCTGACAAGCAGCCTATCGGTAAGTATCCTTTGGATTTCTTCCCTTACAGACTCTCTCTTCGTAATAAGCTCCTCTGCAGTGAATTTCGCGGTAACTGCTTTTACTATCTCAGAGACATAAGGCTGAATCACCTTGGTCTCATAAGTCACACCAAGCTCTGAAAAGACACCTGGTGTTGTGCCCCGAATCAAATGATAGTTTATGGCAACTTTGGTGAACACATCCTGCAAATCACTACTTGCTGCGCTCGCATCCTCCTCATACTTCATCGTCCTGACATCGAACTTCACCACGCTTTGCACCAAAGGAATCTTTATATGAAATCCAGGACCCCTAGCAATTATGCTTGCTTTCCCAAAGGTGAAAAGAACACCTTCCTCACCAGACTTTATTGTATAGAATAGGCCCGACAAAACAATTATAACCAAAACAAGTCCGGCCACTCCCCAAAAAATCTTCTTTATCAATTTCCATTCATCCTCATCCATTTTCACACCCCGCTTCACTTATGCTTCTTTAACTTATCGACTATCCGCACTATATCCTTCCAAGACCACCTATATACGCCAAGCCACACCGAATAAACCAAACGACTGACAGGCATCCTTGTGTTCTTTAAATTTTTCCACGATTTAAGAATCTCAAAACAACGAATATGCGTTTTCAAAATAAGTTTTTGATTATATAGTTTACACAGTCGCTTTTTTTCCCGAAGGGAAAACTGTTCCCTACATAAGCTACAAACATTATCACTAAGTTTTTGAACCGCCATATCACCACCTCACTTAAACATATTACTTAATTTTATGAACAATCCGACAATAAACCCAAGGACAATCAGCAAGGTTATCAAGCTTGCAAAAGAGCCCACATTAGCCAGCACATCTGTCATGGCATCAGATACGGTTCCAGAGAGATTATCCTTGGCTGACCAAGCGGTCTGTTGAGGAATACCCTCCTGCTGCTTAACAATGCTATCGCGTGCAGCCTCATAGTGCTGCATCTCCTGAGGTTTACCATATTGCACAGTTGTGTAAGTCCCTTTTACATAATATGTAGAGTTAAGACTAACCAACATCAATATGAAACCTATCAAAACAAAGATTCCAAGACCGCCACAATATAAAATGAAGTTTTTCTTTTTCATCCTAAAGCCACCTTGATCTTCTCCAAAAACCCTTAAAGAAGACCCATGTGAACACAACTATCATCGTCACAGTAACCCAACCAGATATTTTACCAAAAGTCTGATAATAAACTTCGAGGATATTTGCAGTTAAATTATAATTCTGATCAACCTGGCTAACATTATCAGGAATGCCCTCCTGCTGCTTAACAATATCATCACGCATCTGCTCATAATGCTGGATTTCTTGAGGCTTCTCTGGCACCTGGGAAACCACTTGCGTAGTCACAGATGGCAATGCAAAGGGAGTTGTATGGGTTTCAACCACATAATAGCTTGTTGCGCTAAAGCTCGAAATCATATAGCTAACTGACAACAACAGGATGAAACCCAATATTACACAATAAATTGCAAAATAAGTTCCCTTCATTGCGACACCTTAAATTGTTGCATTTATTATTGGTGCTTGCTCCGTTCCTGGCAAATTCTCGAAGTATTTTTCCTGAGCAAAGCCCATTATGTTTGCTAACAAAATGTTCGGGAATCTTTGCCTCTGGATGTTGTAGCTTCTAACGATGCCGTTGTAGTCTGAACGAGCAATCTGTATCCTATCCTCTGTTGAACGGATCTGGTCATGGAGCTTAATATAAAGCTCAACCGTCTTCAATTCAGGATATTTCTCAAACACAGCTAACAGCCTCGACAAAGTGCCCTCTATATTATTAAGCTGAGCCATCTGCTCTTCCTTTGTTCCCTGAAGCCCTGCGAAATTAACATTACGCATCTTAGTGACTTCAACTAACGTATCTTGCTCAAAGCTTGCATAGCCCTTCGCAACCTCAACGAGATTAACAAAGAGATCTGCTCTTCGCTGATATTCTGTCTTTATGTTGCTGAACTGCGTATCGATGTCCTGCCTAGCCACAACCATCTTATTGTAAAACCCGACAACCCAGCCGACCGTTGTAAATATAAAAAACAACAAAATGGCTATTACTGTTATGCCAACAACCCAACCTTTGCTTACTTCCATTTTATCCACCTCATAATAGTTCTATTTATTGTTTTCATTTCGCCACCCCTCTAAAACAGATATGATCTTTTTTATAAAACCCTTCGCACCGAGGACACCATAATGTATCTTTCAGTCTTCTTGGTGGCTTCGGAATGGGCTTTTCATCCTTTTTCCTTTTATACCATTTAATAAAGGTCTTGAAAATATCAAAGATCCAACGCAAACCCCAAGATAACAATATAAATAGGTAAATTAGAGTTTGAGAAAAGTGATGAAAGAATTTTCCAGCATCTTCTTTCGGGGTTGTTTTCCTAATGGCTTCCTTAGTTTCCTTTCTGTTAAGAAGCGCATATACCACAATAACAATAACAAGTGCCAATAATAACAATATATTCATTTTGATTTCACCTTTGCCCTCTTGACATCAGCCATGCTATGTTTCGGCGCATCACTTAAAGTTTCCTTAATCCTACCGACTGTTCTTCGATATTGCATGATTAATAAAATAACACAAGGGATAAAAAAGAGAAAAAATATTCTTAAAGAGCCTTCTACGATTCCTTGTATAATCGCACTGCCCAACATAAAGGCAGTCAGGATTACTTCAAAATCTAAATCAAAAAATTTCATCTTATCACTTCCGGATTTGCACAATGACATACCTTACCAAGAGGCAAAAAGGTAATGCCTTTTGCATATACTTCTCCACCACATTTCTTACAAATCACAGGGCTTCACCACACAAGTTTTTTTATGCCTATTGAGGAGTTTCCCACAAAAGACGCATTTGGCTTTTTCAACCTTAATAGAATTATCGATCTGCCTTAACTCCTTAATGAGTTCCCTTGACGCAACACCACACTCGCGCTTGGTTTCGCGCAGAGATTGCTTAATGCTCTTAGCCAAATCCCGCTCAGATTCCTTGCCAACAAGAACAATGGGAACCATAAAATCAATTATGAGCTTTTTATCTTCTTCACTTTTATAAGAATAAGAAGCCAACCTATTCCGAATCACATCCATCCAAAATAAAGTTGCTGCCATTTTATCACCTTATCAAACCAACTAAAGTTATTAAGTTTATAAATGTTTCGTTATTTTAAGTCCAGTGCCTTCAATGTCTTTTTAAAAAGCTTTTTTTCCCCCAGAGAACATTTAGGAAACAGGACAAATATCTCTATTTTCCGAAATTCAGAGTATTTAAATTTCTTGCAAACATCAGTTGGCTCCTTATATTTCCCGGAAAGGTCACACATCATAAGCTCCTCATAAGGCCGCCAGGTTGAAAAAAAGCAGCCAACACACTCTTCCCGCAAATATTTCTTTATCTTCTGACCTGCTTTTGTCTTAAACATTTTATCACCGACTTAATTTATTTTTCAAATTCTATATCTATTCTCTTAACTGCATCGAACTTGACATACTGCACAATATAACAGACAATCTCTGCTGGCTGAACCCCGGCTAGAATCCAGGCCAATATCTTTGGCTTTGCCTCATCCAAGGTCTTTACCACTTCCCTCTCTACAACTGCTTGCCCCTGACGCCTTTCTACATATACTTGCTGTTCCATTTTCATTTCCTCCGCTTTTTTAGTTCATCTACCTTAATATCCCTTAAGGGCCTTTCAAGTGGCTTAATATCGGCAAAGTCCAAATTTTCACTATCATATCTTTGGACTTCCGAATGCCTCTCATCAGCCACCACTTCAACCTGCCTTTCGACAGTAACTCCTTGGCCCTTATAAAATCTTGGAATTTGAATCTCACGCACATTACCTTCCTTATCCTTAATGTACCTGATATGTTTCCTGACTGGGAACCTAAATGAATAGTGCCAACCACCACCGCGACTGCTTGCCTCATCTATACACCTTTTAAGCTCGCCATTGACTCGAATCAACATGCTATCTGGCAAAGGCATCTTACCTTGTGTTAAACGTCGCTGGTTACCCTTAGCATTACGCTGGTGCTTAACCAAGACAACCTCGGGATCATTAATAAAGTTCAAAAGATTAATGACAAACTTCTGAATAAATGTGCTTGAAGGAAGTTTATATTGCTTGAATTTAAGGCCTTTGACCTTAATCTGCTTATCGAACTGCTGATCTATTTTATGTGCGAAGCTGATGCTATCAAGAAAGACATTACCCAACTTACTTTCAGCAATGATGTAACAACCAATTGTTTTCCCTATGGAAACACCACCAGAATCCATAATCTTCTTATTTGCCCCATCTTCCTTCATCCTCAAGGCATCAATAGCATCTTTACCCATAAACAAATCCCGCTCCCCGAGAAGAATCCCGAGTATCCTATTGTCTATAATATCAAAGTCCTCCTGAAGAAATGCAACGTCTATAAACATCGGATCGTGAGGCAAGAAAGCATATTTTTCTGAATTAGCCGGAACCTTATTATGCGCACATATCTTAACAATTTTATCGTCGACCTCGTAAGGAATGGCCCTCTTAATCCAATCCTCACATATCGTAACATTAGTCATAAACCTATTCTTCTCGGTTTGCCAAGCCCCAAAGTCCTTTTCCTTAGATACCGGAATATCCTTACCGCCTTTACGCTCATCTCGGTCAAACAACAACCCAAAATCACCGGACTCAAGATTAGCCTTAAACGCCGCAATCCCCAACCTAAAGTTCTGATACACATTTAAGTTCACGCAATCACCTCACTACCCACCAATAAATACATACCGCTATTACAACAACAGAAACTAAAATAACAACCACCGATAATACCAAAGCTAATCGTGGATGTTTCTCTGCTATCGACTGTAATGCATTACCTATATTTAGTATTCCCATACTTCCAATCACTCTTCAATCACCTCCATATTAGCACTTGCCTTCGTTTTTCTTTTTGCCTTTTCGTCAAATGCACAAATAATAAAATTAATCCAATCAAAACAATTACCCCCCCAAGAACTGCAAAGATAATTTTCCAATAATTTACGATAAATCCAACAATCCCTAAAACCAAGACCAAGAACAAAATTGACAAGACAGACGGCTCTGACTTATGCTCTTGCCGAAATCTCCGTATATAACCGACCTGATCCACAAATTCATCCATCCTTAATCTTCTTGATTTACCAAAACGCTCCATGTGGTCTTTACCCCTTTCACAGCTTTAATAAACAGATTTTCGTATCTCATTTTTTTAATCCTCTACTTCTTTTTTTTCAAAACGGGAAACTTTTCCTTAATAAGTTTACCTGGAAGAATTGCTATCTCCAATTCTTCGAGCTCGTCAATCTCACGCGCAAATTTAAAATTGCCATTTATATTTATTCGTAACACTTTCATTTTTTCACCCACAATATTGTTGTATTCCCACCGAGACCCTTTTGCCTCTTTCCACAAATTTCCCCCTTCAACAGAAGCTCACTGACGTCCCTTGAGAACTGCCTGTAGGATATGTTTAAATAAGGACGTATTAACCGCCACAGATAACCAATCAAAACAGGCTCATGTTTCCTAAGCCTTTCCAGAATAACCCTTTGCCTCTCGAGCTTTACCTTATAATTCTGCTTTTTGATATTAAGCTGAATGTTCTTAAAATACTCGCCAAGCCTCTGTTTAGCCAACAGGGCCTCCTCAAGACTAACGAATTCCAGCTTCAAGGTCAAAAATACCCTATCTATATCTGTATTCATGCTCTCACCTTGTCTATAAATTTAAATACATACCAAAAGCTTACATCAATGAGCTTAACCGCAATGAAGAACACCAAGATTGCCAGAGGAAAACTGATCTGTGGACTCAAAACATAAAGAGTTAAATATGCTGATGAGGCAACTGCCAAATATACAAGAATATATTTAAAGATAATTATACCCTTAAACTTCCTTGTCTCGATACCCAATTCCTTTCCGATCTTTCGAGCCAGATTAAAAGCCAAGAATTCCTGGAACAATAAAAATAAAACAAACATCGACCATTTAACCAACGGATGAAATTTCATACCGAGCTCGACCAATAAAAGGAAGCCGACAATCTGAAGACCATAAATAAAGAAATTAATGTGGCATAACTCATGAATGATCGCCTCGAGCTTAATCTTCTCATTCTGATAGCGCACCTTGACAAAGGCAGGAATAATCGGAATAACAAAACCACCTATGATCCTCCTCGGCTTTGCCTGGGCAATCGACACCCTAACGAATGAAAGGCCGAGCCTACGCTGGACCTTCTCAACGAAAGATGGATTTTTCAAAGGCTTTCCTTCATAAATAAAAGCAAGTATTTTAATCAATACACTAAGACCAACCGCAAAGCCCACGGCAAACCAGATGCCCCCGAACACGGCCATAAATATAGAGGCTATGTAAAACCACGCCAGTACTCGCCTTACGTCCATTTTTTCACCGCAAAATTAGATTCACTTTTCTTTTTGTTTTTGTCTCAAGTTCCTTCGCAAAACCAATAAGACTTTTTTTGAAACGCTTGAAATCATATATTGTCGAATCAGAATCAAGGACCACTTTGAATTTATTATTACTAAAATGGATGCTTGCCTTATCAACAAATACCCAACCCTGCTTTAAAAAAGGATCATCTCCGATTACCCGAAACACTCTTAACCTTAACCCACATTTCTTCGCTATGCTTCTAATGATGCCTCTACTCTTATGAAAAAAATCATAATTATGTTCATCAGAGAGTTTCTTTTTCCAGCGTTTAGTCTCAACTATCTTCATCATACCATCCCCTTGCCTTCATAATTATCTAAATAACCCCTTAAAGAACACCGTACTAATTGACTGAAGTTTCTATCTTCTTTTTGACAAAATATTTCAATCTCTCTTAACAGTTCTGGCGTAAGATTCACAGTTTTCTTTATCGGCCTCACTTCATACACCTCATAAGCTTCTTCTTTATCTCTTCAAGAGAGGTCGTGCCAAGAACATCCTTGATTTGAAAGCTCATAGAATTAAGGCTTTTCTGCGTAACTCTGCCTTTCTCATTAACTTCACGTTCCCTTATTGTCACGCTGTAGACCTTCTTGCAGGCACCCTGCCCAACATATACAGCATCTGTCATCTTTACACCCCCTCTTTCCAAGCCATTCTCATTTCTTATGTTTTTCTTGTTCCGTACGCTTAACGCAATGAATCCCACATTATGGCTATTACGATTGCAACTATTACAATAATACTACATATAAGTCCATATAGCCAAGAAACCATGAAGAAGCTCACGATAGCTATTATTGCAAAAAATATTGCACACAATCCTACTCCTATCACGATTAACCAATAAATTCCATTGTCGGCCATTTTTTCCTCCATAATTCTCTCCTTCATTTATTTTTTATTACACCTTCAAAGTTCTATGGCCGAATCAAAAACCTTGTGCTTTATCTTAAGCTGTTTAAGAATATCGCTAACAAGGTTAACAACTGCCTTCCGCGCATAGTTCTCCTGTATGAAAACCAATCTTTTTTTCATTTTTTCACCCCATACATTTGAATCTTCGCCGCCTTTACCATCGGCTCGTCAAAAATACTAATTACCTCAGAATACCTATCAAGAATGTCGTCCCGAAGGCCTTTCTTAAACACAGATAAAATTGTCAAACAATTTGCCGCATGAATCCATTCCTTGAAGCCTTTAAATGTGTTAAGATTAAACTCATTTTTCTCAGAAAGCTTAATCATGGCCCGCGTTCGCCTCTGAATAAACTTATCGCTCAAATGAAGAAAGCCTTTTGAAGTCTTTGACTTAACAAGAACCCCGTACTTAATGAGCATCCTAACATCATGATCTCGCTGATAAAATCTTTTCTTTATTAGCACCCCACGAGCCCTGTAGAGGAGGCACCTGATGAGGCCATTGATATCGGAGTAGTCGTAGAGCCCGCCAAGCCACAAAACAGATAGAGGATAATCTTTTTCTCTTCTTCTCTCAATCTGCTTGAAAAAATAATATTCTCCCCTCCTAATGCCGAGTTCATCAGCATTATTAATTATTTCCCGAACATCTGCTAATTCAACAAGCTCATAACCTTTAGGAAGCTTAATCTTTAATGCTTCCTTATAAGTAATACTATCTCCTAAAACCTTAAAATTCTTTACCATTCTAATTACCTCCTCCTCCACTCACTCTCGCTTCTCTTCTTCTGGGGCGAGAGGACAATCATATCCGCATTTTTTACAAGTAAAAATCGTTACATAGTCAACTATTTTCCCTTTATCATCGACCCAGGCCTTCTGCCAGCATTGTGAAAATTTCTTTTCAAATTATCTTTGCTAAATGAAGTATAAACAACACAAAAATGGCCCAAAACATCGCACAACTTAACAAAATATAAAGCGCTTCAAACTTCGTATTGTTGTTCTCCCAGTGAAAGTCATCATCATAATTATTCCCTATCTTCTTCAAGTCCTTGTCCTGCTCAAGCTCAAAGGCTTCTGCATTTAGAACATCGAGCTTATCACACACCTTTTCATAGCGTCTCTTTATCCTCAACTTGTATTTATCGTCATCTTCCATTTGACTCACCTTCCTATATTTCTCAATTCGAAAATTTGTTTCCAAATCTTACCCCCATCTTATAAATGGATGGGAAGGCGTTATTTGTTTAGCTTTTTGCTCAACCATAGAGTGCCTCCCACAATTCCTTCTGCTGTTTCTCTGTTAGGTGCTCTATAAAAACAGATTTATTAACCCTCTCAACCTGTTCGTCTTTGCGAACATAAATAACAGGGCTTATCGTTCCGCCACAAAGGCAGATGCCTTCATCAGCAATATACACTTCCTTACACACTTCACAAGTCCAAATAACCTTTTGCTCAACCATTA